>WNFE01004010.1_pt1 | contig 12443 bp, 9 predicted proteins | sample 5400451 | NCBI WGS metagenome assembly WNFE01 (sample SAMN13153344, study PRJNA577476) | soil metagenome | isolation source: 200 cm saprolite under Douglas fir tree site 2 hole 2 | place: USA:California | collected 2015-04-18
ACACCGGTGGCATCAATGACAATCCTGAACCTGAATGTGCATTTACCTGTGTTCTCCCCAACGGCCAGACTGTGACTTGGCACCGCTTCGATTACGGGCCCCTGAGTTTTGACCGGCGGCACATTTTCGTAGCTACCTACAACTATGAATTTCCGTTCTTCCGCAGTCAGCAAGGTATTGCCGGTGTTCTCTTGGGAGGCTGGCAGGTGGGTGGCATAACCCGGGCCCAGACCGGCCAACCCCTCACCGTGACCGCCACGCAAGAGGTGGGAAACCAGAGCTTCAATCGACGCGCTGACATGGTCCCCGGCGTGCCGTTGTATTCGGGGTATATCTGCCCGCAAGCGACCAAGTGCTGGTTTAACCCCGGCGTTATCAAGGACCCGATCAGCAACCAACCAGTTAATAACACACCCTCATTCGTGACAGCCTCCGTCCCGACGACAGGGGCACCAGGTGGACCGTTCAACCGGGTAGGCAACGCCCCCACGGGGAACATCATTGGCCCAGGCTACTTCAACTGGGACTTTTCGGTACGTAAGCGGTTCAACCTGCCCAGAGAAGGCATGAACCTGCTGTTCCAGACGGACCTTTTCAACGCCTTCAACCGGGCAAACTGGCTCAACCCTGGCACGAATGCGGGCGGGGGTCTCGGAATTATCAACTCCGCCGCCACTCCGCGCCAGATGCAGTTCGGGTTGAAGTTGAACTTCTAAACTGTCGGCGTGGGATTCTGTTGCGAGAACTCACAACTCGCAACAGAGTCCCAGCCACGGGAAATCGAACGTTTGAGAAATGAATCCTTGCGGCCCCAAACCCGTTTCTATAGCGGGTAGAGAGCTACGAAAGATGATCCATGGTAGGTCAGTAGCGGGAAGCGGCAAGGAGCAATCGCGGTAGAACGTCAAGGACCTTCATAATGAGAAGACTCTGTTATTTCCTCACAATCATGTTGCTGCTTGCACCCAGTGTTTTTGCGCAAGATATGCCCCGTTCCCAGTCTGAGATTGAACAAAAAGTTGATTCGATTCTCAGCAAGATGACCCTCGAAGAAAAAATTGACATGATCGGCGGCCAGAATGCGTTTTACATTCGTGGCTATGAACGGCTTGGTCTGCCGGCTTTAAAAATGGCGGACGGACCGGTCGGGGTGAGGAATTATGGCCCCTCGACCGCCTACCCCGTGGGTATCGCGCTGGCCGCCTCTTGGGACCCCGAGCTGGTCAACCGCGTGGGCACGATGATTGGGCAAGAGGCCCGCGCCCGGGGAGTTCATTTCATGTTAGGTCCGGGAGTCAACATCTATCGTGCGCCCATGGCGGGCAGAAACTTTGAATATTACGGTGAAGACCCGTTCCTGGCCTCGCGCACGGCGGTGGCTTACATCAAGGGCATCCAAAGCCAGGGTGTTATCGCTACGGTGAAACATTTCCTCGGGAACAACCAGGAATATGACCGGCACAACGTCAGCTCAGATATTGACGAGAGGACTTTACGCGAAATCTATCTTCCGACCTTTGAAGCGGCGGTAAAAGAAGCGCACGTGGGCGCCATCATGGATTCCTACAATCTGGTCAACGGCATTCACATGACCCAGAACAATTATTTCAATACTCAGATTGCAAAAAAGGAGTGGGGCTTTGACGGCATCGTCATGTCGGACTGGGATTCGACCTATGACGGTGTGGCCGCTGCCACCACCGGGCTGGATTTGGAGATGCCTTCTGGCAAATTCATGAATCGCAAGAACCTGCTTCCCGCAATCCAGGCAGGGAAGCTGTCGGTTGCCACACTGGACGACAAAGTCCGGAGAATACTGCGTAAAGCAATCCAGTTTGGATTTCTGGATCGTGATCAGACCGATTTGAGCATACCGCGTTATAACCAGCAGGGGCGGCAGCTTGCGCTGGAAGCCGCCAAAGACAGCATGGTCCTGCTCAAGAATGAAGGCAATCTGCTGCCTCTCGATAAAAGCAAGATCAAGTCAATCGCAGTGATTGGACCGGATGCATATCCGGCGGTTCCCGGCGGTGGGGGCAGCTCGCGCGTGATACCGTTTAAAGCTGTCAGTTACCTGGAAGGGCTCAGCGACTACCAGGGCGCCAGCGTAAAGGTCTATTACGCCCGCGGCGTTCCCAAATGGGACGACACCTTCGACACCACTGATTTCATGACTGCTGAAAGCGATGGTCAGAGGGGGCTTCGGAGGGAATATTTCGACAATATCAATCTGCAGGGTGAGCCGGTGATAACGCGAACCGACCGGCACGTCAATTTTCACGGCAGCCTGGGAGGCGGTTCAGCCGCCAACTTCTCGGTGCGTTGGACCGGCTATTACACGCCGCAAAGTACAGGTGCCCACCAATTCTATGTATCCACCAGGGGCGGCTATAGGTTGTATATAGATAATCGATCGGTTCTCGACTATTGGCAGCAGCAGGAAAGCGACACCGTTCATACCTATCATGAAATGTTGCAGGCGGACCGGGCCTACAAAATCACTCTGGAGTATTTCGAGAAAGGCAGCGAGGCCAATATCGGCTTAGGGATTATCAGCTCTGAAGCCCTTGCCGACCCGGCGGCCAAAGCCCTGGCTGCGCAGGCCGACGTTGCGGTTGTTTTTGTGGGATTCGATCCCGCAAGTGAAAAAGAGGGATCTGACCGCACATTTCAATTGCCTGCCGGTCAGGATGAACTCGTCAATCAGGTCCTGAGCGCCAACAAGAAAACCATTGTGGTTGTGACCGCTGGCGGTAATGTTGACATGACACGATGGGTTGACCGCGTTCCAGCCCTGGTGCACGCCTGGTATCCAGGACAAGAGGGCGGCACCGCGTTGGCCCAGCTTCTCTTCGGTGATTTCAGCCCGTCGGGAAAGTTGCCCGTGAGTTTTGAGCGCCGCTGGGAAGATAGCGCAGTCTTCGACAGCTACTATCCGCAAGGCGATACCAAGAAAGTGACCTATACCGAAGGTGTTTTTTTAGGGTACAGGCACTTCGATAAGGCCGCTACCAAACCGCTTTTTCCCTTTGGCTATGGACTGTCGTACACCAAGTTCAAATACAGCAATTTGGCGATCTCGCCTGACATAATGAAGGAAGATGGTACGATCACAGTTTCCTTCGATGTAACCAATACGGGAGAGCGCGAGGGCTCTGAGGTTGCCCAGGTTTATGTTGGGGACCGCCATGCGAGTGTCCCGCGCCCGGTCAAAGAACTCAAGGGATTTGCCAAGATTCACCTCATGCCTGGCGAAACCCACAGAGCGAGCGTGACCATTGATCGCAGAGCTCTGTCGTTCTACGACGTGAGCAATAAACGGTGGAAGGCGGAACCGGGTGATTTTGATATTTATGTAGCAAGTTCGGCAGAGCAGATCAATCTTCAGGGCAAGCTCACACTACAAGCCGGGGAAGTGGCTTCAGGGTCCGCAACGGGGGGTAAGTGACCCGTTGATGGCCAGAGGAAAGATGTTTATCCCAGGATTGCATTCTCAATATGGAAGGCGCCTGGGGTGGCAAATTCCGACGGCAGCGCATGCTCGAAATGCGCTTTGCCATATCCATCTACATCTGCAGTTCGTAGCATCAGCGCGGAAAAGGTGTTTCCGTTGGGAGGAGTGTTCATGAGGGCGTTTCGCAAGTTTGTGTTTCATACTCTGGTGGCCGTGCTGGCCGTTGGGAGTGCAGTAGTTTGGGCACAGGACCCGGAGACACGTGCACGGGATCTCGTCAACCGCATGACTTTGGATGAAAAGATCCAGGAACTGCACGGCCTCAGAGAGCCCGGTCACTTTCGTTATGTGCCGGGAATCCCGCGGCTGGGCATTCCGGCTTTCCAGATCACCAACGGTCCAGCCGGGGCCGGCCCTGGCGGCACGCGTCCTCAGGCGAAAGCCACGGCGCTACCGTCTCCCATCTCGCTCGCGGCCACCTGGGACGCTGAACTGGCCAACCTTAACGGCGTGATTATCGGTGCCGAGTCCAGAGATCTGGGCAGTGCATTGGTCGAAGCGCCAACGATTAACATCGCGCGCGTGCCGCAGAACGGACGTACCTTCGAGGGGTACGGAGAAGACCCTTATCTCGCAGGCCAGATTTCGTTCAACAACATTATAGGGATGCAAAGCCAGGGCGTGATTGCCAACGTCAAACACTACGCCGCTAACAATCAGGAGACAAATCGCTTTCACGTCAACGAAGAAATTGACGAGCGCACGCTGCGTGAAATTTATCTGCCTGCCTTTGAAGCTTCGGTCAAGCAAGGACATGTTGACTCGCTCATGTGCGCCTATCCCCGGGTCAACGGTACGTACTGTTGTGAAAATGACGTGCTGCTGAATCAGATTCTCCGGAAGGAGTGGGGGTTTGAAGGATTTATCACCTCCGACTTCGGCGCCGTGCACAGCACGGTTGCCTCGGCGATGGCCGGACTCGATCTGGAGATGCCGAATGGAAAATATTTCACAGATGACCTGAAAACTGCCGTGCAATCAGGGCAGGTGCCGGTTTCTGTGATTGACGACAAATTGCTCCGTCGCTTTCGGACCATGATGCGGGTTGGCGTCTTCGATCATCCGCCGACGGTGAAGGATCTCCCGGCGCAGCCCAACGGCGCCACGGCCCGGCGTCTCGCCGAACAGGGTATGGTGCTGCTGAAGAATGATGGCGGAGTGCTTCCACTCAATGCCGCTCGCATCAAGTCAATTGCCGTGATCGGACCTGCCGCGGTGAAAGCTGTAACTGGTGGCGGGGGCAGCTCACACGTTGTCCCGCTCTACAGCGTCGATCCCGTAGATGGCATCAAGAACCGGGTCGGCGAAAAAGTTACCGTCAACTTTATTGATGGCAGTGATATCTCCCAGGCGCTCTTCGTGGCCGGCGCTTCTGACGCGGTTGTGCTGATGGTAGGCGATATGATCACTGAGGGATTTGACCATTCAATCTCGTTGAGTGGAAATCAGGACCAGTTGGTGCAGGCCATCGCTGCCGCGAATCCGCATACGGTTGTCGTTATCAAGAGTGGAGGGGCCGTTCTGATGCCTTGGGTAGACCAGGTGGCAGCCGTCTTGGAAGCCTGGTATCCCGGGGAGGAAGATGGCAACGCGGTAGCAGACGTGCTTTTTGGAGATTACAATCCCTCGGGCAAACTCCCCATCACCTTTCCGAAGAACTTGGAAGATGTTCCGGCCAACACGCCGGCACAATACCCGGGATCAGGCCCGGTTGCACCATATATTGAAGGATACGAATACGACTTGGAGAAGAAAGCCGCGCCTGGCATCGGCGGTGTCGCGCACTACTCTGAAGGAGTCTTTGTCGGTTACCGCCATTACGATGCCAAGGGGATTACTCCTCTCTTTCCCTTCGGCCACGGCCTCTCGTACACCAGTTTTTCCTATAAGGATTTGAAGGTCTCTCCCAACGTGGTCTCTCTCGACGGCAAGCATGAGCCAACCGTAAGCGTGGATCTTACTGTAACCAATATGGGCAGCCTGGAGGGCGCAGAGGTAGTGCAACTCTACCTGGGTTTACCGTCAACGAATGTGGTCCCACAGCCGCCCAAGCAGTTGAAGGGCTTTCAGAAGGTGATGTTGAAACCCGGTAAAGCAACTCATGTGCATTTAGTGCTGGAGCCGCGCGCGCTGTCGTATTGGGATGTGAAGAGCCATAGCTGGACCATAGCTCCTGGTGCCTACCAAATCATGCTGGGTTCTTCTTCACGTGACATCCGGTTGCAAGGCCAGTTCAACCTCAAGAGCAAGGCCGGAGAGTAGCACTCTAGCCACAGCCGGAAGAAGGTGATATGGTTTCGACTCATCATGTCGCTCAATGATTTGGACTAATGGTTTTCGCAAGTGCAAATTGGTTAAAAATCCCTAAACGGAGATTTCCTGCATGCAACTGACCAGCATTGACTGGGTAATCATGACGGTATATTTCGTGTTCGTGCTGGGCATTGGCGTGGTGCTGAAGCGCTACACCCGCACCAGCACAGATTTCTTTCTGGCTGGCCGTGCCATTCCCGCCTGGGTGTGCGGTTTGGCTTTCTTGTCCGCCAATTTGGGCGCGCAAGAGGTCATCGGCATGGCAGCTTCGGGGGCGAAGTACGGCATCGCCACCAGCCATTTTTACTGGATTGGAGCTATCCCAGCAATGGTGTTTGTTGGCATCTTCATGATGCCGTTCTACTACGGCTCGCGGGCCCGTTCCGTACCGGAGTACCTGCGGCTGCGCTTTGATGAAAAGACGCGGGCGCTGAACGCCGTCTCCTTCGCCGTTATGACGATTTTCTCATCGGGGATTTCGATGTACGCCATGGCCAAGCTCATCCAGACGCTTCACATTCTGGATGCGCCCTTTCAGCGTTTGGGCCTCGATTCCTCCTGGATCTTCCACGTAGGCATTGTGGCTTCGGCGGCGGTGGTGTTGGCCTACATCCTGCTGGGAGGATTGACCAGCGCTATCTACAACGAGGTGCTGCAGTTTTTCCTTATCATCGCCGGATTGTTTCCCCTGGTGCTGCTGGGGCTGAAGAATGTAGGAGGCTGGCACGGCTTGACCGGGAAATTATCTCCCGGCTACGTCCATTCGTGGGCGGGGATGGGAAGCGCGCACACCAATCGCCTGGGTGTGGAGTGGTTCGGGCTGGCGATGGGGCTGGGCTTTGTGCTCTCGTTCGGCTACTGGTGCACAGATTTCCTGGTGGTGCAGCGCGCTATGGCTGCCGACTCAATGAATTCAGCGCGGCGCACACCGCTGATTGCCGCTATTCCTAAAATGCTGTTTCCCTTTATCGTAATCTTGCCCGGATTGATTGCAATTGCATTGCCGACAGCTCCGCAGGGCGGTGTGAAGATTGCCAGTACACAAGCCATGGTACCGGGCGCCAGTACGGGAATGGGTCTGATTCCGCCCAAGCTGGAGCCAGGGACCAATCGTCCACTGCTGGATAAGAACGGCAATCCGGAGTTGGATTACGATCTGGCAATCCCCCAGATGCTGTTGCACTACTTTCCAACCGGCATGTTGGGGTTGGGACTGACCGCTTTGCTGGCCAGTTTCATGTCGGGCATGGCGGGCAATGTTACTGCGTTCAACACAGTGTGGACCTACGATATTTATCAATCGTATCTGCGCCGCGGAGCGAGCGACCAACATTACTTATGGATGGGCCGCATGGCGACGGTGTTCGGCATAGCTCTCTCCATCATGACGGCGTATATGGCGAGCCGCTTTAACAACATCATGGACATGCTGCAGTTGGTCTTCGCGTTCGTGAACGCGCCTTTGTTTGCCACGTTCCTGCTGGGCATGTTCTGGAAGAGGACCACCGGACACGGTGCCTTCTTTGGCCTGCTGTCGGGCACGATGGCCGCGGCTGTGCATCATGCCATCACGTTGCCGACGGGAGCGGTTCCTGGGGTGAAGGGAGGATGGCTGGCAGATATCCACACCTATCCCAGCGAGATGGCGCAGAACTTCTGGACAGCGATTTTTGCCTGGACGGTATGCTTTGCTGTCACGATCATCATCAGTTTGATGACCAAGCCACGCAGCGAAGGAGAGCTGACCGGGTTGGTATATTCACTGACGCCACGTCCGTCGGAGGAAAATTTGAAGTGGTATCAAAGGCCGGCCTTGCTGGCCGTTGGCGTGCTGCTTGCGACGGTGATACTTAATTTTATTTTTTGGTAAAAAGTTTTCAGTAAGAAGGAATCTAGGCGCTTTCATAATCGGTTTGGACAGCAGATTCGAGACATGTATCAGGGCACGACTCGGCAGCCCATGGCTTCAGCCATGGGTGAGCGAAGCGAAAAGTGCCGCAAGCCGTTTAAAATCTGTTGGGCTTTCGCCCCTGAGGTTTTGACCTTGTCCATACCAATTGCGAAATTGGCCTAGAGAAAGGTTTCCGCACAATGCGACTGGATATACGTTTGCCGATCGGCGTGCTGTTTACGTTGTTTGGGATAGTACTGACTTTGTTTGGCGCCTTGAGTAACCAGGCACTCTACGAGCGTTCTTTGGGCATCAACGTCAACCTGATTTGGGGGCTGGTTTTGCTGGCATTCGGGATGTTGATGCTCCTGCTCGGCCGGCGGCGCGCCCCGTTGCCACGGGACTTGGAAGAAACCGCCAATTTGCCTCCTCCACCCCCGAAAGAAACAGGACGCGTCACATAGAATGGCACCACGACCCATCGAGAAGGCGCGCAGGCGACCGCAGCGACCGGCATGGGCTGGACCTCGCTGCGGCAGCTTCAACGAGGCCGGTCGCTAAGGCGGATGGTCTGCGGATACAGCTCTTGATTTCCCGGGGACCGTGACCTTTGAAGTAATGGAACCAAATTACCTGTGACCGCCGCCTCCGTGACCGCCACCGCCGTGGAAACCGCCGCCACCATGGAAACCACCACCACCACCACCGTGGACGCCTCTACCGAAACTCGACTGCCCGCGCGAGGAGAAGCCCCTGGCCGCCCCTCTGTGATCAAAACCGCTGAACGCTCCGGAATGAGTGCCGGTTTGGCTGTGCGGCGCCACAAATCCGTGCTGCGGGTTTGAGGACCTACCGAAATCTCGACTGCCGCCAGGGCCCCGGCCTTGAAATCCGCCGGCATGATTGAAGTTCCCGCCTCCGCGATTGAGGTTGTTACGATTGATAAAGGTTCTGCTGTGAGAAATGTAGGTGTTGTGGTTGTAAATCACCTCCCGGTGATGCCAGTCAGATCCCCAATGGTGCCAACCCCAGCCAAATCCGCCATAGAAGCCGACTCCAAAGCCCAAGCCAAACGCAATTCCCGGACCGGGAAGGAACAGTCCTGGATACGAATACCAGCCTGGCCAAACCACGACGGGCGCTCCATACACGACCCAAGGATCATATTCCGGCACATAAACGATCTGAGGGTCGGCGGGTTCGATCACAATTGTTTCTCCCTGCTGAGTCACCGTTTCCTGCGATGTGCTGGTTAAGTTTCCCGCCTTCTGCGCATGCTCACGCATTACCTGAACAGCGTTCATCACCTCCTGCTGTTGGTTGACGTAGGCATCACCGAGCGCTGAGGTCCAAGATAGGTTCTTATCCATGTTGGCGAGCACTGAAGGAAACTCTGCAAGGGCCTTGACGCTCGGATCCCAAGGTTGTTTATCAACTTCCTGGCCTAGCTGTTCTCCCTGAAGATCGGAATGCTGTTGCATCCACCGGTCTGCTTCCACAACCTGGTCAGGATAGGTAGCGGCTGCGAGGATCTGTGCAACCAAGGCATCCGGATACAAGGCGATTGGCGCAACCAGTTGCTGCAACTGTTCAGCGGTCTGCTGCGCGCCCTGAACCGGTGCTGGTGTAGCGGATTGGTCCGCCTGATAGGCAAGCCCGTATGGTGCAGTGGTTAACACCAGGGATGCACAAAGAACAAATGCCAAACTCCGTTTCAATAGCTTCATCGTCATTTCTCATTTCTTCTGGTCGCTCGGGCTGAGCATGAGCCGAGACTCTTGGTACACCTCAGTCCGTAGCGACCTTCACGGAAGACACGAAATCCCCCTTTTACTTTTTCGCATCCGGCGGGAAGTGTTTGAACATCTTCTGTACTCCTTTGCCGAGGTTCTTGATGTTCTTGTCAGAATTGTCCGAAACTGTGTCGCTGGCCGAGCCTCGCCAGATCAAATCCTTGGTCTTGGTGTCGAACAGATCGACAATCAGAGTACCGACTTTGTAGGTTTCAGTTGTTGTAGTCGCGTTTCCGAATCCTCCCCACCGACGCCAACCTCCGCCAAAGCCATCGTAAAAAGTGTTGAGAGTCTGTTGATTCTGCGTGATCCCCATGGCCACGATCGAGACATCGCCGCCCGAATCCACCTGTGTCCAGCCCTTGGCTGCTAAAGCCGCATTCACCGAGTTCTTGATGCGGTCAACCCACAGGGGATCTTGTGTTTGGACCTTCTCCCACGAATACGTCTTATACTGGCCAAAATTTGCGCTACGGTCGTAGTCGGTCTTCACCTGCTGCGCGAATGACGCAGCCGTCAGAAAAAATAGCATTGCAATTGAAACAAACAGGTTGTGTACTTTCATGATTTCTCCTTCAATAGTTGTGGCGTGATACGGTTCGCGCCTGATCTAAAAGAAGCAATTGCTATTCCAATCCGAGTTGGATGTCTTCTCTTCACCCGCAACCGCTTTGCAACCGGCTGTTTAGAAGACCCGCGTCACAGACGAGCCAAGCCTCGCTGACAGGTGGCGAGATGATGATCGGCGTCGTCATTTAGACAGAGCTGTCAGCGGACGCGCACATGCGGTACTAGTCCTCCACTCTGTGCCCTCTCCAGTGATTCGGAACATGTGGAAGCTCGCGTGCTTCGTGGAAAACGAAGGCGTAAATACAATGGCAGGCGACACAATTCTTTACATATCCGACCAGGCGGCCAATAGCGATTCGGTATTAGCCGCACTCAAGGCCGCTGGCTATGAGGTTGTAAGCACCAACAGCTCAACACAAGCGCTTGCGCTGCTATTCTTCATCCATTCAGTCGCTGCCGTCGTGCTCAATCAGCGGACAGAAGAACAGAACAGCTTTGATCTGGCGCGAAGCCTACGGAAGATTCGCCCGGATGTTCCGATGGTCCTGCTGTGCGGCGACCAGATCGACCGCTTGCCGCTCACAACAGAGGAGCCAACCAGTTCGGGAAAAGCGGCATGAACTCAAACGGAGACGAATGCACAGGTTTGCAGTGAAGAATTCGACCCAGAAATAGTTGGGCGCTCATCCTCTCCCTGTCTCACTCCTGTCTGGCGAAGAGATCTGTCATTTGATCGCCATTCCTGGTCGACATTTCGACACTAGCGTCTCCCTTCACCCGCACCTCTCAACGTCATAGCAGGTAAGTCTTTGCTGCCCAAGCGGCTGCAACAGATGGCCATGTGCGTCACGCGTTGGAACTCGACGGTTTGCCGTGATGTTGCCAGTAGCGAGGGCAGATGTGTGGGACCAGGCAACCAAGTTGACCTTCAGCCAACCGGTGGAGATTCCCGGGCAAATCCTGCCTGCCGGCAGTTACTTGTTCGTTCTGCTAGATGATCCCAACCGCGATGTCGTGCAGATCTTCAACGCTGATCGAAACAGGCTGTACGCAACCCTTATCACAGTGCGCAGCAGTCGCATGGACCCAACGGACGATACGGTCATTTCCTTTGCCGAACGGCCGTCAGGTCAGCCGGAGGCAATCCTGACCTGGTTCTACCCCGGCGAGCTCACTGGACACGAGTTCCGATACTCCGGCCAGGAAGATCGTGAACTCGCTAGTGATACCAAGGACGTGGTGACGGCTAGTCCTTCAGGCAGCACTTCTGCCCAAGCTCCTGCCTCGGGCAACTGATCAACTTTGTCTATAACTGATCGCGCTGATTGATGATGGCGGCGACCGCCGCCATCGTCAAAAAGGCAGTAAGTAATCAGATCACCGTCAGGAGGTAAAAAATGTCATTTCGTGAGCTGAGCCCGGCGCAATCCGAGTTAGCTCGAGCATTTCATTCGGGAGCCGACCCCGACGCCATGTTGATTGAGGCAGTCAGGCGCGGTGAAGTGGCCGCGTTTGAACCTCTGGTTCGCCGGCACGAGCAGAAGATCGTTAGGGTCGCGCGCAGAATAACCGGCAATCATGAGGACGCCGAGGATGTTGCACAGGACACCTTGTTGCAAGCCTTCAAGCATCTGGGCAGCTTCCGTGGCGATTCCCGCTTCTCTACATGGCTGACCAGGATCGCCGTCAATATGGCGCTGATGAAAGTTCGCAGCCGCAAGATTCAGGTTATGTCTTTCGACAACGGCGCAGAAACCGGCAATGGACAGGTAGTCCGAGAGATTCAAGACAAGAAGCCCACGGTTGAGCAACAGTGCCTGCGGCAAGAACTTCAGTTCATCCTGGTCGAGATGATTAGCCAGCTCGGTCCCCGCTATCGCACAGTATTTCACCTGAGGAACATGGAAGACTTGTCCATAGCAGAAACTGCAGAGATATTGGGACTCTCGGCTTCAGTCGTGAAGTCGCGTCTGATGCGCGCCCGTTTGCAGTTGCGGAAATCGTTGAATCGGCGCCTCCGGCGAAGACCGATTGGACAACTTCCACTGGTGAGCCCACGACCGGCTGAAACCAAGTGTCGATAGTTTGACGAATGTCGAAGCCGAAAGAAAGTTTGCTCTAACAGCTCTGGTTGTCAGAACTCTCAACGCTCAATGCCTTCAACAGCTTAAAGTCATCTGGCCAAAACAACTTTGGTATCTCAAATGCATTGTCTCGGGAAGGAGGAAGAACATGAACTTACCTAAACGTCCGCTCGGCTCGAGCGGGATTGTAATCACAACGGTCGGATTTGGAGCTTGGGCACTCGGCGGCGGTGGCTGGGCATTCGGTTGGGGCCCGCAGGATGACGACGCGTCGGTTG
>WNFE01003023.1_pt1 | contig 12440 bp, 7 predicted proteins | sample 5400451 | NCBI WGS metagenome assembly WNFE01 (sample SAMN13153344, study PRJNA577476) | soil metagenome | isolation source: 200 cm saprolite under Douglas fir tree site 2 hole 2 | place: USA:California | collected 2015-04-18
GGATTTCCGCGGCTACCTCCGGCCCGCTCGATTCCAGCACGGAGTCCAGCGACTCCAGCCATTCTTGAATCTCTACGTCGTCAATGCCGTGGGGTTGCGTGGATAATTCGTTGTCCATGACTCCGGTCGGTTCCTCTTCTTTCGATTTCCAAGCCGTCTCGCATATAGCGCGGCCGATTTATGCACTCGATAAGCAAATAGAATACACCGTGGAGAGTTTCTCTGCACGGCCCGGCCGACGATTTCTATATCGACGTTGCGGAGCATTTGAAGATGGTCACGCGCCCCTGTCCCTCACAATGTGCGCCCGCCATCGAGCACCAGGATGTGGCCGGTCATGAATTCCGCACGAACCAGAAACATCACCGCGTCGGCAATATCACCGGGCTTGCCGGAACGGCCGAGCGGCGCTCGCGTGATGAAATCTGCTTCCCACTCCGGCGGATCGCCCGGCATCGTAATCGTGCCGGGCGCGATGGCGTTCACACGCACATCCGGAGCCAGTGCTTTTGCCAACACTTTCGTGAGCATAACGATACCGGCTTTCGAAACCGAGTGCGCAATGTAGGCAGGCCAGCCCATCAGCCCTCCGGTGTCTGCAAAATTGACAATCGTTCCGCGTGTTCGCCGCAGAAGCGGCGCCGCTGCCTGCGCGCAAAAAAAAGGCGCTCTCAGGTTAGCATCCAGTGAAGCGTCCCAGACTTCCTCCGTTGTGGAAACCATGCTCGCAGGTAGAAAATTGGCAGCGCTATTAACCAGAATGTCTAGCCGGCCAAATTGTTTTGCGGCTTCATCAAAAAGGCGCTTGATGTCCGCGACGCTTGCTAAATCCGCGGCAATCGCGTGAGCACAGCGTCCGAGTTTTTCAATCTCGGCAACCGCCGATAGAGCTTCCTTTCTTGAATAACGGTGGTGGATGACGATGTCGGCGCCCTCCTCCGCCAGACGCAGCGCCATCGCCCGCCCCAGCCGTTTCCCGGCTCCTGTTACGAGGGCCACACGTCCTTTCAATGACTCCGCCGCCTTTGCGCCGTTTTCCATGGTGTTCGGGCTGAGACACTAACACATTCCCGCGTGACGGGCATGCTTGCCCGTTCTCTTTTTTCCCCATGAACTCTCCAGGAGACAGACAAGAATGTCTGTCCTGCCCTACAATCCTAAGACGCTGGAGGCTCAATGAATCTTGATCTGCTGGCAATCGCCGCGCACCCCGACGACGTGGAACTCACTTGCGGCGGCACGCTGCTGAAGATGGCGCAGCGCGGATACAAAACCGGAATCCTCGACCTGACTGCCGGCGAAATGGGAACGCGTGGCACCCCGGAAACTCGCGCCAAGGAAGCCGCGAAATCCGCGAAGCTTCTCTCCGTAAAGTGGCGCGGCACTCTGGGAGTGCCCGACTCGGACGTTCAGCCAAGCCGCCAGCACAAATTGCGTCTCGCGACTTTGATCCGCCAGCTCCGCCCAAAAACCGTTATTCTCCCTTACTGGGAAGCACGCCATCCCGACCATTATCACGCCTCCACCCTGGGCTACGAAGGATGCTTCCTGGCAGGACTAAAACAACTCCCCATCGAGGGCGAAGCCTACCGCCCGTTCAAAATTCTCTATTCCGTCTCCTACGCCGATGTGCGGCCGACTTTCGTCGTGGATATTACCGCGCAGTACGAACAGCGGCGCAAGGCCATCCTCGCCTTCGCCTCGCAGTTCCGCCCCCAGAAAGGCGAATCCTCCAAAGCCCGCAAGTACCACGTCTTCCTTGCGATCGACCGCCTCGAGGACCAAATGAACCTGCTCGCCCGTCATTACGGTGAAAGGATCGGTGTGAAATACGGCGAGCCCTTCCTGCAGAAGGAATTGATGAAGGTGGAAGACGTTGTAAAGATGGAGGTTCGCTCAATCTGAAGCTCAGAACTTCTCGTCTTCCTGCGCGGGAGAAAACCCAGGGATATTCTGCCCTGCCCCAGCGCGTTCGACCCGCAGGCGAATTTGCGCCTCGCCTTCGGACCCGGACTTGCGCAGGATGACCATCGTATTCAGCGCCTCGGAGTACAGCCGGGTCACCAGGTAAATATCTCCAGTACCGTCTTTCTTCCATAACTGCCCGATCTGGATTTTCGAGACGCTCATAAAGACCTGCTTCGACTTTAGGGTGCGCCGCAAGGTGTGTCAACTGCCTCCCCAGCCCACCAGTACGCATTCGGTACGCCGAGCCACGTTCCCTCGCCGCAGCCCTCTCCGCGAACGACCCGGCCAACCTGCTCCGCTTCGGCGCATGGCCTTCCAGCTCAGGCCGTCGCGAACTTTTCATGACCAGAAAACCTTCCGGCGTGTTCCAACATCTCACCTCTCATTGAAATCTGTTATCGGCCTTCCCATGGTTGCAGGTGTATACTCTTGGGGTAGGCGGAGGTACACCACATGCAACCTGTTCTCCGGCATACCCTGAAGTTGGCGCTGGTTAGCGCCTTTGTTGCGAGTTCGGCCCTCGCCCAAAGTCAAGATCCGCCGGCTCCGACGCCTGATCCCTCAAAAACACCGCCTCCGGCAGCGCAGCCCACGCAACAGCAAACTCAGCAGCAAAGCGGCTCGCAGCCGGTCCAGCAAAAGGACACGGTGACGCCCAAGAATTCCAAGGAAGACGTCGAGGCCATCGGTAACCGCAGCGTCGGTAAAGGCGTGAACCTCTATTCGCTCGAGCGCGAAATCGGTTTAGGCAAGCAATTGGCCCAGGAAGTCGAGCGTTCTTCGAAACTCATCGACGACCCCGTCGTCACCGAATACGTCAACCGCGTTGGCCAGAACCTGGTTCGCAATTCCGATGCGCGCGTTCCGTTCACCATCAAGGTGATCGATTCCGACGAAATCAACGCCTTCGCGCTTCCCGGCGGCTTCTTCTATGTGAACAGCGGCTTGATCCTGCACGCCCAGGAAGAGTCGGAGCTTGCCGGCGTCATGGCCCATGAGATTTCCCACGTCACCGCTCGCCACGGCACCAAGAACGCCACCAAGGGTGAATTGATGCAGTTGGCCACCATCCCTCTTATGATCCTGGGCCCGGCTGGCTGGGCCGGCTATGGCCTCTACGAGGGCCTTAACCTGGCCATTCCCGTAACCTATTTGAAGTTCAGCCGCGACGCGGAACGTGAGGCGGATTTCCTCGGCTTGCAGTACATGTACAAGGCCGGCTACGACCCCAATTCCTACGTAACTTTCTTCGAGCGCATCCAGGCCGATGAGAAGCGCCGCCCGGGCACCATCCCCAAGGTTTTCTCCACGCATCCGCCGACGCCCGAGCGCATCGCAAACACGCAAAAAGAAATCGCGCGCATCCTGCCCGCAAAGCAGGAATACATCGTCACCACTTCGGAATTTGACTCGGTAAAAGCTCGCCTGCGCAATATCATGTTCTCGCGCAAGGTTACGGACAACGCGCCCGGCAAGCCCACGCTCCGCACCAAGACCGAGCAATCCAAAAAGCAGCCAACCGGCAACGACCCCAACAGCACCGACGACGACCGACCCACTCTCAAGCGCCGCCCCGACTCTCAGCCGTAATCGCTAGTGCTTCCGAGTTCTTTCCCGATATGTAGAGGCCGGGCTTTAGCCCGGCCTTCTTGTTTTTCCAACGCTCCCGTTCAAATGCGCCGTTTGTATCCCGAATGTAACTAAGGGACGAAGACGCGGCGCCTTACTCAATCAACTTCCCGTTCAGAAGACAAACTTACCTGAAAACCAGAAGGTGCGCTGGCCGCTGAGGTTGCCGGCCTCGCTAGAGAACTGCGGTCCACTTGCCGTCGCGGTGATCACTCCAAAGTTCGAATTGGACATATTGGTCTGTGGATTACCGAAATTTGGCGTGTTCGTCACGGCAAACGCGTTCACGCGGAACTGGAACTTCACGCGCTCCGTGATCGGGAAGTTTCGCAACAGGCCAGTATCCAAGTCAAAGAAGCCTGGCCCGCGAAGAATGTTACGTCCAGCGGTCCCGTAGGCCGCTGCGGAAGTAGACGCTGGAGAAGGTTGCATGAATGAGCTCACTTGAAAATACTGGCAAGACGTGTTCGTGGCGGCGCAGTTCACGAATCTACCTGTCGTTGGATCTATTGCTCCAACGTGCCCCAAGATAACGATCGGGCCGACCAAATTGGGCGTGTTCGTGCTCCCCAAGGCGTTGGACGAGTTCACGTTCGTGGTAATGGTCAGGGGAACGCCGGTGTAGCGGCTCAGGATCCAGTTCAACTCCCAGCCGCCAGCCAAAGCGTTGACGATACCATGGTGTGCCCAGCGCTTGGTCCGGCCAAAGGGCAACTCGTACACGCCGTAGGCTTGGAAGTTGTGTTTGCGATCAAAACCCGCAAGGGCCTTGTCGCTTCCCCAATCGGCCGGAAAAGGGTGGAAGACCGGTCCCTCGTTCTCACCGTAGTCGATGGCCTTGGAGAACGTGTAAGCAAAACCAACCACCGACCCACCGCTCAGCCGCCGTATGAGTTTAGCTTGCAGGGAATCGTAATAGGTGATCTTGAAGGGCGTCACCGCGTTAATGTCGCCCCAGCACGGCGCCGTTGTATTAGTAGGGCATACATTCGCATTTGCATTCAGGAGGCGGGTTCTGCTGGCACCGAGCGGGGTTGTTACGCCCACGGGAGCAGGATTTATATTGAGGGCCAAGGGGATGCGAATCCCGCGTGTTCCAACATAGCCGGCTTCCGCCACCCAGCCAGCAAACTCCCGCTGCACGATCAGATTAAACGACTCGGCATAGCCGCGGTGGAAAGGATTCGCGACTGTAGTTGTCCCCGCATTGTTGGGGAGCCGAATCACCCCGTTACCCAGTCCTGTGAAAGGTATCAAGACGATCCCCGTCGTGAGTCCCGGGTAAGGAGCAAGCGTCGCATTGGTTCCAGTGAGGCTTGTCGAAGGTGCGAAGTTGCCTTTGAAGATTGAGGTGCCCTGGTAGTCCGGGTTCGTGATGTTGGGGTAGGTATTCCGCAGATCCCGGAAGTTGTTGGGGTCCACACTGATTCCGTATCCGGCTCGGATCACCGTCTTCCTCGTCAGACGGTAAGCGATTCCAAAGCGAGGGGCAAACAGTCCATGGCCCACGTCAACGCCATCGTCCTCCGGCACAGAGCCCACTCCTCCAATGAGAACGTTACCGGTGGTAGGATCGAAATACTTTGCGCCGGTATGATCGCTGGTTGCGAAGGGATAATATTCCCAGCGCACGCCATAGGTGAACGTCAGCTTGGGAGTCACTTGCCAACGGTCTCGAGCATACCAAGCCCAGGTCGTGAACCGCAGGGCGTTGGGAATGATGTTTTGGGTGACCTTGCCGTCCCTTTGTGGCAGACCGAGCAGGAATTGCGCAAAACTGTTATACGCATTTGCTGCAGCGCCTCCATTCAGCGCGGTAACGCTTCCGTCAAACCCAAAAGTGCCGCGGGGCGTGCCAAAGGTTCCACCTTGGGGCTGGAAGTGGTTGATCCCGCTGTGGTAGTACTCCAGGCCGAAGCGCAGATCGTGCCGCCCTTTAATCCAGCCGAGGTTGGTGTTAGCAACATATTGATTGTCCCGGAACGTGAACGGGTTGCCCGTGTTCGGATTCCCAAGATTCGCCCAGCTTGAGATCTGGAAGGCAGGTATTCCGCCGTAGATGGGATCTGATCCGTTCGTGCCTGGAATGTGCAGCGTGTCCAGCCCGAAATTGCTGCCAATATCCACGTTGGTAGCATCGAGGCGTAGCCGCGTGTACCCCGCGTTCACATCCCACAGCATGTTTGGAGAAATCTGATAGCTGCCCCCCAGCGCCACACTTTGCACCCTGCCAGTTGCATTTCCGTTCTGTCCACCGCCGGTGGCGTCGCCCCCTGCGCTTCCCAAGCCTGGCGGGTCGAAGATGAGCGAAGGCGAAATGCTGTACCGCGCGAAAACCATGGATTTTGTGTTCGGCACATAGTTAACCTTCGTGTCAATTCTGCTCAAGTTATACGTGGGTGCCCCGGTGGGAATGAAGTTGTTCGTAATATTCGTCGGGTCGTTGGGGTCGCCCACATTGGGGTTGGGAATCAGGCCAGCCATCGTCATAGCTGCGGGGTCGATGCGGCCCGCGGGAATCATGTTTCCCGGAAAAGCCGTCCGTCCGGTGCCGTCCGGATTACCAGTGTTCGGATCATAAATGCATCCGGCAATGTGGGTCACATTGCAATCGGTGCCAGCCGGTATCAAAGATGAGAAGTCCCCGCCACGGATGGAAGTGGGCGCAACGTTTCTTGCCGTTCCCCCGGCTGTCCGGATTTTGGTGCCCTCATAGGCTCCAAAGAAAAACAGTTTGTCCTTCTTGATGGGACCGCCGAGGGTTCCCCCATACTGGTTGAAGATGTTCTTTGGCTTGACGGCTTGCACCGCAGCCGGCCTGAAGTAGTTGCGGGTGCGAAGTTTATTGTCGGTGTGATATTCGTAAGTAGTGCCGTGGAATTGATTGGTGCCTGACTTGACGATCACGTTTGCCGCGAGACCGCCGGCCATGCCTTGCTCAGCGTCAAAGTTGTTGGTCACCACGTTCACCGATTCGATGGCGTCCGTGGAGGGGATATAAGCAACGTTGGCGGGCAGATAAGTATATGTGTCTGACGCACCGTCAATCCGGGTGTTGTTGTTGTTCATGGACAGCCCGTTGACGTTCGCAGTCATTGCCCGCTGCGGATTGCCCGAAGCCGAATTGTTTTCCCCCAGCAAGCCCGCTCCCGGAATGATACGGTAGGCAGACTGGAAGTTGCGTCCGTTGGAAGCCAAGAGGGGGAGGTCCGCAATTTCTTTTGAGTCAAAGTCCGTGTGTACGTCGGCGCGGTCCGTCTGAAGCAATGGCGCCGCGCTAGTCACAGTTACCGTCTCCGTCTGTTGTTTCATTTTAAGTTGCACGTCCACACGCCGCGTCGTATTGACATCGATGTGCACGTTCTCCGCAACGTAAGAGCCAAAGCTCGTCACGGATACGGTCACTTTATAAATGCCCGGCAGCAGTTCGGTGAACCGATAGACGCCAGCCGAATCCGTAGTCGTCTGACGCGACACACCAGTCGCGGTGTTGAGCGCTTGTACCTGCGCGCCCGGCACGACGGCGTCGGAAGGATCAGTAACATTGCCTGTCAACGAGCCGTAAAGCACCTGCGCACTCGCGGCGCCTGGAAGAATGCACAAACTCACCAACAAAATTATGCGGATAAATCCGTTGAACCCCAAATTCCCGCAAACGCAATTCCCAATGCGCAACACCGTTTTCTTCGTCATACCCCCTCCACCCAAGTGAACTTTGTCGAACCCACTTCGAGCCCCGTACACCCCACCCCGCTTGCAAAACTGTTGGCTAACTAAGAGCCTTTCTCTGCCGAAGATCTTCCTCCTGGTCCTGGCGACTATCAGCCGCTGCTGGACCGAAGTGCTTCTGAAGCACCAGTGCCACTGTTCCCCGCAGCCGCGCCATGCTTCCTTCCCCCGGTCGGACTCGCGGAGGCTTCCCCGCCAGAAATCCCGCGGCCACTTCCTCTTCGACAAAAGGAGCAAACCGCCTCCATTGCCTGGTAAGCTCTCCAACGACCACAATCTCTTCAGGTGCCAGCCCCGTGACGATCCAGCGCATGCCTCTGCCAAGAGCCCGCGCCATCTTTTCTAATGCTTTCAGCGCCAATGAATCTTTTGCTTCTGCCAACGCAAGCAGGTCTTGAAAACTCAGCCCGTTCTGAGCCGTCCCCGATTCGTGGTAATAACGCAATGCGGCGCGGTTCGAGGCGTAGACCTCCCAGCACCCCCTGCTTCCGCAACCGCACGGTGGTCCAGTCGGATCCAGCGGCACGTGGCCAAATTCTCCCGCCATCCCGTTTAGTCCGCGAACGAGCTGCCCATTCGCGAAAATCCCCGTGCCGATGCCTTCGGAAACCGTTACCACTACGAAATCGCGCATCCTTTCCTTGTGGCCGAACCACACTTCCGCAAGAACGCATGCGTTCGCCGCATTCTCCAACTCCACGCGCATGCCTGTCCCTTTCTCGATGGCCTCTTTGAAGTCGAATTCCGGCCACCCCAGGTTTGGACCGAAGACAAAGCGCTGTGTTTCCTGGTTGAATCGGCCAGGCAGGCTGACCCCCACTCCCTCAAAAACGAGATCGGAATGAACCTCGGCAAGATGCCGAATTCTGGCGGCGATACCCGCAGCCGTCGCCCGAGGGTCGCTTGTCGTGGGCATCGTTTCCCGCGAAAGAAAATTCCCGTTGACGTCGGCGACAGCAACGGTTGTTTGCGCTGGCCTTAGGTCTGCCACCAGTATCGCCCGCCGGTCATTCAGCCTCAGAAACGTCGGCCTTCGGCCTCGCGGAAGCCGCCCGATCGGCCCGTGCACGACCCATCTCTCCCGAATCAGTTGCTCGGTGATGAGTGAAACCGTGCTCCTTTGCAGCCCGGACACGCGCGCCAGATCCGCCCGCGAGATGGGCTGGCGCCGCCGAATCAGGTTCAGAACCACGCCGCGGTTGATATCCCGCGCCGTTTGGCTTGAAGCCACTTGCGTATTTGTAAAGTCAATTCTCTTCATTTAGTTGTTATCTCAAACTATCTTGGCAATCCTCCGCCCCATCTGATCGCATTAAACAGAGCGATTCGCACTGCCCCATTCTCTCGACTCGCACCAGGGAAAAACTGCAGGCCGTTTAATTCGTGTTACGAATTATATTGGCCATTTTTCTGCTCTTGTCAAGCACAATTTTAAATAGCAGTTAAATCAAGGATTGCCCCAACCCACAAATGCCGCAACAAGGTATGGTGGTTTCGTTTAAGGCCCGTCGTAGGAATGCCCATGCAGGGATCGACGAAAAAATGAGCGAGCGAACCTGTGAATTACGTTCTCAACCGGCAACTATGTTCGTCGTCAACCTTCAGTACTTAGATTTCGCGCCGAACTGTAGTTGGCTCGGCGGGCCCGCAATCGCTTGCCGGGGCCCCGCTAGAACCTCGCAGGGACTACTGTCAAAAGCTGAACTTGCTGCCTACCTGAAGAACACGCGACGGTAGCGAACCGGTGATCTGTCCAAATGTAGAGGAGCCAGCATTATTCACGGTCGGGTTGTTCCAGTTCGCTCGGTTGAAGGCGTTAAACGCATCCGCCTGGAACTGTAATTTCATGCCTTCCTTGCGGAGCAAATTGAATGTCTTTCGCAACGATAGGTCCCACTGATAAAAGTTGGGCCCGATGATATTGCCAATAGGGGCGTCACCAGCGCCGAGCACGCTCGCCTGCGTGAAGGCACCCGGATTGGCCCAGCAAATCGCTTTTGCGTTCGAGCACGTGCCACTGAAGCCAGTCGGTTGGCCTGCGACAATACTTGCCCGCCGAGAGATATTCGAGCCATTCAAGCCAGCGGCTTGCGAAGCTGTGGCCGTGAGAGGCGCTCCGGTCTGGTAGTGCATGAGGCCGCTCAACGACCACCCTTTTACCAGGCCGCCTCCGAAGCCCTTCATGCTCTTGCCCCAAGGCGACTCGACGATGAAGCTGGTTGCCACGATGTGCGTAGCGTCGAAACTCAATTTGCCATAGTCAAATTTCTTCCAAGTTTCCGCTACACCGCCAGATTGCGTTCCGCCTGCTACTGCCGTAGTTGTACCGTTGACCAACACGGGGTTGGCCGCTGCGCTAACCAGACAAGTGAACGGGCATTCCGGTTCGGGATTTTCGTTGTAGGCGTCACCGGCGCCGCCGCCATCTCCCATCGCCTTCGAATACGTATAGGCAACCGTGGCAGTGATGATCCCTGCGCGCTTCGTTATGCTGAGTTGCAACGAATTGTAGTTGGAATTGACGTCGCTCAGCGCCATGCCAATACTGGAGTACCCCAGGTACGGGCGAATCTGGTCTTTCGACAGACCGACCGGTGCGAAGCCTCCCGAGCATTGATACGCAGCAGCATTTATTCCAGAAGGGCACGCGAGCGTGTTCGGGTTCGGCTAGACAGGAATGACCCCCTGCGGCGTCCAAGTGGCGTTGTTGAAGTCATGCGTGCGCAGGATGTGCCGCCCCAGATTTCCGACGTAAGATGCCTGAAGCAATATGGCATCCGGCAGTTCGCGCTGCACTCCCAGGCTGTACTGGTAGCTGCGAGCGACTACCAGGTGGGGATCAACCCCATTCAGGCTTAGCGTACTTGGAGCTTGCACCGTACCCGCGCCTGGAGCGGAATCGAACTGTGATAGTGCGGCGTTAGTCCCTGAGATCGAGGCCGACTGTGCCCAGGGTACGTAACCTTGAGAGTTGATGCCATTGCCCAAGACGTTTCCTTCCGGCTTGTCATAGAAAATGCCAAAGCCGCCGCGAATCACGGTCTTATTGCCACGGGGCGAAAACGAGAAGCCGAACCGTGGCGCCCATAGGTTCTCCGGTTGATAGAAACCGCGCGCCGCAGCGGCAGATATGGCCGCCAAGAGCTGTGGATCAGCGGAAGTAACAGGAACCCTGCTAGCCTGGTCGGAAGGCACTTGTCCGGGCCGCTGTAGACCGTTGCATTCGACCGTCAGTACCGGAGTCCCGACAACGTTAAGCAGAGGGCCGCTGCAAAGACCTGGAGAAGCAGGGTTAATCTTGCTACTCGCCAGCCCACCCGTAAAGGTCGGTTCCAGACTAACGTTGAATGCATACGGGTTGAAGTTCGTCATGTTATTGCCCTGAGCATACGTAGGCGTGGTGTAAATGTATCGCACGCCCAGGACCAAGCTAAGTTTGCGTGTCACCTTCCAAGTATCCTGGAAGTACGACTCAAAATCGTTGAACCGGAATTGGCCCACAGTGACGGCCGAGTTTTGCCCGAGGCTGTTGAAGTTTCCAAGAAGCGCGTCGGCGAAGGGGTCACCCGTCGAGTTTGAGCCGGTGGTCGCGCCCGCATTAGGACTGAAATTGATGGTGCCGTCATAGTTCGTGCGCGAGTTCTGAGTCTTGCGGTTCCGTGCGAACTCCGCCCCAAACTTTAGCGAGTGAGTGTGCTTCTGCCACGTGACGTTATCCGCGGGATTTATGTCCGTCGTGGGAGACGCAAGGAAGTTCGGCGCTGGACCATTCACCCCGGCTGGTGCGGCCGTCGGAAAATTCGTGACCGCCGTGAAGCTCATCGTCGGGAGCCCATCGGCGAACGTGGTTGGGTTTCCCAGTGGCGGGATGAACTTGAACCCGTACGGAGTCTTCATCCAGGCGGTGCCTTGTAGCGGGGTCCTCTGCTTATGCCAGTCGGCGTTGAATTTGACTTCGTTGATGAAGGTCGGACTGATCACATTGACCCATCCGATTTGCATGTTGTATCCGGGACGATGGCGCGTGTCCGGATCCACCGGAACGGCTCCGGCGGCGCCGAACGTCGAAAAAGGAGCATAGATGTCAACGTAGTCGTGAATATACCGGAAATAAAAACTCTGCTTATCATTGGCGTGTTCATCCACGCGAATGATGTCCTCGCGAATGTTAAACGGGGTCGCGAGGTTGAACGTCATGTTGTTGGTATTGGTCGCAGTGGGCAATGCTCCCTGCACAGACAATTTCGCCGCCGACGTGTAGAGCGCCGCAATGGCCGCGCCGTCGCCGCTGATACAAGTGGGGTTGATGACATTCGGCGCTGTATAGAGAATACCCCCACTGCAGCTCGCGGGGATTACAGCAGGCGTTTTTAGTGTGAGTCCGCCCGCCGCCCCCCCATTGTAAATGTCGGTGAAGTCGCCTGCCGCTTCCGTTGCCGTGGGAAACGTCTCTTGAACCGAGGCAGCCGGCCCTCCCGGGATCAACCCGCGAAGCTTCTTCCACTCCTGCCCGGCAAAGAAAAACAGCTTGCCTTTCCGCTGGATATACGGGATCGGGCCGCCAAGGTCCCATCCGAAGTCGTTGTAATGAAACGGGGGCACGGCCGAGTAGCCCGTCGCAGTCGGATTCGTCAGTTTGGTGCCCTTATTTTCCGCATTAAAAGTATTGTTCTGGACGAATTCAAAACCTCCGCCGTGATATTGATTTCCTCCACTTCTGGTTACCGCGTTGATCGTGGCTGAAGCAGAGCGCCCAAACTCGGCGTCATAGTTCGAGGTCTGCACGTCCACTTCCTGAATGAAATCAATACCCACCTGATTGAACGTGCTGTTGTTCGAGCCGGAGTCCAGATTAAATCCCCCGTCCACGCTCCAGTTCTGCCCGTCCAGCCGCTGCCCGTTGGTAACTGCGACGCTATTATTATAGTTTGCCGTTAAGGCGGCGGGGTTGGTGCCCGAACCTTGGAGGGCCGCGCCGGGAACTAGGCCGATGACCGACTCGTAGTGACGCTGGTTCAAAGCCAGGTTCTGCACCAGTTGCTGCGAGATAGTCGTCGAGATTTCGCCCGATGTTGTATTCACCGTATCTCCGGTCGCAGTTACAGTCACAGTTT
>WNFE01003025.1_pt1 | contig 12440 bp, 12 predicted proteins | sample 5400451 | NCBI WGS metagenome assembly WNFE01 (sample SAMN13153344, study PRJNA577476) | soil metagenome | isolation source: 200 cm saprolite under Douglas fir tree site 2 hole 2 | place: USA:California | collected 2015-04-18
AGTATTTTACAAACTAAATTCAGCGATCGAGAGGGGCACGAAGCCCGACGAATGGGGCTGGAAGCCATGCCACTGGACCAGCACATTGAAGGCGGCCATGGTGAACGCCAGGCGCGCCTGAAAAGACGCCCAGCCCCGATGCATCACCTTTTTGAAATGGCAGACGAGCGTCAGCATCGAGAGCACCGTCTCCACCAGCAGGCGGTCCTGCCACTCGCCGCGCTGACACAGTTTCAGGTTGGCGGGGTCGCCTTCCGCGGCATGAAAGCCTGTGTCGCTCAAAACAATCATGCGCTCTTCAAACTGGCGAATGAGCCACTGAAAGGTCTGGTCTGCGACATTGGCGGTGGCACACGCCCACGCCACCACCAAGCCGTATTGGTTGAGCAGGAGACAGAGTTTCCCCCCGACAATCCAGCGGTGGTTCGACACGCCTTTGCGGCCGATCTGCTGCGGGCTCCGGCCTTCGCGGATGGGGTGGATCAGCTCGATGCCGTAGGTGTCAATGACGCCGAGCACCGTCGGGGTGGCCAAGAAGACCTGCGTCCAGTCCTGATGGGTCGTAAAGAGGCGAAAGAGCCGTGTCCGCTCAGGGACGTGTGGGAACAGAGCGCGATAGTCGCGTGTCAGCCACCGATAGAAGGCCCGGTTGCCCACGCCTTTGAGCGCATGCAGCAGCCCCAAGGTGACCACCTCACTGGGCCAGAGATGGGCATCGGGATGTTTGGGGATGGCGCACATCTGCTCATCGACCTCGTAGAATAACGCGGTGATAAAATCCAGGGTGGTCATACGGCTCTCCTCTCATGGGAAGGATGTCACGCCTACCAGCGTGGAAGAGTCGTCTGACGACTGCAAGCCCAAAAACTTATACCATTAGTTAGTTTGTATAGTTCTATAATAATTGGTTAGGTTGTAAGAGACTAACACCATTGGTTATGTAGTCTCGACGAGAACGACCTGCTGACCGCGATATCTGGAGCAACCTCAGATACGATCACCCTGCGGTGGGGGTGATCGCGATATCATCTTCTTACCCAACCAGCGAGGCGTATTCCGGGAGGCTGGGCCACGCATGACAAGGGCACCGCTGTCGTGTACACTACGCACCAGCGTCTCTGGGGAGCAGGGGCACGGCGCGTGCCCGCGCTGTCACCCCGGTCAACGTGACGAGGAGCCACAAGGAGGAGCGTATGTTGCAGTACGTACACCACGTGCATTATGTGGTCCACAACCGTGATGCGATGGTGGACTACCTCGAAAAAACCTTCGGGATGCAGCCCGACCACTTAGTCGTCTACGAAGATCGTGGTATGAAAGATGCGTTGTATGACGTGGGCCAGACACACATCCAGATTACCGAGCCCTTACACCCTAATTCCGACATTGCCAAGCACCTCGCCACGCATGGCCCGGGGGTGTATCATGTGGCCTGGGGCGTGGACAATCTCCAGCAAGTCGCCCGCGACCTGGCGGCCAAAGGCCACACCCTGCGGGGCAAAGACGGCATTACCGAGAGTCCGCGCGGGTATCTGACGTCCAACATCGATCCTGCCAGTTCGCATGGCGTCTGGTTTCAGCTCGCGGAGGGGTAAGCAGCGGGCAGGAGGGGCCGGGTGTGGTCAACAGCCCACCCCTGGCGTGTCACAGAGAGGAGACAAGCGATGGGGCGTGCATACAACGTGATCGATGCCGATGGGCACATTCTGGAGCCCGTCGATCTGTGGGACAACTATATCGATCCCCCATTCCGGACACGGGCACCGCGCCTGTTTGTCGATACCGACGGCAAAGACCGTTTGAACATCGATGGCACCATCATCGGCGGTCCGCGTGGCTTAGGGCGTCTCGGGGCGATTGGCCTGCGCGACGGACGCGTACCAGAAGACATGAAGTACACCGAAGGCCGCAAAGGCGGCTTTGATCCGCACGAGCGTATGAAAGACCTCGACCTGGACGGGATTGACGCGGCCTTCCTCTATCCCAGCATCGGACTCTTTTCCGGCGCGATCAAAGACCCAGACCTGGCCTGGGCCATGTGCCGCGCCTATAACCGCTGGCTGGCGGATTACTGTGCGCCGTATCCCGATCGCCTCTTCCCGGTGGCGATGCTGCCGATGCAATCCATCGACTATGCGATCGAGGAGATGCGCTTTGCCCGCAAAGCATTGGGCATGCGCGGGGGCTTCCTGCGCCCCAATCCATATAACGATCGGATGGCAGGGGACCCGGCCTATGATCCGTTCTGGGCGGAAGCGCAGGAACTCGACTTCGCTATCGGCTTCCACGAAGGCGGTGCCAGTGGCATGCCCACCGTCGGCGTTGATCGCTTCGAGAGCCGGGGCGCCAGGCACATCATCTCGCACACCATGGAGATGATGCTCGTGGCCGTGAGCGTCATTTGGGGCGGCGTGTGCGAGCGTTTCCCCAAGGTGCGCATCGGCTTTCTGGAGTCCGGTGGGGGCTGGATCGCACCCTGGCTGGATCGCATGGATCGCCATTTCGACGACCAGGGGTTGAACGACTCCGGATTGCAGACCCGGCCCAGCGAGCTGTTCCAACGGAACTGCTGGATCTCCTTTGAGCCAGTCGAGAGGAGCCTGGACGTGCTGGCGGAGTACATTGGCCCGCACAAGATTCTCTGGGCCACCGACTATCCGCATCCCGATGGGTTTTTCCCCGGTGCCCCGGCGCTGATCGCCAATCGGCCAGGCCTCTCAGCAGCGACCAAGCGCGGCATCTTGGCCGGTGGGGCCAAAGCGTTCTACGGCGTGGAGTAGACGCGCGCTACTCGGCCTGTGGTCTCCCCTGGTGCCCCAGGGGAGACCTCCGTGCGCGACAGCGGCTGTCCCGCATGCCCCGTGCGTCTGGCCGACGCTGTGCACCCGAGCAGCCTATCCACGAGAAGGAAGAGTGCTATGTTCGTACGCGCAGGGCACGCATACGGGGGCGTTCCCAGGCCGCGTGTTGCGCAGTGACGCGTAGCCGCACGGCAGCTACGGGATGGGCGCTCGGGAGCGTGGGCATGGTGCTGACCTGCTCGCAACCTGAGGAGTAGTCTCTGTGTCTAGAGGAGAACCATGATGCCATCAGTCAGGCAGGGCTTGCATGAGCGGTTGCAACGTGGTGAGACAATCGTTGCGCCTGGAGCCTATGACCCGCTGTCGGCGCGCGTGGTGCAGGCGCTGGGCTTTTCCGCCGTCTACACTGGCGGCTACATGACCGGCGCGCACACGGCCATTACGGAGCCACTGTTGACCTTAACCGAACAGGTCGATGTGGCCAAGAAGGTGGTGCACGCGGTGGAGCTGCCGGTGCTGACCGATGCTGGCGCGGGGTATGGGGACCCCCTCCACGTCATGCGCTGCGTGCGGGAGTTCGAGGCCGCTGGCCTCGCCGGCATTCATATCGAGGATCAGGTGTATCCGAAACGGGCCTCCTACCATAAGGGCCTGGAGCACATCGTGCCCCTGCAGGAGTTCGTCGAGCGCATGACCTATGCCCTCAAGGCACGGCGCGATCCGGACTTTCTCATCATCGGGCGCACCGACGCCTTTAGTGCGGTGGAAGGCAGCCGTGAAGAGCTGGTGCGGCGTGGCCTCACCCTCACAGAGCTTGGGGTAGACGCGGTCATGCCGCGCGGTGTGCGCGCCAGGGAAGACCTGGCGTTCTTCCGCAAAGCAGTCCCGGATGTGCCACTCCTCGTCATCGCTGGCACCGACGATATCTCCGTGCAGGAATACGCCGCTCTCGGGTATCAGATCATCATTTATGCGACCACACCGGCCATCGTGGCGGCCCATGCCTTGATGGAGACGTACCAGCATCTCAAAGACACCGGCCTCCTCAATATCACTGCCCCGCGGGTCGCGGAGCTCCGACGGCGTGTCGAGGAACTTATCAGCCTGCCGGAGTATTACGCAGTGGAAGCCGCCACGACCGAAAAAGGTAGCACGGCTCCTGGTGGCCACCCGTAGTGCTCCGGGCTTCCGCCCCTGCACTGGACGTTCCCTCTCCTGCCGAGAGGGGCCTGAGAAGAGGAAGGTGGTGCAAGGGTCGCTCCATAAGATCGCCTTGAGTGAGGGGTGCCAACGCCGGACGCAGGGCGCCTTTCTGGGGAGCATGGGCAGCCACGATACCCTCCCAGGCGCCTGGAGTGTGTAGGATGGTCCAACGACGCATGCGGGGCATCAGGATGGCGGGGTACTCTATCATGTGGCCCCGCTGCTGACGCACGCCCCGTACCACGAGAGCCGCTGGTGGTGTCGTGACATCCGTGGAAGCCTATCAGCGTGCAGAGGCGGTGGGCAGACCAGCACGACCACGTGCCCGTGCCCCCTATACGCAGAGGAGCAGCCCCATGTTTTTGATGCGATTTACCGAGCGCGCCTACGTCAACTATACAGCCGAGGATGTCAAGAACAGTCCCAATAGTGCCGTCCGCCTGACCTTTTCCAACCGCCATTTTGACCCCCAACTCGGTGCGGACCTCTACAATACCTATCTCGATGAATACGAATATTGTGAGGAGGTCGGGTTTGACGGCCTGATGCTCAATGAGCATCACAACACCCCGACGTGTATGGGGGCCACCATGAACCTGGAAGCGGCCATTCTGGCCCGCACGACGCACAAACCCAAAATCGTCCTGCTGGGCAATCCGCTGCCCATCTTTGATAATCCTATCCGCCTGGCGGAAGAGCTGGCGGAAATTGACATGATTTCCCGCGGGCGCCTGGTATCAGGCTTTGTGCGTGGCACCGGGGTCGAGAGTTTAGCCACCAATACCAACCCCCTCTATAATCGTGAGCGCTTTGAGGAAGCGCACGACTTGCTTATCAAGACCTGGACTACCCCCGGGCCGTTCCGTTGGGAAGGCACCCATTACCACTTCCGGGTGGTCAACCCCTTTGAAACCCCGCTCCAAAAACCCCACCCGCCCATCTGGATTCCCGGCACCGGCAGCCCCGAGACGCTGGAGTGGTGTGCGCAGCATCATTATCCGTTTGTCTTCCTGGAAACCGATCCCGACGCAACGGTCGATATGAAGGCGATCTATACTGAGACAGCGCGCGCCTATGGCTATGAGCCAGGACCGGAACACTGTGGCTATTTGCTCCGTATCCACGTGCAAGATACCGACGACTATGCCAAAGAGGTGGGCAAAGGCTACCTGGTCGGCAACGTCGGCGTGGGACGTCTACCGATGCCGCCAGACTATATGTTTCCCGTCGGCTATAGCGGGCGCGATCCCAAGTATCTGGCACTGCGGGAACGGATCCGGACGGATCCCTTCCGGGTCGGCGGTCTGGATGCCGCGGGGTATGAGGCGATTCTCGAAGCGAATCGGATGATTATTGGCAGCCCCGACACGGTGATCCGGAAACTCCGGGAGGTGCTGGCGCGGGTGCGCCCGGGGATTTTGGCGGTCTGGACCAACGATGGCTCCATCAGCCACAAGGATACCATGCGCTGTCTCGAGCTGATGGGCCAGGAAGTCCTGCCGGCGCTGCGGGAGATTGGCACGGAGCTGGAGCTCCCCGATCCGTTCCAGAAAACCCCTTAGGGCACCAAACCAGGGCACAAAGGAGAAACACACCATGTCGGCAGGCGTACAGGAAGCATTCGTCGACGTAGGCGGGGCACAGATCCGACTCCTCAAGGGCGGCTCCGGGGTACCCCTGTTGGTCCTCCATGGTACCGAGGGGAGTCTAGGCTGGCGACGCTACGCCCAGGCCTTGGCCGAGCATTTTACCGTGTATCTGCCGTCGCATCCGGGCTTCGACGGCTCGGAGCGTCCTCCCTGGCTCAACTCGATCCTCGACCTTGTCTGCTTCTATACCTGGTTTCTGGAAACGCAAGGGTTGGAGGGCATTCGCGTCATTGGGTTTGCCCTCGGCGGCTGGCTGGCCGCCGAAATGGCCGCCACGACGCGCTATGCGTTTAGCAAAATACTGCTCGTCGATGCGGCGGGCATCAAACCGCACCAGGGCGACATCACGGATGTGTTCATCCTGAGCCCGGCGCAGATTCGGGACCTGACGTTTCACGATCCGCAGCAGGTCCCGGAGTATGCCCAGCTCTACCCCGGCGAGCCGAGCCCAGCCGAACGCGAACAAGCCGTGCAAAACCGCGAGATGGCCGTGCGGCTGACCTGGAAGCCCTATATGCACGACCCGCGCTTGCCCGCACTGCTCGCCCGGGTCACGGCGCCCACACGTATTGTCTGGGGGCGGCAGGATCAGATCATCCCCGTGGAATGTGGAACCCTGTATCACCAGGCCATCGCGGGGTCAGAGCTCGTGGTGCTCGAGCAGTGTGGGCATGCTCCCCACTTGGAAAAGCCCGACGAGTTTGTGCGCGTCGCCCTGGACTTCCTGCCATAGGTTGTCCCGGTGGGCAGGCAGGGACAGGCAGGCAACGCCCCAGTGTATTGACCATCATCGCTGCAGGCTGCAGCCGATGCAGGAGGAAGCGTATGGCAAGCGGCGTACGATTAAACAAGGTCATCGACCTGCTGGAGCGAGGCCAGGTGGTCTTCAGTAGTGGCACGATTATGAGCGATAACCTCGATGACATCATGTTTGTGGCCGACTCCGATTATGATTTCGCGATCATCGAGATGGAGCACCAGGGCTTTGACTTCACGTATCTGCGGACGGCCTTGCAGTATTTCCTCAACCGTAAGCGTCTGGTGGAGCACGGCACCCTCCAGCCCGAGGTGGTGCCCTTCGTCCGCATTCCCCCCAATGCCCGGGAGGCTGGGGGGAATCAATGGGTCATCAAGCAGACGCTGGATACCGGGGTCTACGGCCTCGTGCTCCCACACCTCAACACCGTCGAAGACGCACAGGCGGCAGTCATAGCGGCCCGCTATCCCCAGGTCCCTGGCGTCCCCGATTTCGAGCCCCAGGGCCAGCGCGGCTGGTGGCCGCGGCTCGCCCCCCGCTACTGGGGGCTGACGCCGCAGGCCTACTATGACAAGGCGGATGTGTGGCCTCTGGACCCGGACGGCGAGCTCTTGCTGATGGGCATCGTGGAGGAGGCGGAAGGCGTGAGAAACATGCGGGATATCCTCCAGCAGGTCAAGGGGATCGGGGCGATCTGGGCTGGCCCAGGCGATCTATCCATCTCGTTGGGGAAGCGCGGGAATGCGGCTGACCCGGAGGTGCAGGAAGGGCTGTTGCGCGTCCTGGAGGCGTGTAAGGAGTACGGCGTCCCGTGCGCCACAGGCGCTGCGCCGACGGACGTGGCGCAGCGCCTCGAGCAGGGATTCCGCATCATCATGGCGGGGCCCGCGCGTACGACCCCGACCCTGGATACAGGCAGGCGCATCGTCGGGCGTTGATGACCCTGCTACCGATGTGAGGAAGTAATCACGTGCGCATAGTAGGAGAGTGAGGGCCTTCTCTCGATGACCGGGCGGGGTAGCTAGGAGGTCATCAAGGAGCACAGGGTGGGACAAACGCTCTGCTGGGTAGGAGACGAGCCAAGAGCGTAGCTGCAGTGGGTACAAGGGACACCATCTACCGGAGGGTATGGACATGGCTACCGTAGGGACGGGCACATACACATACGAGTTGGTAGAAGATTGGGCCAAACTGCCTGCGGGCTGGACCTTGGGCCAGACCGGCATCGTGACAGATGCGCGCGACCGGGTCTATTTGTTCAATCGGAGTGCGCATCCGTTGATGGTCCTCGACCAGGATGGCACCTTCTTCACCTCCTGGGGCGAAGGGGTCCTGTCATCGGCCCACGGGATGTTCATCGATGAGCACGAGCATATCTATCTGCCAGTCATCAACGCGCACGTGGTGTTGAAGTACAGTCCAGGCGGGAACCTGTTGATGACCCTGGGCACCTGGGATACCCCCTCAGAGACGGGGTGGTCAGGGAATTATCGCGATCCCGTCAAACAGGCTGCTGGCCCCTTCCATCGTCCGTCCGATGTCGCCATCGCGCCGACGGGTGAGATCTATATCTCGGACGGCTATGGCAACGCCCGCATCCACCGGTTCTCGCCGGACGGCAGCTTGCAGCAATCATGGGGAGCGCCGGGGAAGGGCGCCCCGGGCGAGTTCCACGTCCCGCATGGGGTCTGGGTGCATACCGATGGTCGGGTGTTGGTGGCGGACCGGGAGAACAATCGCATCCAGATCTTCTCCCCGGAGGGTGAGTTTCTGACCCAGTGGAAAGACCTGGCCCGCCCCTGCGACATCTATATCGACCATGAGGGGGCGGTCTATGTGCCGGAGCTGGATGGCTTGATCACCCTCCTCAACCTGGATGGCCAGGTGCTGACGCGCTGGTGGAGTCCAACCACGACGGGCGCGGGGGATGGGGGCCATGCCGTCTGGGTCGACTCGCACGGCGACCTCTACCTCAACCAGAACCAGGAGGGCCGGCGCCTGTTGAAATATCGACGGTGTAGCTAAACGGCGCCGAGAGCCCCGCGGCCTCGTAGTCTGGCGTTCTGGTAGTGTTATACAAGTAATGCTGCAGCCCTGGTCAAGTTGTAATGGCAGATGAAGTACTTGATGGCACCGATATGATTGGCCACCTTTTTGGAGAAGGCCAGTGTGTCCCGCACCAGACGGGAGACGCGCTGCCGCAAGGTGTTATTGAAGCGCTCAATATGATTGGTTTTCCGGGCTTGCTTCGTGATGGCTTTGTGTTGCGCCGCCGGAATCACCCCTGTGTAGACGGCATATTGGTCGGTGTAGAACGTCGCCTGCTCGCGGTACACCGCGGGCAGGTTGGCCCACAACTGTTGTGCACTGTCGTGACTGCGATCTCCCACGTGAAACGCCATGATTTGGCGCGTCTGCTTGTCCATGGCGACCCAGACCCATTGCTTGTTGGCCTTCTGCTTCACGAAGCTCCACATCTCGTCCGCTTCCACCTCCAGACGCCCGATGAGCACATCCCGGGGAGCCGCCACGGGCCGCACATGGAGATGATCAGGCAAGGCCGCAAAGCGCGCGACGATAAAGTCCATCAGCCACCGGAGACTGACGCCCACCGCACGGCAGATGCCATGGAGGGAGATTTTCTCGCAGAGTAAGCGTTCCACCATGGCACGTTGGTCTTCACCAATCCTGCGGTTTTCGGCGTGTAAGACAAATTGGCGGCCACACTTGTTACATTGATTGTTCTGCTTCCCAGTATGAATATGACCATTCCTCTTGAATCGCTCCGAACCACATGCGGGACACGTCTCTCTCACGACCATAGCGCTCTGCTCCCTCCCTGATCTTGTAGGTGTTTCTGCCAACAATACCACGAAGTCATGAGCACAGCATTACCTGTATAACACTACCCGGAATCCGAGCAGGGGTTCGAGTTCCACCAGGGAGGCTCCTCGGGCCTCAATGGCGGTCGCCCGATCAAAGGCGATGTGCTGGGCGATACGCGCCAGGTACTGGCGCACGCGGTCACGGAAAGCAACGCGGTCCGGTGTGCTGACCGTGTGGAGGACGGCTGCCTCAAACACGGGGTCTGGCATGGCGGCGAGCGCTCGTTCGCCGCGTTCTTGGGAGAGGGTCTCAAGCGCCCCAGCAGCGAGGTCGGTGGCGAGCCGCCGCGTCATCAAGGACGGTATGTCGTCATCCTAGGGCACGGGAGCATCGGAGGGCGTGGAAAGTGGCTTTGTCTCTCCTCTACGCAGTAAGGCGTGCAGCGGCTGGGCTCGGTGCCGCTTTCCTCGCCGCGGTCTTTGCCACCCTCGCGTTGACCGCGTTGCTCTATGCCATGCAGGCGCTGCCGCGCGCTGGCATTACGGCGCACATCCGCTCGTCCTTCACCAACGGCTCCCTGCAGGAGCACGATTGGCTCGTGAAAAATGACCGCCTCGGCGTGAACCAGTATAATGATTGTCTGGTCATCCAAATGTTTTTCTTCCGCCGTGACGCGTGGGCGGACACAGTGGCACCCACGGTCGTCTTTAACGATTGGCCGGTACCGCTGTGGGCCGACAACGGAGAGCCGATCAGTGAATGCGCGATCGCGAGGGCGGCGGCCTTCGCCGAGACGCCGCTTGATCTGTACCCCGCTCAGTCTTATTTCCCCTATAGTCGCTATATCCACGCGTTCCGCCTGCCCGCGTATCTCCTGCTCGAGCAGTTCGAGGTGGGTGCGCTACGGCGACTCTACCGGATGATAGCCTTTGGTGTGCTGGTGATGATCCTGGTTACACAACTGCTGGTAACGCTGTGGCGGGCGGAGAGAGCCGCCCATCGCCCACGCGACGGCGATCATGTCATTCAGGGTGTCTTCTTCGTCATGCTCTCCCTGACCTTTATGCGCTTCTATGGTATAGAATTTTTTGATCTTTCGCTCACGCATGCGCCCTCCGATATTCTCCTGTTCGTCGCCATCGCTGTCATGTCGTTGCTGCACAGCACGCGAACCTCGTCTCGAATGCTCTGCGTCCTGTGCGGCATCTTCGGCGCGTTGGTCTTTGCCCTCGATTTTTTGCATGGCGCGCTGCCGTTGGGGCTCGCGGCGCTGATAGGCTGCGTCGCGATGAAAGCCGATCGGCACTCTGCCGCAGGGCAGATAGCCACTGCGGTCTTCCTCGCGGGCTCCTCTTTTGTGGTCGGTGCGGGCGCGGCACTGCTCGTCAAAATCGTGACTGTGGCCGTCACCTTTGGCCCGGAGGCGGTCGCCGGCTTCTTTGCGCAGCTGCACTATCGCATGACAGGCGGGGGGGTTCCGCTCTCGGACGTCTGGAGACGTCTCAGTGAGAGCCTGGAGGTGATTTTCTTCGAAGACTATCGCTCCAGTAGAGTATTTCTCTTTGCTACAGGACTATGCCTCATCATAGCGTATGGCATTGCTCTCGCGCACGCCACACGCGCGTCGGCGGTCCAGGCCCACGGGCTGTTGCTCTCGGTGCTCGTCATCGGCGTCTGGTACCTGGTGTTTCGCAATCACAGTGTCATCCATGCGGGTTCCATGGTCCGGCTTCTTGTGTGGCCGTTAACCGCGACGGCAGGCATGGTCATCGTCGCTGTATCAGGGGTCGCTCATATTAGATTCCAGGGGGGTGTCTCAAAAAACCTCACATTCCATCGCATTTAGTGGTGGCGGGTCTCCGCCCTTCGCGATCTCGTGTGGTCAAAAAACTCATGCGGCCTCGCACTCGTAGTATTTCAGCAGCCCGCCAAGCCACTCACGACACTGCAATGGGCCTGCACGTACCGTGTCTTGGCTGATCGTAGGAAAGAGCAGGACATTGCCCTTGCCTTGATGATTCCGCTCGTGGTGAAAATGCTCCATGTACTCGTGGAGCGCATGCCTGAGGGAGGCTTCACCAAACACAATCAACCGCGACAGAGCTTCCTCCTTTACCGATCGCACCCACCGCTGCGCGAAGGCGTTCAGATGCGGCGACTGTGGCGGCAGTGGGACCCGTGTGACGCCGGCCGCATCGAGAAGCTGGTGAAAGGCGGGGCAGTATTTCCCGTCCCGGTCATGGATGAGGTATTGCCCGGGAGACAGCAAACCCCACTCCTCCATCGTGACGTTGCGGGCCACCTGGACCATCCACGCCTCATTGGGATGCGGGGTTACCCCAGCCACATGCACTTTCCGGCTGGCAAGCTGGATCAAAAAGAGCACGTCGTACGTCACCAGCCCACCCAGTGTCCAGACCTCGGCGGTGAAAAAGTCGGTCGCCACGAGGACGTCCAGGTGTGTGCGGATGCACTCGTTCCAGGTGGTGGTGGTCTTGCGCTCTGGCGCTGGCGCGATGCCCTGGCGCTTGAGAACGTTGCCCACCGTCTGGTCACTGACCGTCACGCCGAGGTTGGCCAGGGCTCCGACAATCCGGTCATAGCCCCAGGAGCGATGCTCCTGGGCCATACGCACGATCAAGGACTCGACCTCCTGGTCGAGCATGGGGCGGCCGGCAGCCTTGCGCTGGGTGGAGCCGTCACATTTCTGCGCCACAAGCCTGCGGTGCCAGGCGAGGATCGTGTCGGGCTTCACGATGGTGGCCACTTCCTGCAAGGCTTTCTTTCCCAGTTTCTGGCCAATTGCGGCCAACGTCTTGCGTTCGCTCTCCGTCAACCGCACACGACCTGTGAGCTGGTTGCGCAGGATGCGATTTTCGGTCACCACGTACTCGTTGCGGAGCAGCAGTTGTGGTCCGCAAAAACTATGGTCATGCAACTTATACTTCAAGCCGGTACGCACCCTCTCCCGTTAAGATGTGTGGGGAGGATCGTCAATCCAGTTGGCCAACTGAGCCGGGGGGAGCACGTCGACAAAGTCTGCGTGATTGCGGGTCACCAGGATATGCTGGCCCGCGATGACCATGGCGGCAATCATCAGGTCAGCATAGCGCTTCCGCCGGCGATGCTGCTGGCGCAGACGTTCCATCACGGTCGCGCAGGCGACGTCAAACACCACGATGTGGAACTGGGCGAGCATCTGCT
>WNFE01010380.1_pt1 | contig 12426 bp, 12 predicted proteins | sample 5400451 | NCBI WGS metagenome assembly WNFE01 (sample SAMN13153344, study PRJNA577476) | soil metagenome | isolation source: 200 cm saprolite under Douglas fir tree site 2 hole 2 | place: USA:California | collected 2015-04-18
TCGCGTGCATGAAAGGCTTAGTGCCTTTTGTCGTCAAGGCTCGTGAAAGGTTAATACTCTTCCGGAATCCCTATGCGACAGAGACAGGCCGGGTTCTCCCTCATCGAGCTGCTTATTGTGGTTGCGATCATTTTGATCATCGCCGCTATCGCGATTCCAAGCTACCTCAGATCGCGTCTCATGGCCAACGAGGCGTCAACGGCGGAATCTCTCCGAACCATCAATACAGCGGAAGTGGCCTATTCGACGAGCTACGGCACTGGCTTTGCCCCGCTCGCTAACTTGGGCGGTCCGGTCGGTGCCGTCTGCGTCGCCTCCTCAGCCACGTCCTGTATCCTTGACAGCTTGTTATCCTCTGGAACAAAAAGCGGCTATACGATCACAACTCCCACGCCGGCTGCAGTGGGCACGGTAACGACACCCAACGCAAATTTCAGCGTGAGCGCAGTTCCCATGGTGTTAGGCCAGACCGGCCAACGCTCTTTCTGCTCGGACCAGACGGGTGTGATCCGCGCCGACCCCGCTGGCGTGGCGCCACCGAATCCATGCGATTCGGGTGCGTTCGCCGCCATTCAATAGTCCAGGGTTGTCGGCGGCCGCGAAGGCTTCTAGGCTGCGTTCGTCGTAACCCGTTCGACATTCGCTTCCACCTTTGTCTTCGCCTTGCGTGACCTCGACCGGAGGGGTGACGCCGGATGCGCTCTTCCGTGAGCGCGAATCCTGCTAAACTTCAAAGATGATGAAACTCTTCGTGTATTTGAGTGCCCTAGCAACAAGCTGGTGGTCCATTGCTCCAGACGCGAAGCCCATCATTGTCTTGCTTGAAGCGCGGTATCGTGCGGCGCGCACGCTCCAAGCAACATTTCTGGAGCGTTATAGCGAGAACGGGCGGCTGGTCCGAGTAGAAGCCGGCAGAGCTTATTTTCGCAAGCCGGGAAAGATGAGATGGGAATACGAGTCTCCCGAGAACAATCTCTTTCTCGTAGATGGCAAGACCGCGTGGTTTTATGTTCCTGCGGACCATACCGTCACGCGTGTACCCGCGAAGCAGAGCACAGACTGGCGAACGCCGCTGGCACTGCTTGCGGGAGAGATGAAATTGGACAGGGTTTGCGCCCGCGTTGAACCCACAACAGACGTAAAACCCGATAGTGCTGACGATGTCATGTTGTATTGCGTTCCTCGCGGTACAGATGCGAAAGAGAAGCGATCCGCCGCTACCGGAACGGGGCTTAGGCAAACTGTTCCCGAAAGCGCAATATTCCTGGAGGTTTCGCGTGCCACTGCGAATCTCACGCGGGTTGTCTTGCGCGATGGAGGACGTGTCGAGCTGGAGTTCAAGTTTGCGAACTGGGAATTTGATCCCCCCGGTGAATGGGGAATCGCCAGTCGACGATATGAGGGTAAAACCTTAGACCAGAAGACATGCCCGCCCATTTGCTACGAGGAACAGCCAACCTCCGCGGCCTATCCCGCATATGAGGTAGATGAGGTAGACTGAGGTCGTATGGGAGAATTTGTCTGCCGCGTGGCGGATGCTGAGGGACGTGTCTTTTCGCACGTTGAAGCTGCAAGCTCGCTTGACGAAGCGCGCCAGAAGCTTGCGGACAGGGGCCTCTACGTCTATTCGGTGGAATCCCGAGGGGGCCGTCTCGCCGCCTTCGTTCGCCAGAGAGGTGGGCGCCAGATTGGCGGTTCGGACTTCCTGATCCTCAACCAGCAATTCAACACGCTCATTAAAGCCGGTTTGCCTATCCTGAGAGCGCTGGATCTTCTTGCCAATCGCGCCGCCTCTCCAAAACTCCGCCCGGTGATCTCGCAGATCCGGGATCGAGTCCGCGAAGGTAAGTCACTCTCCGAGGCGGTGGCGGAAGCCGGCGTGTTTTCAAAAGTTTATTCCACAGCCATCCTTGCCGGAGAAAAGAGCGGGAACTTACCGGGAGTCCTGGACTATTACATTGCCTATCAACGTGTGAGTACGGGAGTCCGAAAAAAAATTCTGGCCGCGCTCGTTTACCCCACGCTGCTAATCAGCGTCGCGATCGCGATCGTGACTTACCTTGTCACGGCGGTCATCCCAAAGTTTGCCATGCTGTACCGGGATTTGAACGTAGAACTCCCTGCGCCCACGCGGTTGTTGATCGCCGTGACCATAGACTACCGTTTCGTTGTGTTGGGAATCGTCGCGTTGATAGCCGCGGCTGCCGCGGGAGTTTTTTTGTGGTCCCGCACGGAACAAGGGGGAACAGCTTTCGACCGTTTCAAGTTCCGTCTGCCGGTGCTTGGAGACACGCTCCTCAAATTTCAAGTCGCGCAGTTTTCGCGCACACTTTCGACGCTGCTTACGGGAGGCACACCTCTGGTCGCTGGGCTCCAGACTGCAAGTGACGCTATCACTAGCAAATTGCTGCGCTCTGCGGTCGCGCAGGCAACGCAAAGGGTTCGCGAGGGAGAATCCGTCCATGTGGCCCTCTCGTCCAGCGGCGTGATGCCGGAAATGGCCCTGGACATGATCGAGGTCGGCGAGTCGAGCGGTTCGCTCTCGCCCATGCTGAATAGCGTGGCTGAATTCTATGAGGAGGAGGTCAATTTGCGTTTGTCCGCGCTCGTTGCCCTCATCGAGCCCATTCTGTTGATCTTCATGGGATTGCTCGTCGCCTTTATTCTCATTTCCCTCTACCTGCCCATTTTTTCTTTTTCTCTTGCGGGTACGGCAAAATAAGGAATCATGGCCTCTACCGAACAACTTCCTCCCGCGCCGGGTCTTCCCGGAGCTGACGACGAGCAGCACGAACGCGATGTCGCGCGCAAACTCGCCGAAAGATATCGCTATGCGTTTATTGATCTCCGGGAACAGCGGATCGATCCGGAGCTCTTCCGCGCCATCCCAGCGGACCTGATGTTCCGCTACAACTTCGTCCCCCTTGAACTGCACAACAATGTCTTGTCCATCGCGGCCGCCGACCCCGGTCAGGTTCAAATGAGCGATGAGCTGCCGCTGCTCTTGGGCAAGAAGCTTGCCATTAAAGTTGCCACCCCCCGGCAGATTAGCGATCTGCTGAAGCGTACCGAGCAATCGCAGCGCGTGCTGGAGCAGGCTACGGAGGCCTTCACTCTCCAGACCTCCAAGGAGGAAGAGGAGAGCGAAGAGACGATTTCCGGCGATCGCTTGACACGGGACAGCACCGCCAGCCCCGTGGTACGGCTCGTCGAAACCATTATTTTTACCGCACTCGAGCGTCGCGCCAGCGACATCCACATCGAGGCGCGCGATGCGGAAGTCGCCGTCAAATACCGTATCGACGGCGTCCTGCAGCACGCCATGCAGCCCATTTCCAAGGAATGGCACTCTACGGTACTCTCACGCATCAAAGTGCTCAGCGATTTGGATATTGCCGAGCGCCGCATCCCGCAGGACGGGCGTTTCCGCGTGAAATACAAAGGGCGCTATATCGACCTGCGCGTCTCGATCATGCCCGCCAGTCACGGTGAAGACGCGGTGCTTCGCGTTCTCGACAAAGAGACGCTTTCGGAAAAATTCAAAAGCCTGACTCTGGACGTCGTTGGTTTCTCCCTGGAAGAAACTCGCCGCTTCCGCCGCTACATTCGTGAGCCTTATGGCATGGTCCTCGTGACGGGTCCGACAGGTTCGGGCAAGACCACCACGCTTTATGCCGCCATCAACGAGATCAAGAGCGACGAAGACAAATTCATCACCATCGAAGATCCGGTCGAATATCAAGTCCGCGGCATCACGCAGATTCCCGTGAATGAGAAGAAAGGCCTCACCTTCGCCCGCGGGTTGCGCTCCATCCTGCGCCATGACCCCGACAAAATCATGGTCGGAGAGATCCGTGATCAGGAAACCGCGCAGATCGCCATCCAGTCCGCCCTTACCGGTCACCTCGTTTTCACCACGGTTCACGCCAACAACGTTACCGACGTCATTGGCCGCTTCATCAATATGGGCGTTGAGCCTTACAACTTTGTCTCCGCCCTCAACTGCATCATGGCGCAGCGCCTGGTCCGCGTGATCTGTCCGAGCTGCAAGAAGCCCAAGCGATATTCTTCCGAAGAGCTGAAAGAAGCGGGCCTTGATCCCGCTATTTGGGTGAACGTTGTGCTTGTCGAGGGCGCGGGGTGTTTGGAATGCTCGGGCACCGGGTATCATGGACGGACTGCGATTTGCGAATTGCTGGACTTAACTGACCGCATCCGGGAAATGATCGTAGACCGCCGGCCGACCTCGGAAATCAAGCGCGTCGCGCGCGAAGAGGGAATGACCCCTCTGCGCGAGAGCGGACTTGCCAAGATTCGTGCAGGCATTACCACCGTAAAAGAAATTAACAAGGTGACTTTCGTTGAGTAGCAGCGCCGCACTCCATCAGGGAATCTACCGGAGCGGCCTGATGCGCCGCATTGCGGGCTGGCTTGATGCCATGCCCCATCCCCCGTTGGCCATCGAGGTTGCGCCGGACCGCGTGGCGGCGGCCCGCTGGAGCCGCGCGGGCTCCCTGGATATGTTCGCCGTTGAATCACTGCCGCCCGGAGCGATTGTTCCATCGGCCGTCGAAATCAATCTGGTGAATTCTGCCGCCGTCAAGGCGGCCGTCTCCAAAGCGTGCTATCGTTTGCGCTCCCGGGATGAAGATGTCGCACTAATCCTCCCCGATCCCGTGATTCGCGTATTCGTCCAGCACTTCGAGGATTTCCCTCGCTCAGCAGAGGAAGCCATCCCGATGCTGCGTTGGAAGCTTAAGAAGAGTGTGCCCTTCGAGGCGGATGAGACGGTCATCTCTTACATGCGCCAGGCGCCGCGCGAAACAGGTGTTGACGTCGTGACCGGACTCGCGCGGCTGCGCATCATTCGCGAGTACGAATCCCTTGCCGAGGGCGCCGGACTTCATCCGGGCGTAGTGGTGAGTTCTTCGCTCGGTGCCATCGCCATCCTCGATGATGAGAAGCCGACGCTTCTCGCGCGCGTCTCGGGTTCTTCTCTTACCACGGCGATCGTACGCACTGGTGTTCTGTGCGGCTATCGTTGCACGGAACTCCCCGCGTACGGCACAGACCTCACCCCGCAGATGCTTCTGGAAGAGATTTTTCCGGTGGCTGCGTACTACCAGGACACCTGGCAGGAGGCCATTCAATCGGTCCGCCTTGCCGGACTTGGCGCGCGTCTCCCCGAATTTGTCCGCCCTCTCGAAGAGGAGTTCCATTGCCAGGTGCGTTCGCTGCTGCACTCAGCGGTCTCCGAAGGACACCTCAAGGATGATGCTCTTCCGCTTGTTGATCGTGAATTGGAAGGATTGGTTGGCTGGGTGCTCCAGCGTGGCTGATAACGATTTCTGAAGAATGTGGCAAAATTAGGAAGTGAGAGTTCGGCTCAATTTAGCGACCAAAGCTCTGGAAACCCACCGGCGATTCTTTGCGGGTGCTGGTCTCACCGTCTTTGTTTCGGGTCTTTTTTTTCTCGGTCTTGGCTGGCACGTTCACTCTGCCCGCGGAGCTGATGCGGAACTCCGGGCCCGCACGGAGAAAGCGCGCCAGGAGATGGCCAAGCTCGAGACGCAGCGCGGGGAACTCGAGCGCTATTTCAGTCAGAAGGACGTCGCCAGCCTGCATGACCGCGCGGCATTTATCAATACGATCATCGACGCGCGCAGCTTCAATTGGACGCAGATGTTCATGGACCTGGAGCACATTCTTCCCGGCGGCGTTCGCGTGATTAGCATCGTGCCGACACAAGAACAGGGTCGCGTTGAGGTGAAATTGACCGTGGGCGCCGCCAGCGACGAAGCAAAGTTGAAATTCCTGCACGCCCTCGAAGAATCAAAGGAGTTCACTGAAGTTCGAGTGCAGCATGAGGGCACGCCGAACCAGCTCGCCGGTTCGGCCAGCGATCAGAAGGTCGTGCAGCTGACCACCGTCTATTCGAGGATTTGATGCGGCATGACTTCACATCGCGAAAGCAGGTTATTCTCGGCGTACTGGCACTGCTCATCCTCGCCGACGTTGCTCTTGCGGCCTACAGTTGGCAGCTCGCCTCCGCGCCGCGCACGCCACAACAGCAGTTCGCTGCCGAGATCAGGCGCCATGATCTCCTGAAGGCGGACATCAAGCGCGCCCAGGACATCCGGGATAACATTCCCGCAATTCAGAGGGATTGCGACAAGTTCGATCGGTCGCTCTTCCCGGCATCCTCTGGCTACTCTTCGGTCACCTCCGAACTCGGGGGCATGGCCAAGAGATCCAGTGTCCACCTTGACGACGTCACATTCAAGGAGACGGAGATTGCCGGCCGCCGGCTAACCGGGGTGATGATCGATGCGACCGTCGACGGTGATTACAAGAGCGTGATTCAGTTCCTGAACGCCCTGCAACGCTCCACCAACCTGTACGAAGTGGATTCGCTGAATCTGGCCACAGAGAACGCAAACCGAGGGCCCGCAAATGTCATTAAAGTCGCGCTGCACCTCAAAACGTATTTTCGGACCGCGTCATGAAGCAAAAGAAGCAGCTCGCGGTGCTAGTTGCGCTCCTCGTTATCGCCGGCGCCATCTGGTTTTGGTATTTCGAGCGTGACAGGACTGCTTTGACCGACCCCGCCGACTCGCCGGCCAAGACTGCTCAATTGCTCTCCGTTGAAAACCCAGCAATTCACTGGCACATACTGGAAGGCGCTCGTAAGACGGAGTACAAGAGCAGTGGACGCAATATTTTTACGACTGCTGCTCCGCCGCCAGCGTCCCAGGTTCCCAAAAAGGATCCCCACCCAGTTTGTTGTCCTCTACCAGCTCTACCAGCTCCGCCCGCGCCCGACCCAGATCCAGTACTCCCCCCAAACATCAAGTTCTTCGGCTACGGCACCGTCCCGAACGGCGCCTCCCGCCGCGCCTTTTTCACTGATGGCCAGGACGTTTATGTCGTTGCGGAGGGCGAAGTTTTGCTCAATCGCTATCGCATCCTGAGAGTGGGCAACGCGACGCTCGAGTTCGAAGAAGTCACCTCGGGGCGCAAGGGCAGGGCAGTCCTCGAAGAACAGGCGGGCCCATCGGCATGAACCTCAGACGTCCACGAACGACAGGGAAGCAGAGTGAGAAAGGGTATGCCTTGCTCGTAGCCATCTTTCTTGTCACTGCTCTGCTTCTTCTCACCATGAGGGTTGCGCCCAACATCCTGACCGAGGGCAGGCGCGAACAAGAGAAGGAGATGATCTGGCGCGGAAAGCAATACGCCCGCGGGGTGAAACTTTATTACCGCAAGATGGGGCGCTTTCCCACCTCGCTCGACGATCTCACCAAGCCGAAGATGGGCTCGCTCCGCTTCCTGCGCCAGTCTTACAAAGATCCCATGAACAAGGAGGACGGATCGTGGCGCTTCATCTACGTCGGGGCTGCGGGACAACTCATTGGTAGCCTGAAACCCCGCACGGGAAACCTCCAGATTCCTCCGGCAGGCGGCTTGGGCACACCGGCGAGTGCCTTGAACGGGCCTGGCGCTCCGCCGCAGCCCGGCGTAGGCGGTCAACAGGGGCAAAGCCAAACTGGAACCCAGCTAGTTGGAACGACACCCGGCACCAATCCACCGGGCACGACCGGAACGCCCGCGGGAACTGACCAAAGCGGTCCAGGTTCCAATCCGGATCAGGTTTCACTTGGCAATACTCCTACCATTGTAGGCGGCAACATCATCGGAGTGGGCAGCAAGGTCAACAGGGCTTCCATCATCATTTACGATCACGCCAAGAATTATCGGCTCTTCGAGTTCATTTGGGATCCTTCAAAAGATAATTTCGGGGTAGGCCAGCCGGGTATGCAAACCGGTACGGGTTTGGGCCAGAATCCTGCCCAGACTCAATTCGGCAACCAACCTGGACAAAGTCCAACCAATCCGCAGCCAAACCCGCCACAGAATCCTCAGCAGCCGCAGCAGAATCCGCCGCCGCAGCCACAATAATTTTTACTGGGGTTGGCTTGTCCGAGGCGCGGAAGTCGCGGCCATCGCTCCGGGCGGAGTGGTCATTTTTGGGGATGCACTCGACTTGCTCTTCTCGTAGCCGCGCTTGACACGGCGCACATACGAAAGCGTTTCGGCAAAAGGCGGCACGCGGCCGTATTGCTGGACCTTGTCAGGCCCCGCGTTATAGGCTGCGAGCGCCAGCACCAGATCGTTCTTGTACATTTGCAGCAGTTCGCTCAGGTAACGCGTCCCTGCCTCGATGTTTTCTTTAGGATCATCCATGTTTTTCACGCCCAGCCGCGCCGCGGTTTCCGGCAACAGTTGCATCAGGCCCCGCGCATTCTTGCGGGACACGGCTTTCGGATCGAAATTAGATTCCACGGCGATCACGCTGCTGATGAGGTCGGCATCCACGTTGTAGCGCGAGGCCGCAGCTTCGATCAGTTCACGATAGGGCGGCTTCACGACCGGCTTCGCGGGCACAGGGGTACTTGTCCCCCACAAGCTGGTAGCCCGTCACGGTCAAGCGTTGGCCGCTGCGAAGCACGATATACTCCGCGCGCAGCCCGGGGGCGGTTAGCAAGACCAATGGGAGCAGAAGTGCGGCTCGCTTCAGACGCAAGGCGTGGCCTCCCGCAATGCAAATTGCTCGATCGCCAAAGCCACACCGTTCTCGTCGTTCGTGCCGGTCTGATGCCAGCCATAGGCCTTCAATTCCGGCACGCTGTTTCCCATCACTACCGGGATGCCCGCGAAGGAGAGCATTTCCAGGTCGTTGTGGTTGTCCCCGATGGCCATCACTTCCTCGCGCGCGACTCCTCGCAGGGCCGCCCATTCTGCGAGCGACGAACCTTTCGAGCAAACGGAATTGATCACATCGATCATCGCAAAGTCTTTGCTCTCGTAAGTCGTCACCGCGAGCGCGAATTCACCGGCGAACGGTGCGCCGCGCAGAATGGCTTCCGCTTCACGCATCGGCGCAACATTGCCGGACAGCATCACTTGAATGGGATCTTCGGTCAGGCAGCCTTCTAGAGGCTTCGCCAACCCGATGAATTCCTTGTTGCGCGAGTAGTAGGCATAGCGCAGCGAATCGTCGGGGTCCAGCGCTTCCAGCATCACCTGATTTTCCCGCGGCCGGTCAAAAACCACGGCCGCGCCCTCCCGCCAGGACTTGGTCAGTTGCAGCACACGTTCCGAAGTTTCGCGTGGCAAGAGGTGACGCAAATGCGTCTGGCCTTCTTTCGAACGGATCAGGGCGCCATTATTCACGATCATTGTGAGTGGGCAATCTAGCTTTCGCGCCACGGGCATGGCAAAGTCATAGCGCCGCCCGGTGACCAGGGCCACCTCGATACCTCGGCGCGTTGCCCCGGCAATCGCCGCGCGGTTGGCCTCGGAGACCTCCCAGCGGCTGTCCAGCAGCGTGCCGTCAATGTCCAGCGCAATGAGTCGCACCATTCTACAGTGAAACGTCGATAAGATTGCTTGGAGCCAATTGCTTATTTGTGGTACCCCTACACCACCCCCGGGTGTTTTTGCGAAAGAGTCCGGAATCGTTTGAAAACAAAAGAGTTGGGTTTTGCACGAGTGCAAAAGAGTCCGCAAGAGTTTGAAAAGAAAGAACTTGAATCTGGTAGCAGAGCAACGAGGGGGAACGAATGGCAGCGCACCCCCTGGGGGGATCTCGGATGTGTGGCAAGCAAAGGACTTGCGCGAGGCGGTTTTGGAAGTGTGGCAATGATTGGAGTTAGCAGACGATTTTTCGGATGTGTGGCAAGGAAAGGAGATAGGCGAAAAACGTCCTGTAGCTGCATCCGGGATGCCCCGACCCGGTCCCCGAGATGCTCGGGGCGGGCAGAGGGATTCTGGAGGCTTCAGAAAGACCGCGCGGCGAGAGGGCATGGTTAGCAAGGCACGGAGGAGCAGTGCCAAATTCCAACAAACATTATAACATGCCAGTACATATTGTCAAGTGATTACTCGCAAAGGGTTTGTTTGCCTCGGGATAGGAGGAGTTTGCGGAAACCGGGCACCCGGAGAACAGATCCAGTTCCACGGCCCACCGAAGTACACAGTAACATGGGGTCGGCGTGTGGCGGACTGTGACCCAAGGCCCGTGATAAGGGGGGTTCGAGCACAGAGCGGGCATCAGTTTCCGATCAGCGCATTTACCGGGCATTGAGTCCAGTTGGCAGGTGGGAAACCCTGATATCAGCGCCTATCAGGCCCGCCACAATGCAAGTTCAGAATCTCTCGGCTCTAGCGACCCATGTAACTGCGTGATCGCAGGAAAAGTGACCGACCCTCAAATGGGGGCTCGGGCCGGGGGAGCTTGGAAATGATGGTTGACATGCTTGCATAGGAAGAATAAATTGCAGCTCAGGTTAATACATCTTTTGGGTTACAACTGATTCTGCAGGTATCCAGAAAGCTGGGGATGCCACTCTTAGCGGGGACCTCGCTCCCCAAGGGAGCGTGGTGCCATGAAAACATTTCCTGCACTTTGTACTTCTCTGTGTTTTTTCCTCCTCACAGCAATCCTGTTGCAGAAGCCATGCGCGCCGCCTTAGAAGGAGCGCTTCCCAAGGCGGCCCAGCCACGGGCCCTCGAGGGCTATGGCAGGCTACCCCTCATTTTTGAAGCCAACCAGGGTCAGACCAATCCCCAAGCGCAATTCCTCTCACGCGGCAGCGGCTTTACGCTATTCCTCGCTAGCACAGAGGCCGTGCTGGTGCTGCGACACGGCACAGGATCACGCGGTACCGAGTCCCGGCAATCGAGCCTGCCGGGACCTTCAGCCAGTCACGCGAAGAGCCGAACTCGAAACGCGAAGCTCGTCAAGAAGAACCCCGAAATCGAGGGCGTCCTGCGCATGCAGCTCGTTCGGGCCAATCCCGCCGCACGCTCCTGGGGGCTTGACGACTTGCCCGGCAAGAGTAACTACTTTCTCGGCAATGACCCCCAGAACTGGCGCACGAATGTCCCCACATACGCGAAGGTCAGATACCAGGGTGTCTACCGCGGGGTGGACCTGGTTTATTACGGCAATCAGCAGCAACTCGAATACGATTTCATCGTCGCGCCGAGTGCTGACCCCAGGACAATTCGGCTGGCCATTGCCGGCGCGAAGAAGCTTGAGCTAGGCCCCAGCGGCGATCTGGTGCTTTCTACGGCCGCGGGCGAAGTTCGTCTGCACAAACCCATTGTTTACCAGCAGGCAGGCGGCATCCGAGAGGAGATCGCAGGCCGCTACGTGCTCCGAGGAAAGTGTCAGATTGGCTTTGAAGTTGCCACGTATGATGCTAGCAAGCCGCTCATCATCGACCCGGTGTTGAGTTACTCGACTTATCTCGGTGGAAGCGCCGGAGACTCTGGCAATGCCATCGCTGTAGACGCCTCCGGGAATGCCTACGTGACGGGCGAGACCTCTTCAACCAACTTCCCGACCAAGAATCCCTCCCAGTCGGCTTCCGGCGGCGGAGCTGATGTCTTCGTAGCCAAGTTGGACCCCACAGGTTCGACGCTCGTCTATTCCACGTACCTGGGTGGCAGCGGAGGCGAATCAGGCAACGGCATCGCCGTGGATGCTTCAGGGAATGCCTACGTCACGGGCTTCACCAATTCAGCGAACTTTCCGACGAAAAATCCTTTTCAGGCAGCATTGGGCGGCGGCGGCAGCGACGTCTTTGCCGCTAAGTTGGACCCCGCTGGCTCGTTGATGTATTCCACCTTCTTGGGTGGTAGTGGAGACGAATCAGGTAACGGCCTCGCTGTGGACGCTTCAGGAGATGCCTACATAACGGGCTTCACCAATTCGGCGAACTTTCCGACGAAAAATCCCCTTCAAGCAGCTTTGGGCGGCGCCGGTGACGCCTTCGTAGCCAAGTTGGACCCCACAGGTTCGGCGCTGGTCTACTTGACTTTCCTCGGTGGCACCATGGACGACTTTGGTAACGGCATCGCCGTAGACAGTTCGGGCAATGCCTACGCGACGGGCAACACTCTTTCTACCAACTTCCCGACAAAGAATCCTTTGCAGCCAGCGTCAGGCGGCGTCAGGGACGCCTTCGTGGCCAAACTAAACGCGGCAGGTTCCGCACTGGTTTACTCCACTTACGTGGGTGGCAGTGGCGAAGACTCTGGTAACGGCATCGCCGTGGACTCGGCGGGCAACACCTATGTGACGGGCCTTACCCGATCCACCAACTTCCCGACCGCGAGTCCCTTTCAGGCCAGTTGTCAAAGCTGTAGCAACGGCCAAGGCAACGCTTTCGTGGCCAAGCTAAGTGCCGCAGGCTCCGCACTGATGTATTCCACATACCTGGGGGGCAGCGGCAACGGCACCGACGGCGACTTCGGCAATGGCATCGCCGTGGACGCTTCCAACAACGCATACGTCACGGGCTTCACCAGCTCTCCAAACTTCCCTCTGGCCAGTCCCATTCAGGCCACTTTGCTTCC
>WNFE01003031.1_pt1 | contig 12423 bp, 10 predicted proteins | sample 5400451 | NCBI WGS metagenome assembly WNFE01 (sample SAMN13153344, study PRJNA577476) | soil metagenome | isolation source: 200 cm saprolite under Douglas fir tree site 2 hole 2 | place: USA:California | collected 2015-04-18
CATGCTGCTTCACGACGCCCGGCGCGACGCCCGTCTCGACGGTGCCGGTGACCTCGTCCTTCTCGAAGAGCAGGATCGTCGCCGCTGGAATCACGAGCAGATCGCCGAAGCGCTGCCGCTCGTCGAGGAGGCCCTGCGCGGCGGCCCCGGGCCGTTCGCGCTCCAGGCGGCGATCGCCGCCCTGCACTGTGAGGCGGCGCGGGCCGAGGACACGGACTGGCCCCAGATCGTTCGCCTCTACGATCTCCTGGGGCGCCTTCAGCCTTCCCCCATCGTCTCCCTCAACCGCGCCGCGGCGGTCGCCATGGTGGACGGCCCTCGGCCGGCGCTCGCCCTCATCGACGCGCTCGCCGGCGACCTCGACCGCTACCACCTGCTGCATGCCGCGCGGGCTGATCTGCTGCGCCGGCTGGGATCCTCGGAGGAAGCGGCAAAGAGCTATGCGCGAGCGCTCGCGCTGGTCACGAATGACGCCGAGCGCCGATTTCTCGCGCGGCGGCTGCGCGAAGTTCAGCAGAGGGACCGTGGCTGACTTTTTTTGTATGAGGGCATATATGCGGTATTGTCGAGAGAGCCCTTGCCAACGCGCAGCCGGACGCTGAACCCTCCGAAGACCAGCCCTCCCGCGACACAGCCGAAGCTGGCGGTGTCAGCCGTCGAGATGGGGGCTCGCCAGCGGGAGATCTCTGTCTCTGAGTTCTTCACCAAGAACCGGCATCTCTTGGGGTTCGACAGCCCGCGAAAGGCGCTGCTCACCTGTGTCAAGGAGGCCGTCGATAACGCGCTTGACGCCTGCGAGGAAGCCGGGATCCTCCCCGAAGTGATCGTCAAGGTGGAGGCCGTCGCCAATGGGGGGGCTCCGCCTCCTCTGAGCCAGGCGAACCGCTTCCGGGTTACGGTCACCGACAACGGCCCCGGCATCGTCCGCCAGCAGATTCCACGAATATTCGCGAAGCTCCTGTATGGGTCGAAGTTCCATCGGCTGCGCATGAGCCGAGGACAACAGGGGATGGGCATCTCGGCGGCGGGCATGTATGGGCAGCTCACCACCGGCAAGCCCGTGCAGATCATCTCCCGCACCAGTGCGAGGACGCCCGCTCAGTACTTCGAGGTCCAGATCGACACCAAGAAGAACGAGCCGCTGATTCTGGAGAACAAGCAGATCGCCTGGGAGTCCCCGCGTGGAACCCAGGTGACCGTGGAGATCGAGGGCCGGTACCAGAAGGGCCGTGCCTCGGTCGACGAGTACATCGAGCAAACGATCATCGCGAATCCGCACGTCAAGCTGACGTACCTCACCCCGGAGGGCGAAACGAAGGAGCATCCCAGGACGTACCAGGAGCTCCCTCCCGCGCCGCGCGAGATCAAGCCGCATCCGAACGGGATCGAGCTCGGGATGCTGCTCAAGATGCTCCAGGACACCAAGAGCCATTCCCTCTCAGGGTTCCTGGCCAGTGATTTCAGCCGGGTGTCCCCTCGCCTTGCCGCGGACATCTGCAAGGCCGCGCGCCTCTCGGCCCGCGCGCGTCCCGGGGACATCCGCGGGGAGGCCGCCGAGGCGCTCTACAAGACCATCCAATCGACCAAGATCATGGCGCCACCGACCAACTGCCTGTCGCCGATCGGCGAAAAGGCGATCCTGTCCGGCCTGTATCAGCAAATCAAGGGGGATTTCTACACAGCGGTGACCCGACCGCCAGCGGTGTATCGCGGCAACCCCTTTGTGATCGAGGCGGGCCTGGCCTACGGGCGGGGGCTGGAGCAAGAGGAGGAGAAGAAGGAGAGCAAGGAGAGCAAAGAGAAGAAGGAGACGAAAGAGAAGAAGCCGATTCCGCTGGCGGAGGGCGAGGCGGAGCAGGACGACCATGAGCTCGCCCGCCTCATCCGCTACGCCAACCGCGTGCCGCTCCTCTATCAGCAGTCCGCCTGCGTGACGTACAAGGCGGTGCTCGACACCACCTGGCGCAACTACGGCGTGTCGCAGTCCAGAGGCGCGTTCCCGTCTGGCCCCATGGTGATCTTCGTCCATATGGCCTCGGTCTGGGTTCCGTTCACCAGCGAATCCAAGGAGGCGATCGCCGATTACGACGAGATCCGCAAAGAGATCACCCTGGCGCTGCGCGAGTGCGGCCGACGGCTGGGAGCCTTTCTCCGACGACGCGAGCGGGCCACCAGCGAGTACCGTCGGCGCAACATCTTCGACCTCTACATCGAGGAGGTCGTCGAGTCGTGTAACCGCCTCAAGGGTGGCAGATTGCCTACGGCGAAGCTGAAAGAGCAGCTCCAAAAGATCGCCAGGAAGCGGACCGGAGGCGAGAAGACGGACGAGCTCCTGGGCAAGGACGGCGATGGCCCGGAGGGTCTGCCGCACTCGATCATCGTCACGCCGGACGGTGTCGAAGGCGCCGTGCCGGCCGCGATCAGCGAAGCGTCAGCAGAGGCCACGTCCCCGAACGGAGGTCCCGCGGGAGACGAACCGGCCGACACGCCGTCACGGCGCAAAGAGAAGACCAAGCGCGGGGCGAAGGGCGCAGGCGCAAAGACCAAGCCACGCGAGAAGACCAGGAAGGCGTAAAGCACGCTATGGCGGCGAAGCAGCGAGGGGCGACGGCCGTCGAGAAGAAGCTCGTCGGGGTGGCCGACGTGGTGATCACCGCGGCCGAACGGCGTAAGGATCCCACGCTGGCGATCCCGGTCCGCGCCCTGTCGAACGTCAACTTCAACGCGCGCAACGGCATGATCGTGATGGGCAAGCGGAAACAGGCCCGGTCGTTCTTCAACGTGGGGATGGCCAAGAAGTTCATGCAGACGGTCCTCGTGGCCGATGCCCTCTGCGAGCTCCAGCGGGCGGACCTCACGACCTCGCTCAGAGAGATCTACTACCGAAGCAAGCACACGATCAAGAACTCGCACGAGAACACCCTCGACACCCAGGACGAGTCCGATCCACTCATCGAGGACCTGGAGGTGACGCTGGAGGCCCTCCGGGAGGAGCTACACGTGCGAGCCGAGAACGCCGGCTCCGTCGTCGGGCCTCTGGTCCTGGTCGACGACGGCGACCGGGTGGACTGCGCGAAGCTCGGGAAGGGCGGCTATTCCGTGCCCTCCATCGTCGAGCCGGAATACGTACAGATCAAGAAGTGCACGGCCGATTTCGTCCTCCTGGTCGAGAAAGGCACGCAGTGGAACCGGCTCTCTGAAGACAAGTTCTGGCGGCGGTACAACTGCGTTCTCCTGACGGGAAACGGTCAGCCGCCCCGCGGCGTCAGGCGGCTGGCGCGGCGGCTCCACGAGGAGCAGCGGCTGCCCGTCTACGTCCTGGTGGACAACGACCCGTGGGGCTACTACATCTACTCGGTCGTCAAGCAGGGCTCGATCAACCTTGCCTTCGAGAGCCAGCGCATGGCCATTCCGAAGGCCAAGTTCATCGGGCTCTCGAGCGCTGACCCGGAATCGTACGGCCTGCCGCGCACCGTGGGCATCAAGCTGAACGACAAAGACATCGCCCGCGCCCGCGAGCTCCTCGGCTATACGTGGTTCCAAAAGAAGAGCTGGCAGGAGGAGATCAAGCGGATGCTCTCGAGCGGACTCAAATACGAATTGGACGCCCTCGCCAACAAGGACTTCCAGTACCTCACCAAAAAGTACCTTCCCCGCAAGCTCAAAGAGAAGGATTGGTTGGACTAGCTCAGCGCAGACGGCGCGAGACAACCGGAGCGGGAGCTTCCCCCGTTTTTGACCCGGCGCCCCGCGCTCGCCTGCTAACTACTCGATTGTTGGTGGGCCGTGGAGGACTCGAACCTCCGACCCGCTGATTAAGAGTCAGCTGCTCTACCAACTGAGCTAACGGCCCGCGAGCCCCTGCATCGCGAATGACCCCAAGTGGTGCGCCCGAGAGGATTCGAACCTCTGGCCTTTGGCTTCGGAGGCCAACGCTCTATCCACCTGAGCTACGGGCGCATCGTGCCGCACCTATTCGCTTGTGGGGTGACCGATGGGAATCGAACCCACAACCCCTGGAGCCACAGTCCAGTGCTCTAACCAATTGAGCTACGGTCACCGCGACAGTCGGGTCACCGCGACGTGACGCAAGCGATAATGCTACAGGACCGCTTGCGGGGAGTCTAGCCTTCCATCTCCCGCGGCGCGGGCCCGCCGTCCACGACGATCGTCTCCCCGGTCATCCACGAGGACGCGTCGGAGGCGAGGAAGATGCAGGGGTACGCGATCTCCTCGACCCGGCCCCAGCGGCCCATTCCGACGCGCGCGGCGACCGCCTTATAGGTCTTCTCCGCCTCGGGGTCGGTCTTCGTCAGCACCTCGAGGTAGCCTTCGGTCTCGACGGGCCCCGGCGCGATGCAATTCACGCGGACGCCCTTGCGCGCCCACGCCGTGCCCAGCTCGCGCGTGAGCATGATGACGGCGGCCTTCGCCGCGCCGTAGTGCGACATCATCGTCGAGCCGTAGACGCCGGCGATCGACGCGATGTTCACGATGACTCCGGCGCCCTGCGCCATCATCTGCTTGCCGGCCCACTTGCAGCCGAGGAAGACCCCGTTGAGGTTGATGCCGACGACGGCGTTCCATCCGTTGATCGAGATGTCTTCGGGCTTGGCTCGGAACGACGCGCCGGCGTTGTTCACCATGACGTCGAGCCGGCCGAGCTCCTGCGCGGTCCGCTCGACCATCGCCTTGACCTGGTCCTCCTGCCGCACGTCCACGGCCATCGCGAAGGAGCGCCGGCCGAGATCGCGGATGGCCTTCACGACCGGCTCGAGGTGCTCCAGCTTGCGCGAGCAGATGGCGACGTCGGCGCCGGCCTTCGCAAATTCGATCGCGATGGCTTTCCCGATGCCGGTGCCACCGCCCGTGACGATTGCGTGCTTGCCGTCGAGGGAGAAGGGGGATTTCGCCATGGCGGGGACGATACCGCAGGGCGCGGGCGATGTCTACCGAGGCAGCGCGATCTCGCTCTGGCGCCGCTCCGCCTCGCGCTCGATCCTGCGCCAGACCGCGCCGGGGACGAGGCTCGTCCCGTTGCCGTCCGCGCACGCCTGGAGCTTCGCGAGCAGGAGCCGCGCGCGGTCCACCGGTGTCTTGGCCGTCCGCCGCACGTCCTTGTCGCCCGTCCGCTTGGCCTCCGCCCACGCCTGGTCGAGGTGGGCGACGAACGTGACGACCCGGTCCACCTTCGCGTCGAGATACGCGTCCCATTCCCTGGCCGACGCGAAGCGCGGTTACTCGCCGGCCAGGACGTCCTCGAACTCCCGGGCGATCTCGCCGGCGGCGCGCAGGTGATGCTCGACGCGCGGCCGCGCCTCGTCCGCGGGACGATCGCCGGCTGCCGACGCTATGCCGAGCCGAACGAGGGCGAGGACGAGCAGGAGGGAGATCGACACGCGCATCCACACGAGTATATGCGGCTCGAACGAAAACTTACCAGTGGTCAGGCTCGGGACGACGCGGCAGCTTCCCGACCAAGCGCCGTTGAGCGCCGTCCGAGCAGCATCACCACCTGCCCCCGCAAAGTTCAACCGCGACGACCGCTTGCTTTGCACGGGCTCGGCGTGGCACCCGCCTTGCTGATGAATCTCGAAGGACAACGGTGAGTCATGGACACGACCCGAATGGCGGACGAGCGAAAACGGCGACTGCTCCTCGTCGAGGATGATCGCGCGGTCAGCGAAGCGCTCGTCGACCTTCTGGCGCTGCTCGAACATCACGCCGACGCCGCCGCAAGCGGCGCCAAGGCCCTCGAGCTCTTCGAGCGCCACCGCTACGACCTCGTGCTGACCGACCTCTTGATGCCGGGGATGACGGGCTGGGAGGTGCTCGCGGCGGTGCGGGGGAGGGACCCGCGCATCCCCGTGATCGTCATCTCGGGCTCGATCGTCGACGCCAAGGATCCGCGCGTCACACGGCGGCGCGGGGTCGCGGTCCTGCCCAAACCCGTGGACGCGCTGCAGCTACATGGGACGATCAACCGCCTGCTGGCCGAGCGCGGATCTGATCGATGAGGAGCGCGCGCAGGCGCGCCTTCAGGTCCTCGGGCATGTCCACGCGGTTCACCTTGGCCGCGAGCTCCTTGGTCTTCCGGTACGTCGCGAGGTAGGCGCGGCAGGGCGGGCAGGTCTTCAGATGCGCCTCGAGCTGCTTGAGCACCACCGAAGGCAGCTCGCCATCCAGGTACTCCGCCAGCTTCGCGATCGCCTCCTTACACGTCACGCGCGCGGCCCCAGGTGACGGGTGAGCTGCTCGCGCAGGGCCATCCGCGCCCGGTGCAGTCGCGACTTCACCGACGGGACCGATTCGCCGGTCACCTCCGCCACCTCCTCGTTGGAGAGCTCCTCGACGTCTCGCAGCACCAGCACCGCGCGGTAGTGCTCGGGCAGGCGGGCGATGGCCCGCTGCAGCACCTCGCGCGTCTCGCCCGAGAGCAGGTCGCGCTCGGGATTCTGCGACCAATCAGCGAGGACGTACGCGCGGGCGCCTTCGCGGTGGCCATCAGCCTTGAAGCTCGGTAGCTGCTCTTCGAGCGAGGTCTCGACCTCTTGCCGCTTGCCGCGGCGCTTGTTCAGCGCCGCATTCGTCGTGATCCGGTAGATCCAGCTCCCGAGCGCCGCCCGCCCCTCGAAGCTCTCGCTCTTTCGGCACACCGTCAGGAACACGTCCTGCACGACCTCCTCGGCGTCCCCCGCGCTGCGCGTGATGCCGTAGGCGAGGCGATAGACACGTGCGGAGTACTGACCCATGAGCGCCTCCAGCGCGTTGGCGTCGCCGGCGCGCAGGCGCTCGAGCAGCGACAGATCGCCCTCGTCCCCTTGCATCACGCGGGAGTGTACCACCCGAGCCGAGAACCCGGGATGGCTACTCGCCGCTCTGCTGCAGGAGCTTGGCCACGAGGCCGGTCCAGCCCGTCTGGTGGCTCGCGCCGATGCCGGCGCCGTCGTCGCCGTGGAAGTACTCGTAGAACAGAACCACGTCACGCCAGTGCGGGTCGCGCTGGAACTTCTCCGTGTGGCCGAAGACCGGCCGGCGACCGTCCTTGCCGCGCAGGAAGATCCGCGTGAGGCGCCGCGAGAGCTCAGCGGCCACCTGCCAGAGGGTCAGCCTCGCGCCAGCGCCGGTCGGGCACTCGATCTTCAGACTGTCGCCGTAGAAGTAGTGGAACTTCTGGAGTGACTCGATCAGGAGATAGTTCACGGGGAACCACACCGGGCCCCGCCAGTTTGAGTTTCCGCCGAAGAGCCCACTGGTGGATTCGGCCGGCTCGTAGTCCACCCGATGCTCCATCCCGCCCAGGCGGAGCACGTACGGGTGCTCCTGGTGATAGCGCGACACGGCGCGGATGCCGTGGGGCGAGAGGAACTCCGCTTCATCGAGCATGTAGCCGAGCACGCGCGGGAGCTGCTCTCGGGACACGATCGAGAGCAGCCGCCGCAACCCCACGCCGGGCTTTGCGACCATCTGGACGTGCTCGCGGAACTCAGGATGATTGTCGATGAACCACTGCATCCGCCGCTTGAACCCGTGGAGCTTCTCCACGACTTCGGGCTCGAGCGTCTCGACCGCGAAGAGCGGGATGAGCCCGACCATCGAGCGCACCCGGAGCGAGCGGGCGGCCCCGTTGGTGTGGAGGATATCGTAGTAGAAGCCGTCCTCTTCGTCCCACAGGTTGATGCCCGCGCCGCCGAGGTCGTGCATGGCGTGGGCGATGTACACGAAGTGCTCGAAGAACTTGGACGCGACGTCTTCGTACGCCGGATCCTGCTTGGCCAGCTCGAGCGCGATCGCGAGCATGTTCAGGCAGTACATGCCCATCCACGAGGTGCCGTCGGACTGCTCGATGTGGCCGCCGGTCGGCAGGGGCGCGGAGCGGTCGAACACGCCGATGTTGTCGAGGCCGAGGAAGCCGCCCTGGAAGACGTTCTTCCCCTCGGCGTCCTTTCGGTTCACCCACCAGGTGAAGTTCAGCAGGAGCTTGTGGAAGACCTTCTCCAGGAACGCGCGGTCGCCCCGGCCGCGCAGGCGCCGCTCGATCCGGTAGACCCGGAGCGCCGCCCACGCGTGCACGGGCGGGTTGACGTCGCCGAACGCCCACTCGTACGCCGGGATCTGCCCGTTCGGGTGCATGTACCACTCGCGCAGGAACAGGATGAGCTGCGCCTTGGCGAAGTCGGGGTCGATGAGCGCGAGCGGGATCATGTGGAACGCGAGGTCCCACGCCGCGTACCACGGGTACTCCCACTTGTCCGGCATCGAGACGACGTCCTCGTTGTAGAGATGCAGCCAGTCGCGGTTCCGCCCCTGCCGCCGTTCGGGCGGGGGCGGTGGGCACCCGGGATCGCCCTCGACCCAGCGCCGGACGTCGTAGTGGTAGAGCTGCTTCGACCAGAGGAGCCCGGCGAACGCCTGCCGCATCACGTTCTTCGCGTCGTCGGAGAGCTGCTTCGGGATGACCGTGGCGTAGAACTCGTCGGCCTCGCGGATCCTTTGGGCGAAGACGGCGTCAAACTCCTTGCCGAAGGGATCCCCGGGGATCGGTGTGTTACTGAGCCTGAGTCGCCTCGTCATGCTCTCGCCGGGCCCGAGCGTCATCCGGTGGTACAGAGCCGCCTTCGTGCCGACCGCAGCGGGGTTGACCGCGCCCTTCTTCCCCTCGACGACGTAGCGGTTGATCCCGTCCTTCACGTACGGGCTCGGGTTCGGCACCACGCTCCACAGCCGCTCCGCGTTCGTGTCGTTCTCGGTGAAGAGGACCTCCCCCGTCCCCTCGCCGTACAGCCACCGCGGCCCGAGCGACGGGTGCTCAGCCTCGATCATCGCGTGGCCGGTTCCGGGCGCGCTCGAGCGCAGCGTCGGCCGCTCGGGGCCCGCAACGTCCCACGACCAGGTATTCCGGTACCAGAGGGTCGGCAGCAGGTGGAGCTCCGCCGGCTCGGGCCCACGATTGGTCGCGGTGATCCGGATGAGGATGTCGTCGGGCGCCGCCTTCGCATACTCGACCAGCACGTCGAAGTAGCGGTCGCCGTCGAACACGCCCGTGTCCATCAGCTCGAACTCGGGCGCCCGGCGGTCCCGGCGCCGGTTCTCCTCCACGAGCCGTGCGTAGGGGAACTCGGCCTGCGGGTACTTGTAGAGGTACTTCATGTAGGAGTGCGTCGGCGTCGAGTCGAGGTAGAAGTAGTACTCCTTGACGTCCTCGCCGTGGTTTCCCTCGGTCCCCGTGAGCCCGAAGAGCCGCTCCTTCAGGATCGGGTCACGACCGTTCCAGAGGGCCAGGGCGAAGCAGAGCCGCCCGTGGTTGTCCGTGATCCCGCCGAGGCCATCCTCCCCCCAGCGGTAGGCGCGCGAGCGGGCATGGTCGTGCGGGAAGTAGTCCCAGGCGGTGCCGTAGGGGCTGTAATCCTCGCGCACGGTCCCCCACTGCCGTTCGGCGAGGTACGGCCCCCAGCGCCTCCAGTGGGCGCTCCTCTCTTCCGCTTCCTTGAGCCTCGCCTCTTCCCGGGTCACGGTCGGCCTAGGCCATCCGGTCTCCGGGACCCTTGAGCCGTGCTTCGATCAGCTGCTCAAAGAACCCGCGGAGCGGCGGCAGGTTCGAGAAGAGGGCCTGGAAGGCGTCGCGGTCCAATGCCAGCACGTTGACGCTGGTGAGGCTCCGCACGGTCGCCGAGCGGGGCTGGTCGCTGACGAGGGCGATCTCGCCGAAGCACTCGCCAGCGCGGAGCGTTCGCAGCGTGACCTCGCCTTGCCCCGGGACACTCCTCACGACCTCCACCTCGCCGTCCACGAGGACGTAGAGCCAATCGCCGCGGTCGCCCTGGCGGAAGATGATCTCGTTCGGCTCGAAGTACTCGCGGCGGATCCCCTCCGGCTTGCCGGTCTTGAGCTGGGTGATGTCGGTGGGCAGGATCAGGTCGAGCGTCCAGTCGGTCGCGACGCGGATCTTGCGGTCGAGGCCCGGGAGCTTCATCAGATAGATCGTACGCCAGAGCCACCACGCGAGGAACCCGGAGAGCTTGATGCCGAAGATCTCGGCGACTGCCGAGTGGTGGCCGAGTGAGCCCATCTTGCCGAGAGCCGTGAACGAGAACTCGCGCCTCGCCCCGCCCCGGATCGCCGCCGCGATGTTCTGCGCGGCGCACTTGGCTTCGCGCGTCGCGTGCTGCGCGGTCGGCGGACAGGGCTCGCCGGTCCTCGTGTCGATGACCCACGCGCAGTCCCCCATGGCCCAGACACCCGGATGGTCAGGCAGCTCGAGGTGCCGGCCGACGATGATCCGGCCCTTCTCCTTCTTCACCGGGAGCGCGGCCACGAGCGGGTTTGGCGCCGAGGGCACCGTGCTCACGAGCGTCCGCGTCGGAATGCGCTCGCCGCCGACCAGGAGGGCGGCGTCCGCCGTCGCGCCGTGGAGGCGCGTGTTGAGCCGGAGCTCGACGCCCCGCTTCATGAGGAGCCGCTGCGCGAACTCCGCGAGCGACTTCGGCAGCTCGGGGAGGATGAGCGCCTGGGCGTGGAGGAGGATGACGCGGATCTCCTCCGGCATGATGTTCCGGAAGGCTCTCGCCGCCGTCCGCACGAAGTCGTTCAGCTCGGCGACCGCCTCGACGCCCGAGAACCCGCCGCCGGCGACGACGAACGTGAGGAGTGTCTTGTAGACCTCGGGGTCGCGCTCGATGTCGGCCTCCTCGAGCGTGTGGATGATGCGGTTCCGAAGCGCGAGCGCGTCGCCGAGGTACTTGAACGGCAGCGCGTACTCGGCGAGCCCGGGCTGACCCGCGAAGCTCGTGACGTTGCCGAGCGCGATCACGAGGTGGTCGTACTCGAGCGCGCACTGGCGCGAGCCGAAGCCCGCCGCCGCGGACACACGCTTCCGGTCGAGATCGATCTTGTCCACGGTGCGCGTGTAGAGGTTCGTGCTCGGGCAGAGGCGCCGGATCGGCGTGATCGTGTCGAGGATTCCGATACTGCCGGAGATCACCTCGGGGAGCATCGGCTGAAAGACGATGTAGTTGTCGCGGCTGATGAGCCCGAGCTCGACGCGGCGGTCCCGGATCTCGCGCTTCAGGAGCTTCTCGAGGGTCAGCGCCGTGTAGACGCCCCCGAAGCCACCGCCGAGGATGAGGATGCGGACGGGTCGATCAGCCATGCCGGTCCCCCATAGTACCTGACGCAGCGGAGCCCGCGAGCGCCGCACCGAGCTCGTGCCAGGCACGCAGCGTCTCGGCGACGCTCCACGCCTGCGCGATGCAGCCCCCGGGTACGAACGGTGGATCGCCGTCGAAGATCTCGGCGATGGAGCCGACGCCGTAGTCGGCGAGGTGATGCGCAAGCGGCGCCAGGAACGCGCGCGCCGCCCTCGCGTCGCGGTGGACCTTGAAGTGAGCGAGCGCGAACGGACCGAGGAGCCACGCCCAGACCGTGCCCTGGTGGTAGGCGCCGTCGCGCTGGCGCTGATCGCCGCCGTAGCGGCCCTGGTACTGCGGGTGGCCGGGCGCGAGGCTCCTGAGGCCGTAGGACGTGACGAGATGCCGGGCGCAGGCGTTCACGACCCTGCGCTGGCGCGCGGGTGAGAGCGGGCTCGCGGGGAGCGACACGGCGAAGATCTGGTTCGGCCTCAGCGCGTCGTCGTGGCCACCCGGCCCGTCGACCACGTCGTAGCAGCAGCCCGCGTCGTTGTTCCAGAACCGCTCGAACCCCGCCTTCACGCGCTCGGCGGCTTCCTCCCACGGCCTCGCGGGCCTCCCCAGCCGCCGCGCGAACGCCGCCAGCGCGACGAGCGCGTTGTACCAGAGCGCGTTGATCTCGACCGGCTTGCCGATGCGCGGCGTCACGACCCAGTCGCCGACCTTCGCGTCCATCCAGGTGAGCTGGACGCCGGGCTCGCCCGAAGCGAGCAGGCCGTCGGCCGGGTCTTGCTTGACCCCATCGCGCCTTCCCTCGCGGCGCCAGCGCACGATGTCCTCGAGCACCGGCCACAGCTCCTTCAGGGCGCCGTCGTCGCCCGTCGCGGCGTGGTAGGCGCGAATCGCCTCGACGTACCAGAGCGTCGCGTCCACGGTGTTGTATTCGGGCGCCTCGCCCGCGTCGGGGAATCGGTTCGGCAGCATGCCGCGGTCCACGAAGCGGGCGAACGTCGTGAGGATCCGCCGCGCGACGCCGGGACGCCCGGTCGTGAGCGTCAGCCCGGGGAGGCTGATCATCGTGTCGCGCCCCCAGTCGCCGAACCAGTGATAGCCCGCGATCAGGCTCATGCCATCGGGATCCGCCGCCAACGGTCGCTTGACGACGAACTGGTCGGCCGCGAGGACGAGCTGCCAGATCCACTCAGGCGCCTTTTGCGCGTCGGGCTGCGCACGCGTCCACGCCGCCAGCGCCTGCTCCTCGTGGCTGACCCGGCGGCGCCACGCCTCCTCGCCGTCG
>WNFE01003033.1_pt1 | contig 12421 bp, 14 predicted proteins | sample 5400451 | NCBI WGS metagenome assembly WNFE01 (sample SAMN13153344, study PRJNA577476) | soil metagenome | isolation source: 200 cm saprolite under Douglas fir tree site 2 hole 2 | place: USA:California | collected 2015-04-18
AGTCCACCAGCACATGGACGATCCAACAGCACGAATCCACGGAATCTTAGAGAACGAAAATCGGACAGATTCAGACCCCGAACTATTGCTAAAGGCTATCGCCGACATGTACGACAAAGACCACCTGACCACTGAGCAAATCGCCAATAGACTCAAGAAAAAGCCCGCATGGGTCACAGTCAGACATCAAATATCCAAGAGAGAATCATTTCTCAAAGCCCTACAGAATCCAAACTTCACAATGGAACACGCGACAAAGTTGGTCCCAATCAAAGACGATAACGAACTGCAAGCCAAGATAGATGAGGTCATCAAGACCAGGGCGTCAGTCAAAGAAACAGCAAAGTCACGCACCAATAAGAGACACTACAACAAAGCACAAGCCAACCAAGAGCCAGCACCCCATCTTGTAACGTGTGCAATCGACGGAAAGGAATACCCACAGTCGCAAACATACAAAGTAACACTATGCGCAGAACATCGCAAGTTTGTGATTACAGCGGTCCCACATGCCTAAGACTCCAACGGTTTTCTTAAACCAAGAGCAGAAGCTGACAGCACTACAACAGACCATTATCGAAGTCCTCAAACAAGCGAAGCGACCGCTAAGCTCGGACAGCATCATGAGAGAGGCACGCAGAAAATTCTATGCGAAGCACAGACACCGCGTTAAGGGCGTCACCATTGACAGGCGACTACGCATCATGGCAAACGAGCTTCATGTCATAAGATCAACGAAAGACGCACTTGGACGTATCTCTTACACTGTCAAGAGGTAGGAGACCCATTGAAACGCCGCCTAATGGAAATCCTCGTTTGTTCGGTATGCGAACACTACCCGCTAAAGCTGGCTATTTCCCATGAGAACCAAGAGGGCGAAATAGTCGAGGGAATGCTAACCTGCGAAGCCTGCGGGCATGAGTACGCCATACGCGACGAAATCCCCATCATGACCCCAATAACGCCAATCTGTCGGTTTTGTGGAGAGGAGACAGACGCCGCCACATGGGACGACCAAAGCCAGCACACCGCAGACCAAAGCCTCTTTCACTGTACCCGCCAAGAGATAGCCGTCCAAAAGGCAATAGCCCGCCTCAAGCTCGGACGCCGAGAGGACGACGAGATTACCGAGGTATCCTTGGAGCGTGGCATCAGTAGGGACGCCGCCCGCAAGTGGATAGCCCGCCATGCGTCTAATTAGTCCGTTATTGTTGGTAGCATGCAATATAACCAGCATTAACGGACATTCTTACCTTTCGTTCGGAATAGGGTAAAGTTGTCCGAAAATGTATGGTATAATGGAATATAACCACAGATAGCGGACAACGGACAGCCCGGCCAAAGCCCGCCCGTCTCACTGGAAAGAAGCCAGCCTACCCCTATGCGAATGGGAGATCGCATAACTATTACCCCATCGTTGCTCAACGGTCGCTACACTCGGACACACTCTTTGGGTAGTGTATGCCCTTATGCGACCGTAAATGGTGATTCGGACGACCTTTCAAGCCTGAATCGGGCATTGAGGCAGAAACAGCCTTAAATACTGCAAGCCGTGCTATAGGGTAAGAGACCCGGAGGAAGAAGGCATGACCTCACCCTTGAGGTTCCAAAAAGTAACCCTTCGGGTTTTCTGACAGCCTATCCACACCAAGAGATAAGAAAATGAGTAATGCTGAAAATCAGCAAAGTGCCGACCCTACCGTAGGGTCAAACCAAACCCCCAAACTTCGGTCAACCGAATTTTCTCACGGTCGAACCGTCAGCCCAACAGAAGCCGAGCCTTCAAGACCAGACCAATCGGTCCCAGCACGCGGCGACCCTGGACAGCCTCGAAAAGTCAATCCTGACCGGGACTTTGATCCGGGTTTCAGTGACGGACCAGTATACCCGACAGAGACAGCCAGCACCAACAAGGGCTACGGCTATCCAGCGCATGAGGTACCACCTTCAGACATTAGACCGACAGACCCAGCCCAGCGAGGGCAAACGCAAGTAATCAGCCCTCTAAGGGACAAGGGACCGGGCTACGAGGAACCGCTCAAAGGCACGCGGACGGTAGAACCTGACACACACGAAGGCAACGAAGGCACTTTGCCGCAAGGAATGCTTGCGACTCCAGAGCGCCCATATTGGGACCAGACCCGCGAGACTCCAACCGAACAGCCAACCACACACCCCGTTATTCCGAAAGCCAAACTGAACGACTTGATCCCGTTCAACCGCGGAAGGTTTGGCGGACCGAAGGTAAAAGCGGGTCACACCATCAGAGAAAATCCCAGCGCGGACGACAACACGGAGTAAGGGACTTTGCCCTTAGAAATCGTAATAGGCGGGACAAGACTTTACGGACCACACACCCAAGCCCCTAACCTCGACGAAGACCCCCTCATAACGGAAATCGCCAAAGTCATAGACCGATACTTCGACAAGGGAACCGCAAGAATCCTTCCAACCTCGACGGGTTTCAGCATAGACGTAGCGCAAGCATCACGGAGGGCGAGCTAACATGCAACGAGAATACGACAACCAAACGGGAAAGACAAAGACGCTTGAGACTTCAAGCCAACAAGTAGCAAACTTTGGTCCCTACTTCCACACTGGCGACAAGCTTCTCGACGCAGACGGCAACGAAGCCGAGATAACCTATCTCGAATATCGCTCGGGACAACTCTTAGTCAAGCTAAACCGCCAAGTAAACGGCGAGCTAACGCTGAAAGGTCCGAAGCCTATCAAATGCCGCATCCTCGGAAATGTCGGAACTTTCTTGGAGTTAGGCTAACATGAGCGAGCCAGACTTTACGGCTATTGTTCAAGCCCGACGCTGGGTCGAACGGCATTCCGATCCGGAGGTTATGAAAGCCGACTACAAGGCGGCAATTCAAGTTTGCCGAAACGAGGATCGAGCACTCCAGGACCGCTTTTCAGACATGGACAGCATTCCACAACAAATCCGCGAAGGACTTGATAGCTATGCTGAAAAATTGTTAATCAGCGACTTCACAAGATCGTTCAAGCCACGGTTAAAGAAAATCGAAGGCGAAATCGAGAAACTACAAGAATTCGCCCAAGTGGCGAAAGGGGCTAAGCGCGAACGCGAACGATTCGAGGCTAACTTACCAGCCCATGAACTAAGAGCACTCCAAGCTGGCAGAGCACACGCAAGGCTTGCTAAAGAACGGCTAATCACAGAAACAATGGACCGTCTAAACCGACGGGCTGAAGAAGCCTGTAAGCATCCGATCCGACAAGTCAACAGACACATTATGGAATCACCAGTGATGGGAAAGAATGAACTTCAACAACTTTGCCAGCGAGCCGTCAAGGATGGTTTCCAATACGTCTTTGGAGCCTAACCGACCAGCCACACTTCAAGAAGCAATCAACGCCCTACGGCTTGCCGTCATGCAACCCCCACACCTAAGACCACCTACAGACATCAAATACCGACTTGGAGAATCACGCCTAACATTCCATCACGAGCATTATTCTGCTGGCGTCAAACGCGGGCTTGAGTATGCGCTTAGCCTAATCGAGGAACGACCACATGACTAAGCACTACAGCGCCAAAGAACTACTTCAGCAGATAGCCGAACAACGGGCGACAATCGACTACCTGCAACGAGAATTAAACAAGCTAACCAAACTCAAGCAACCAATTTGTCCAAGGCTAAACACTCATGGCTAAGCCCGCCATGATCTCGGAATGCGAAAGATGCGGCTATCCGATAGCAATTCCAAACAAGAGCCTCGAAGTAGTCGAACTACAACGTGCAATCGTAGACAGCTTAGCCAAGATTGACGCAGACCTCGAAGCAATCAAGAACACTCTCAAAGTACGCAATTAATTATCGGACATCATGTCCGAGTTTTTGGCCCAAGGTTTATACCTGACAACGACGCGTAGACTTGTGGCGAACCAAAACGAAACGCACAGAAGTTTTGGAACGAATCGTTTAAATCGCCAAGAACTCCCGAGCGAAGAAAACGGCGATTTCTAGGAATGAGTGACGCCCCGCAACCACCGCCCCAACCAGCCACTGAACCGAACTTCGCTCCATACACGGGCCCTTCACTAGAGACAGTCAAATCGATAGTCGCGTCACAATTCCAAGTCAAGGACGCGTTTCTCGATCCGTACGGGATTCCAACAGTTCTAGTATCGGCGGAACCGACGAGAGAAAAGTTCAGGAACGTAGTTGAACAACTCAGAACCCAAAATTTGCTTGGAGCAATACGTGCGACCGGAGACACGCTGACAATCAAAGTCTTCCAGAAACCATTGATAAAACCCTCCCGCAAAACTATCAATCTGGGACTCTTCCTCGCTACCGTTGTCACAGTTACCGTTGCAGGGTACTTCCTTTGGACGGGGGGACTTGGGGGATCGCAGACCCTTCAAGCACAGTTCAATGAGATAGTCTCACCTGGAGCCAGTTCGTATGCCGAAGCTGCGACTTTCGCCGTTGGGCTGCTCGCGATAATCGGTCTTCACGAATTCGGGCATAAGGCCGCCACAACTTACCATAAGCTGGACGCCACCTTTCCATATTTCATCCCGGGCCCGCCTCCCATCGGCACCTTCGGAGCCCTCATCTCTCTAAAGGGTCCACCAGCCAACAGGGACCAACTGTTCGACTTGGGCCTCAGTGGCCCAGTCGTGGGCTTCGCGGTCACTATGATCATAGGTGCGGTAAGCATGCTCTTCGGACCCGCTCTCACACCCACAAAATTGGCCTCTCTAAACACCTGGAATTCTACCTGTAGCGCACAGCTTGGAGTTGGAAGCTGCCTATCCAACGTAAGCTTCCCAGCTCAGCCCTTGGTCTTAGTGCTTCTCTCTAACCTCACCGGATACATCAATCCCAACGTAATATTCGACCAACAACTATTCTTCGCCGCACAAATCGGCGCGCTTCTGACATTCCTCAATATCGTGCCTGCGTGGCAGCTGGATGGGGGTCATATCTCGAGAGCCGTCTTCGGCCCCGGCGGACACAGGATCGCGACTTTCGCCGGCCTAATCTTGCTCCTCCTTTCAGGTTTCTGGGCATTCGCCCTTCTGGTTCTCGTAATGATGGCGTTCTCCCGCAGAGGATTCGCCGGAGTGGAACCACTTGATGACGTAAGCCCGGTCAGCAACTCAAGAAAAATTCTCTACATTCTCGGGATTGCGATGCTCGTGCTGACCTTTGCAAACTCACCACTATAAGGAAAGGCAGCAAACGCCATCGTACTTTGTAAGCCGCGTGATAGTCGAGACTCTGCAGCACACAAAAGGCAACGAACTGCTCAACATCAGTCAGATCGCTGACCGAGCGAAGACCACAACAGAACAGGTCAGACTGATACTCGGCCCAATGCTCCAGTTAGATGATCCATCAGGCGTACAGCTGACTTATTCGGCTCGGTTCAAACTGGCAATCGAAGCGGTTAGGCACGGAGGGCTTCAACAAGTAGCCAGAGCCTTGAGTTGGCAGGAGTTCGAGAGCTTCACCGAGAAGTGCCTACAGGCAGTCGGATTTGATACCCAGAAAGGCATCATCGTGAAGGACGATTCTAGAAAATGGCAGATTGATGTGATCGCGAAGAAGCGTCCTATGATTCTCGCGGTAGACTGCAAACACTGGGAATCTCCAGCTTACTACTCAAAACTTCTCAAAGCGGCTGAGCATCAGAAGCTAGCAGTCCAAGCACTTATCCAGCAAATGGCCGCGAGAGGAGAGATTGGGAGAGAGAGAGTCTTGGTCTTACCCATCATTCTCACTCTCTTCGAGCCTCGGTCAAGCCTAACAGCTGAGACAGTTGTGGTCTCATTAGAGCAGTTTTCCGATTTTCTGGAGGGAGTATCACCCTTCTCATCGGAACTGCCGTTCATACATGCACAAAGCGTCGCAAAAAGCTCTATCAATTGATGCATGAGAGTCGGAGCCGATTTGAGATGAACGTCGTAGTGGTTGGGGCCGGAACAATGGGGTCCGGAATCGCATATGTGTCGGCCGCATCCGGTCACAATGTTGTCGTCGTAGAGCAGGACCAGAAGCTCCTCGACTCTGGGATGAAGCGAGTAGGGGAATACGTCGAGAGAGCCATCTCTCGTGGCCACATAACGAAAGATCAAGGTTCAACAATCAACGCAAAGTTGCGGGGTACGCTGGACTTCAACACCGCGTGTAGGAACGCCAATCTTGTTGTGGAAGCGGTCTTCGAAGATCCGATAGTCAAGGAGAAAGTGTTCGCGACGATCGACAAGTTCTCTCCAAAAGAAGCAATCCTCGCGTCCAACACTTCATCGATAAGCATCACGCGTCTCGGAGGTGCCACTCACAAGCCAGACCGAGTCTTGGGACTCCATTTTTTCAATCCTGTTCCAACGATGAAGCTGGTCGAACTGATCAAAGGAAATCAGACTTCAGAATCCACCGTTAAGACTGCCAGAGGATTTGTCGAGTCACTGGGGAAGACGGTTGTGCAATCACTCGACAAGACCGGGTTCATCGTCAACAAGGCACTGATGCCGTTTCTCAACGAGAGCGTCAAACTCCTCGAAGGAGGCGTCGCGTCGAAGGAGGACATTGACAAGGCGTTCGTGCTTGGAACAAACCATCCCATGGGTCCCTTGCAACTATCAGATTTCATAGGAGTTGACGTGGTCTATCAGACTCTCAAAGTCCTGGAGACCGAGTATGGTGCCTGCTTCAAACCGACTCCTCTGCTCGAGAAGATGGTTAAAGAAGGAAGACTAGGCCGGAAGACTGGGAAGGGCTTCTATGACTACTGACGAGACTCCGAGGATTGACGACCCATCAAAGCGGCTGACAGAGATGATCCTCAAGGGAGAGGATCAAGAATCAGCACGGATTGCATCGCAAATCGTCGGGGGTAGATCCGAGACGAACGATATCGTCGACGCAATCTCCGAGACAATGAACATCGTGGCAGACCTACATGAAGTCGAGAGATACACGGTCCAGCAAGTCGAAAGCTGCGAACGCGCCGCAGAGAGCGCCCTCAACGCGATTAGGCCCGGGCTCAAAGTGGAACAGCGAAGAATCTCCGGCCAAGTAATGGTCACGTCTCTGCACGGGGACCCTCATACATTCGACAAGACGCTTCTCCTGACCATGCTCGAGATGGGAGGATTCTCAGCGCTCGACGGGGGAGAAGAACTCTCTCCAGAAGAGGTTGTACGAAACGTCAAGAGCCTCAAACCAGACGTGCTCGCGATTCCACTAGTAACCACATCAGCCGTGAACGATCTTTTACGCACGAGATCCCTCCTGGCGAATTCTGGCGTTAAGACCAAGCTCGTTACATACGGTAGGGGAGTGGCCAAGCTGCCGAGCGATTCACAGCTCAGCGCTATGGAAGAAGACTCGCTCAGCATCCTCAGCAGAATAGCCGAGATTCTGATATCTCGCTAAGCTACTTCCTTCGCCTGAGAGCCAGCATCAGATTCCTGGTTCCTTTCACCCTCCAAAGAAGCAGCCCTGAGACTACTGTCGAAGAGAAGGCGGCTGAAAGCTGGGACACGACGAATTTTGCCCAATAATCCATTCTTGCTAGACCGAATGACCACGTGTAGAAGTTGACAGCCGTCTCTTTCAACGACGGAATTGAATTTGAGGCTGAAGCTACTGCACTGATGAACCAGCTTGACTCGACGATGTACGGGGTGAAGAGAACGATTGTGAACGGCGTAAGGACGACGGCCGCTGCTTTTACCATTCTAAGCGGATAGAGTATTCGGCGTACTCGTCGATCAGGACCCGCCATTACGAATGCAGTGTTTTCGAAGACGCTCATCCACAGAGTCAGAAGAACAATGGCATTCGCTAGGGAGAAGAATAGCGCGATGGAGAGTGGAATCTTTAGCGCTCCAAGCGAGATGGTGAATGCCTCATCCACCATGCCGCGGCTCACCATATAGTCAAAGTAGAGTAGCTCGACAGCGACGACAATCGCTGCGAAGACGATGGCGGGCATCCAGCCTCGTAGGATTTCCCAGCGGAGAAACATGCGCTTGTATGTGGTAGTGCCTGAGGCCACGGCTGACACGTGAAGCTACGAACAATCTTGACTGGTTAAAAACTCGATGGCTCACGTAACCGTATCATTTCCGCCAGAGTTACGGGAGCTTAGTCTACACCCGAACTTCAAATTGTCACCAACGCGCTTTCACTGCGCGTTCCGCCTAGATTTCACGGTCAAGAGAAACGCGTGATCGGATGGTTGAACAAAGGAAGATGGATACTGCTAGCCCTTGCTCTAGTACTCACCGCCTCAATCCTAAATCCCGGATACGCTGCGGCCCCCAGCCCGCAAGAAAACGTGAGTCTCTACGCAGGAAACAGGCTCATCATAAGCTCAACCCAGCAAGCCATCAGATCAGTGGCTGTGAGAGGAAACCTCTCGGCCGCCATCGTCTCCAACGTGACATATCCCGCCAAGAACTTCACCCTGACAGCAAACTCAACCCAGCTCTACACTCTGAACATCTGGCTCTCATACCCGAGTACCTATACAACGGCGATTACCATCAATGATCCCGTCAGCCGCTCGAACAGCCTCTACACCTCCTACTACGTGTCAGCAGGGGACATGAATCTTACAATATTCGCAGACTTTCAGCCAGCCCCGAGCAACGGGGGAGGAGTGCCCCTCAGCTGGTCCTCGTTCTTCGGCTGGTTCAGCCAGTTCGGCAACGCATTCCCCCTCTGGATCAAGATACTATACACAATACTCGGAGCACAGTTCGCCTTCGTCGGCTACCGATGGATCAAGTTCGAGGATGAGAAGAGAAGGATTGAGGGCCACTTGCCTCCACTAGACCGTGGGAATAGGATTTACCTATGGATCGACGTCGCGTTCAGAACGCTCCTCGCAGGCTTCATCATAAGCCTCGCACTAATGCTTGGGGAGACCGTCATCATATCTGTAGCGCAGTACCTGTTCTTCGTCACACTCAACCTCTTCCCCCTCGTCGATCTCTTCTCGCTCTTCTTCGTCGCAGTGCTCGGACTGATCATCTACCTCGCCCGTGAAGGACTCGACAAGTTCCTCGACTTGAAACCCATGATGGAGGATTAGATCTTGAAGAATCAGCGAAGAGTAGCATCAAACGACGACCAACTCTCCGAGTTTCTATTCGGCGCGGTTAGACCCTGGTGGGACCGCCGACCATGGCTGAGACGACTCTTCCTCGTCCCGCTCCGATCAATCGACAAGTCCTACGGAAGATGGAGCAAGGCCAGAGTTTCACCTAGGCGATTCCGAAAGATCCAGGAGCGCCTAGACCGAGAATATCCACCGGACAAGTTCTCGCCTTCAAATCTCATCGGGAGGGACAGAGAGTTCAACCTCCTACTTGACTCTTTCAGACTCCATGTACTGCGGCATCCCTCTCTGACCAAGTATTTTGGCAGAGAAGAGCTGCCCAAAGCGCTCTGTCTCGCAGGAGACAGCGGAACAGGGAAGACATTCCTGACCATGGTTTCGCTGCGAGAGATGCTCTTAGAAGGCTACCGCAGCGGAGTCCTAGTGACCCCTGTGATCCTGAAGGGGTCTGATGTCTACTCTGAATTCTACGGGAAGAGTACTCGACAACTCGGCCGTTTTCTCGACTATGCCAGCTCCGTTCCCTCGGTCGTCTACATCGATGAGTTCCAGAGTTTCGGCCGAAAGGTTCGTGGAGAAACAGGTGCCGAGATAGAAGATACCAGAATTCAGGACGAACTGAACCGCTGGCTTGACAAGATCGTTAGCGGAAAGTCGCGGACTATGGTGATCGTGGCGACCAACGCCTACGAAAAGATCCGGGAAGATATCCGTCGACGATTGTCAAAGGTCAGCTTGAATGACGGAGTGACTCGCGAGATGCTTCTGGCAGTTGTGAACGACTCGCTGAAGAGAGAAGCATGGGTCAATCTCAAAGCCGACGATCTCCTCGACCTGATGGAGAGAGAAGTAACCATTCGCCGCCGGGCCTCTCTCACCCCCAGCGATGTCCAAGAGATCTTCCGAGAAGTCCGGAAGTCAAAGGAGGCACCATTACGAGAGAGAATTAGAGAGTCTAGAACCGACCTCCGGACCATCGAGCGGCCCAAGATCTCGGCAGGAATCGAGGATTTTGCAGCAGCAGCTCGGAACGTGAAACTATACTCGGAACAGGAGAAATCGCAGGAAGTTGTCGATGCGGTTTACGTGATGAAGCCGAAGGTAAGTCGAGACGACCTTGGTGGCCTCCACGATGTGAAAAACAAGGTTCTCAACCATATTGCTCTAGCCTTCAATCCGTCAATGGGAGAACTGGGCCACCAGTCGAATCCTCGATTCTTCCTCCTTGGACCCCCTGGCACTGGAAAGACGCTCTTGGCAATGGTGGCGGCTGCCGAGAACAATGTGGGCTTCATCAAAGTGCGAGGTGGCGAACTGATGAGTGGTGCAAACTACATGGGAGACCCGGAGAAGAGGATCAAGGATCTCTTCGGAATGGTCCGCCAGAAGAGCCCATGCATCCTGCTCCTCGACGAGGCAGATGCTATCTTCTGGGGAGGCGACCCCTCTAGCAATAAGATACTTGCACAGGTAAAAGCGGAACTGAGCGAACTCCGACCCGAGGACAGAGTAGTCGTCATTGCGACCTCGAACAAGGAGCAGCTGATCGATCAGGCCACCCGCGACAGGTTCGAGCCGAACATCTTCTACATCCACCCACCCCTCAACGACACCGAATGGAACGAAGTTGTTGGGATTCATCTCAGGAAGATGCAGCCATACCTCCATCCCGAGGTCGACGCAGCTAAGATTACCAAGATGTTTCGGAGACAAAGAGTGCTCAGCCCGCGCGGGGTCGCAGAAACGGTCTCGGAAGCCCACCGACTCTGGGCGTCCGAAATCGCAGCCGCGAGAGGCATCACGGATGCCGGAACTTCAGAGTCCGCAGTCCACAACATCACGACAAAGTATCAGGAGGATCTTGATAGACTAAAGGAAGTTCTCGCCATCTACCAGCAGGAGGGAACCATTCTCAAACGAGAGCAAGTAAACCAGGACGATTACAAGCTCCGTCTGTTCCACTTCCAGAAGGCAATATCCAGCCTCGAATCTCTCGAAGACAAGGAGCACCGGGAGATTGCGGAGGCGCTCATTCTCTCCCAGGCGCTACCCGGGGTGACCTACGGTCTCTACACAAGCGAGAGAGGTTCAGGAGGCATACTCACCATTCAGTGCAATGTTCGGCCCGCAAACTCAGGCGAGAGACACGTATCCGTAACCGGCCAGGCCAGCTCCATGATTATGGGACAGACCTTCGTGCCAGACCACTCAGTGATAGAGAGCGCCGAGAATGCCGTTGAGGCAGTGAAGTCATGGCTCTGGTCCCGAACCCGAGTCGACCTCTCGAGATACCACGTGCACTTCCAGATCAGAAGCATCCTCGAAGGAGCACCAGGAGCGGGAGTATCTGGTCCAAGCGCGGGATACGCTATGCTGAACGCGTTGATCTCCGAGCTCTCAAACACTCCAATAACCCAGTCAAAAGTCATGACTGGAACAATCGGCTTGAAAATGGATGTAGGGCCTGTCGGAGGACTCGGCGGGCGGGGCAGAGAGGCAGGAAAGCTCGTAGGGATACTGAAGGCTGAGAAGGTGAAGATTACCGACCTTCTAGTTCCCAACTCCAACTACCGGAGCGCGACAGACGAGATGAAGATGGTCCAAGATGAAGGGATAATTGTTCATCCAATCACGAATGCCCAGGATGGCTGGCCGATCCTATTCGGTCTCACCGGAGAAGAGCTTGCCAAGAAGATACGCGGCGCGCTCGTCGACCGAGAATCCCTCGTCGATCTAGAACGAAACCCCCCAAGATTCGTAGGTAGCCAGAGCTAATCGAATGAGTGAGATGCAGATCACTATTGCTCTCGGACTATTCTTAGAAAGTTCTTGAAAACATCAACGCCCTTCGCAGTGTGATAAACCTCAGGGTGGAACTGCACTCCAAACACATTCATCTTCTCGTGGACCATCGCCTGAACCGCGCAGTTTTCAGAACTCGCGAGAACCCTAAACCCGGGAGGAGCAGACACTACCTCATCATTGTGAGATTCCCACGCTGTGAAAGAAGGCTTCAAGCCCTCCAAGATCGTATCCTCGACCGAAACCGAAACCTCGACCGGTCCGAACTCGGGCTTCCGAGCCAAGTCTGTCTTGCCACCGAAGGTAGTAGCCATGAGTTGATGGGTCACACAGATACACAGCATCGGGAATTTGATCTTAGTCATCAGGTTAGAAGCGTCTCTGAGTTCGTCGGTCAGCTCATGAAGCGAACGGACGCTCTGAGGTCCGCCACCCATAACAAGCGCATCGGCACCCATCGCCTCGAACTTTTCCAGTGGAGTTGACGGGGGCATCAGATGTGAAT
>WNFE01008246.1_pt1 | contig 12418 bp, 12 predicted proteins | sample 5400451 | NCBI WGS metagenome assembly WNFE01 (sample SAMN13153344, study PRJNA577476) | soil metagenome | isolation source: 200 cm saprolite under Douglas fir tree site 2 hole 2 | place: USA:California | collected 2015-04-18
CGCAGCGAAGCCCCGAGTCGATCAAAGGACGAGTCGTCATCGTGACGGGCGGGGCGACCGGCCTCGGCCGGTCGGTCGCGCTCGAATTCGCGCAGAACGGTTGCGGCGTCGCTTTCAACTACGTCGAAATGCCGGGACGGGAGGTCGGCCCGCAGGCGCTGCTGACGGAGACCGCGATCAAGGCCTACGGCGTGCCCTGTTACTCGGCGCTCTGTGATGTGCGGGAGATGGAGTTAGTCGAACATTTCGTCAGCCAGGTCCGCAGTCATCTCGGCGGTGTGCACTATCTCGTCAACAATGCCGGCATCACCCACGACGGCGCTCTCTGGCGACTCACGCCGGAAGCGTGGTCCGAAGTCATGGATACCAACGTGAGCGGGGCCTTCCACTGCATACACGCCGTTGCCCCACACATGCGGGCGCAGCGGTTTGGAAAAATCGTGAATGTCGCGAGCCATCAGGCGTTCCGGCCTGGCTTCGGGATCGCGAATTATGCGGCGAGCAAGGCGGCACTCATCGGTCTCACGAAGGCCGCGGCCGTGGATCTTGGCTCGGCCGGTATCAATGTGAACGCCGTTGCTCCCGGATTCGTGAAGACCGAATTGCTGACCCAACTGCCGCGTGAAGTGTTGGAGCGCGCGGAGCATGAGTCGGTACTCGGTCGCGTGGCCGAGCCCGAAGACGTCTCTCGCGTCATCCTCTTTCTGTGCAGCGAAGCGGCGCGACACATCACCGGACAGGTGATTGTAGTGGACGGTGGACTCACGCTGGCTTAGATTGCCCGCGTGAATAACCCTTTAAAACACAAGTACTTCGTGCGTCGTGCGTCGTCCGTAGTCCTGCTCGGCGCCATGCTCGGTTGCGGCGGCACAAAGTCTTCCCAGCAGCCCGAACCTCAGCCGACAGCTCCGCTGCCCACTGCCGGCCTCGCCGGCCAACGCGTCGCCCTGCTACCCCTCGCGCTGGTTGGTGCGGAAGACACGCTCCACTGGGATGCCCTGATCGCCGACCGGCGCAACACGCTCGATCGGAGCGACAGCATCATTGCGACGCTGCTGGCGGCGCGCGCGCCCGAAGTCACGTGGGTCGCTCCCGCCGAGTTGCGTCGCATCGCCCGGCGGGCACCGGGCATCGTGACGGATCCCGATCAGATGGGCACGCCGTTTCTGCGCGGTGAGCGGATTGTCGACGTCCCCGACCCGCTGCGCTACCAGCTGCGCACCTTGCTGGGATTGGTTGGGGGACGTTATGCGCTCGTTCCCGCGGGTCTTGTGTTTCGTAAGGCGCCCGCCGGCGCGTATGCCCATCCGCCGGCTCTTGCCGAGCTTTCCGTCGTGCTGATCGATACGCGAATAGGGAAGGTGGGTTGGCGAACCACGGCGCGCGGCGAGGGCGACGACGCCTGGACGGCTCTCACGCGCGCCGTGAAGAACCTGACGCCGGGCCTGCCTTGAGCAAACGCGAAGCCACGCTGATTCCGGGCGACGGCATAGGTCCAGAGATCACACAGGCGACGCTTTCGGCACTCGACGCGCTCGGCATGACGTTCGATTGGGACGAGCAGTACGGCGGCATGGCCGCGGTCGAAAACGCCGGCACTCCTCTTCCCAACGCGACACTCGATTCGATTCGCCGGACGCGGCTGTGTCTTAAGGGTCCGCTTACCACACCGGTCGGCGGTGGCTACCGGTCGGTGAACGTCGCGTTGCGGCAGGAGTTCGATCTCTACGCCAACGTGCGGCCGACTAAGACAATCGTGCCGGGTGGTCGCTACGAGCACGTCGATCTCGTCATCATTCGCGAGAACACCGAAGGACTGTACGTCGGCCTCGATCATACCTTCAAGATCGGCGGTGACCGGCGCGCCATGGCGCAGGCGATGTCGATCGTGACGCGCGAAGGCAGCGAGCGCATCGCGAAGTACGCCTTCGAGTATGCCAAGCTGCACGGACGCAAAAAAGTGACGATCGTACACAAGGCGAACATTCTGAAGGCGACGTCCGGATTGTTTCTCGAGGTCGCCAAACGCGTCGCCGAGCAGTATGCCGGTGTGATCGCGTCGGACGACAAGATCGTCGACAACACCGCGATGCAGCTCGTGATCAAACCCGAGCAGTTCGACGTCATCGTCACGACAAATCTGTTCGGCGACATTCTCTCGGACGAGGCGGCCGGCCTGATCGGTGGACTGGGACTCGCGCCGGGCGCCAACATCGGCACCCACGCCGCCATCTTCGAGCCGGTGCACGGCTCGGCGCCGGACATCGCCGGCAAAGGTATCGCGAATCCGTCGGCGCAGATGCTCGCGGCGGCGATGATGCTCGACCATGTCGGCGAGCTGGCGGCGGCCAGGCGCCTGCGGTCTGCGATCGAAGCGGCGATCGTCCAGGACAAAATTCGAACGCCGGATTTGGGGGGACTTGCTACTACGGCCGATTTCGCCCGTGCCGTGGTCCAGCGGATCAGGGCCTAGCCATCCGTGCGCGAAGTGCGGCGAGTTTACCGCCGGCATCGCGATCGGTGGCCTGTGTGCGAATTGCTCCCGCCTGCTGGAGCGGCGGGTGAGCCGTCTCGCGCGCCTGGTCGCCATCGGCACGACCGCCGGGCTCGCGGTGTATGTCGCCTGGACACTGCCGGTGGAGCGGACCGCGCGGCTGGTTGGGGCGGCCAGTGTGCTCCTGTGGTACGTGTTTACGTTTCTCATAGTTAAACGGGTGGCGAGAGAATGGCTCAAGTGAGGGAGTGCGCGGTGCGCGGTGCGTGGTGCGCGGTATTTGTGATCCTCGTCGGCACGTCGGCCGTCGCGGCGCAAACGTCGCTTTCTATCTATAGAGATGGCCGTGTCGTCGTGCGGCGGACGTTGCCGCAGGCGTTGCAGCAAGGGCGCAATGCACTGACGCTGCGACTCGAGGCGCTCGATCCTGCGACCTTGTTCTCGCCGGACACCGAAGTCTCGGTCAGCTCTGCGACGGTCCATTACGCTAGCTCAGCGAACGACGCGTTGGCGCGTGCCGTGGGGCAAACGCTGTCATTCGTGCGAAGCAAAGGCGATACGATTCGGGCGACTGTCATCAGAGTCGATCCGCCGCAATACAAACTGTCGGATGGACGATTGCTGCTCGGTTTACCTGGCGAACCGCTATTTCTCGCCGAGTTGGTGAGAAGTACTCCGGAGGCACAGCTGGTGCTCGACGCTGCGCGCATCCGCCAGCGGACGGAGCTTGCGTACGTCGCGCAGGGCATGACGTGGGAAGCGCTCTACCAGGTGATTGTGACCGGTGGGCACGCAGCGGTATCGGGAACGGCAACGGTGACAACTCAGGGTTTGCGCGCCGACAGCGCCGAGGTACAGCTGGTCGCCGGCGCGATCCAGCGCGCTCGAAAAGGCAAACCAGAATTCTACCAGCGCGGAGCGATGCGGCTCGAAGCCGTCACAGTAGCGGCACCCGAAGCGCCGTCGGAAGAAGCCGTAGGTGAGACGCACGTCTACCAGCTTCCCGGCCGTCTCTCGATCGAGCCCAATGTCCCAGTCGCGACCGCGCTCTTCCCCCGCAGTGCCGCGCCGGTTACGCAGGAGCTGATCGTTCCCGGCGTGCTTCCCTGGCGCGGTTGGCTCGGCCAGAACCCTGAACCGAACCGCGTCCCCGTCCAGGTGTGGTACACGATCAAGCGCGCACCGAAGACGCCGTTCGGTGACCGCCCGCTTCCTGCAGGGACGGTGCAGCTGTATCAGGCTGACTCGAGCGGCCGCGTACAGCTCATCGGCGAAGCGTCGAACGATCACACCGCGCCGGGACGGGATTTGCGCGTGCAGTCGGGTGACGCGTTCGACGTCACCGCCGAACGAGTCCAGACCGACTTCAATCAGGAGCAGCTTCCGGGTGTCCGGCGCGGGCTCCCGCCATCAGCGCGCGCGACTGCCGCCTATCGTGTGACGATAACAAACGCCAAGTCCGAGCTCGTGACCGTTGACGTGCGCGAGTCGCGGTTTGGCAACTGGAAAATCACTGAGAGCAGCCTGCCGCCCGAAAAACTGTCATCCACCGAGGTGCGTTTCCGCGTGCAGGTGCCGGCCAGTGGGCAGGCGACGTTGACCTACACCATTCAGGTCGAGTCGTGACGGTTCAGCTCGCGCACATCGGCGATATCCACTTCGGTGGACTCGCCGACATTCCGGTCGTCGAGGCGCTGGAGCGGATACTCCCCGATCTCCGGCCCGACGCCATCGTCATCGGCGGCGATCTGTCGCAGCGCGCGCGCCACGGCGAATTCCAGCGCGGTCGCGCGTTTGCGAACCTCGCCCGTGAGACGGCGCCCGTCCTAGTCATCCCCGGGAATCATGACGTCCAGTGGTGGCGGCGGCCCTTACTACCGTTCGGAAAAGACGCCGTGTACCAGAAGTACCGCAGCTACTTTGGCGCGGATCTGACGCCCACGCTGACCGTTCCCGGCGGCGGCAACAGCGGGGGGGGGGGCGGGGGGGGCGGGGGTGACGCTGCGGCTACGCGACATCGCCGTGAAAGGGCATCTCCCGAAGCGGGAAATGGAGCGCGTGCGCTCCGTATTCGCGCAGGCGGACCCCGACCTCGCGCGAGTCCTCGTCGTGCATCACAACGTCCTGCGCGGCGAAATGTCGAAGCGGATGGGGCTGGCGCGCTGGCGGCGGGCGCAACGTCGCATCATCGAGGCGGGCACCGAGGTGGTGCTCTGCGGGCACGACCACCAGGAGAGCGCCGAGGTGCTCGAGGGAAAGGTCATCGTCTCGACGGCGGGAACGTTGTGCACGCGAGCGCGCGGCGGCCGGCCGGTCTCGTTCAACTTCGTCACGATCGATGCGAACGCGGTCCAGGTGACGTTCTTCCGTTGGGAGGCGGCCAAGCAGAGATTCCAGCCCTCTGATACTGCGGCCTTTGCACGCTCGAAAACCTTTAGCGAGGCGCTGACCTGATGGCTTCGAAGTTTCAGGGCGTCGATTTCTATCAGATCGATGGCCTGCTGTCCGAGGAAGAGCGCGCGATCCGCGATACGGTGCGCGACTGGGTGGACGAAAACCTCATGCCCGTCATCGGCGAAGCCTACGTCGCGGGTAAGTTCCCCAAACAGCTCGTGCCGCAGATGGCGGAGCTCGGTCTCTTCGGCGCGAACCTGCCGGAAGAGTACGGCTGCGCCGGGCTGAACAACGTCGCGTACGGACTCATCATGCAGGAGCTCGAGCGCGGCGATTCGGGCGTGCGCTCGTTCGCCTCGGTGCAGGGCGCCCTCGTCATGTACCCGATCTACACGTTCGGCACAGAGGAGCAGAAGAAGAAGTGGCTGCCGCAGATGGCGAGCGGCAAGGTGATCGGCTGCTTCGGGCTCACGGAGCCCGATTACGGCTCCAATCCCGCCGGCATGATCACCGTCGCGAAAGAGTCGAGCGACGGCTGGGTGCTGAACGGCGCCAAGATGTGGATCACGAACGGCTCGACGGCGCAGGCAGCGATCATCTGGGCGAAGACGGGCAAGGTCAGCGACATCGATTCCATCCGCGGCTTCATCGTGCCCACCGATACGAAGGGATTCTCGGCGAAGGACCAGAAGGGCAAGCTGTCGCTGCGCGCGAGCGACACGAGCGAACTGGTGTTGCAGGACGTGCACGTCCCCAAGAACGCGCTGCTACCCAAATCAGGTGGGCTCAAGTCGCCGCTCATGAGCCTGACCGCGGCCCGCTATGGAATCGCCTGGGGGGCGGTGGGCGCGGCGATGGCATGCTATGACGAAGCCGTGAGCTACTCAAAGGCGCGCGTGATGTTCGGCAAGCCGATCGGGGGATATCAACTTCAGCAGGCTCGGCTCGCCGACATGCTCACCGAAATCACCAAGGCCCAGCTCCTCTGCTTGCAGCTCGGCAGGCTCAAGGACGAAGGGAAAGCGACGCCGCAGCAAGTCTCGCTGGCCAAGCGGAACAACGTGAACATCGCCACGGACATCGCGCGCGAGACGCGCCGGCTGCTGGGCGCGAACGGGATTCTCGCCGAGTATCAGGCGATGCGGCATCTCGCAAACCTTGAATCGGTGTACACCTACGAAGGCACGCACGACGTTCACACCCTCATTCTGGGTCAGGAGATCACGGGGCTATCCGCTTTCAATTAGAAACCGCGCTGCGATGCCTCCCGTTATGACAGCCATGCCGCTCGCCTTATTGCTCGCGCTCACCCAAGCTCCCGTTCCATCCCCAACTCCTGCGCTCGTCGATATCCGCGATCTCAGTCCCCGCGAGCACCGGGAAGCTGTGTTCGTCCTCACGACCGCGCAGGAGGTGAAGCTATCGGTCGTGGGCGCGGAGCCGTGGCCCGACCAACTGCGGACTCGCGACGATGAGCACTGGCAGGACGACGAGCAGACCACGTGGCCCGCGGCCGCCTGGATTCTCGACGCGCGCACGCGCGCTGTCGTCTGGGACCTGCGCGCGGCCGATACGCGTCGGGAGTCCAACGGTCTACGGCACTTCGCCGGGAGTGTGCGCCTCCCGGCCGGCACCTACGAGGCGCATTACGCGTTTTACCCGGCTTCTGCGATCTCATTCAAGGACGCTGTCGATTTCCGCGCGGTTGTGCGCCTCGCCCGGCGGGCGAGCGGCGGCGGTCCATACGTCGACAATGGGTTGTACAAGCAGTTCGCGCTGACGATCGATGGTTCGGGACACGCCGCAACGGCGGACGAAATCCAGGACGCGCGGATCGCGTTCATGGCGACTGCGGTTATCAGCGTCGAGCCGAAACGCAACAGCGCGAACCGGCGCGCATTCGAGCTGACTCGACCCACCGACGTCGAGGTGTACGCCGTGGGTGAGCTGAAGCGTGACCAGCCCTTCGACTACGGTTGGATCGTGAACGCCGACACACGCAAGCGCGTGTGGACCATGACGTATGACAACACCGAGCCGGCCGGTGGTGCCGCGAAAAATCGCATGGCGCATGAAAGGCTGCACCTGCGGCCCGGACGCTATGTCGCCTATTTCGTCTCCGACGACTCACACGCTCCCGATGATTGGAATGCCGTGCCCGCCACCGATCCGGAATCGTGGGGGCTGACGCTCCGCGTCGCCGATCGAATCGCCCGCGCCGCCGTGCGACCGTTCGAGTACGAACCTGTTCCTGAGGGTCAGACCATCGTTTCCATGATCGGGATCGGCGACAACGCCAACCGCTCAACCGGCTTTACGCTGAGGCGGCCGCTGGACGTAAGGATCTATGCCCTCGGCGAGAGCAGCGACCGAGAGATGGTGGACTACGCGTGGATCGTGGACGCCGTGGAGCACAAACGGATCTGGACCATGCGCTACGAGGACACCGAGGCCGCCGGCGGGGCAGACAAGAATCGCCTCTTCGATGGCGCGCTGCATCTCCCACCCGGCAGTTATTTCGTCTACTACAAGAGCGACGGCTCCCATTCCTACAACAATTGGAACGGCGCGCCTCCCGCCGAGGAGCGGTACTGGGGCGTGAGCGTATTTCCGGCGAGCGGCGGTTTGCATCGCGCCGACATCGCGCCGTTGGAACGCACCGGTCGCGGGACGGGCACGCCGCTGGCACAGCTCATCCGCATGGGAGATGATGAAAATGCGCGCGCGCCATTCCAACTCACCGGCCGGACGCGCCTGCGAGTCTATGCGCTGGGCGAGGGCCACGACGGCGGGATGGTCGATTATGGCTGGATCGAGAACGCAAGCGGCGACAGGGTCTGGGAAATGAAGTACGACCAAACAGATCCTGCCGGCGGGGCGGACAAGAATCGCGTGTTCGAAGGTGTGATCACGCTCCCGGCCGGCTCGTATGTGTTGCGGTATCGCTCGGACGGCTCGCATTCACATGCGGACTGGAACGACGCACCCCCGGACGATCCGGAGAGTTGGGGCATCTCCGTGTTCCGAATGGAGACCCGCTAGCGTAGCTTTCTGGCCTCATGCACCGGCTCAGCCTGCCCTCAACCCCACACGCATGAACATCGCAGTCTGCATCAAGCGCGTTCCCGATTCCGAGACGCGTGTCAAGATCGCTGCCGACGGGAAAACCCTCGACGAGTCCGGCGTGAAATTCGTGATGAATCCCTATGATGAATTCGCCGTCGAAGAGGCGTTACGACGCAAAGAACAAGCCGGCACCGGGGCAGGTGAAGTCACGGTCATCTGTCTGGGTCCCGCGGCGGCGCAGGAGACGATTCGCACCGCATTGGCGATGGGCGCGGATCGTGGAGTTCTGTTGCAAGCCGATAAGATCCCCGCCGATCCCTTCGACGTTGCTCGCATGATCGCGGCCGAGCTGAAGAGCACATCCTGGGATCTGATTCTCTTTGGCCGGATGGCAATCGACGATTACAACCATCAGGTGGGCACGCTCACCGCCGAGCTGCTCGGGCTGCCGTGCGTTACGGCGATATCCCACCTCGAGATCGAGGGAACAAAGGGTCTCGCGGAGCGGGAAATCGAAGGGGGGATCGAAGTCGTGGAGTTCCCCCTTCCCGCTGTCCTCACGGCGGACAAAGGTCTCAATGAACCTCGCTATCCAGCGCTTAAAGGCATCATGGCTGCGAAGAAGAAGCCGCTCGAGGTGAAGCCGGTTCAGGCATCCGCGGGCGCATTCGAGGTTGTTGCACTGTCGCCTCCGCCCGAGCGCAAAGAAGGGAAGATCGTCGGCGAAGGAGTGGGCGCCGTCGGCGAGCTGGTGCGTCTGCTCCGTGAGGAAGCCAAAGTCCTATGACGCCGGCGCTCGCGGTGCTGGAGCTGCGCGATGGCGTGCTCCGGAAGATCTCCCACGAGGTCGTGACTGGGTCACAGCGGCTGGGCAGGGGCGTCGATGCGGTGTTATGCGCGAGTGGAGCGGTCCAGGGCGCCGACCAGATTGGCAAGTTCGGCGCCGACAAGGTCATCACGCTCACCAATCCCGCCTTTGCGAAATACGCGCCTGAAGAGTGCGCGCAGGCGATCGCCGAGCGCGCGAAGCAAGGTGGTTATCGTGCCGTGATATTCGCCGCGAGCGCGACCGGTAAGGATCTCGCGCCTCGCGTCGCAGCCAGGCTCGGCGTTGGTGTTGCGGCGGACATCACCGATTTAGCAGTTGAAGGGGACGCGATTACGGTCACACGTCCGGTGTATGCCGGGAAGGCGTTGCTCAAGGTGAAAGTCGCCAGCCAGCCCGCGGTGCTGTCACTGCGCCCCAATGTCTTCACGCCGGTCGAACGTCCGAAGGCGGGTACGCCGGAGCTTGCAGCCGTGACTGTTGCTCCCGGCCGCGTGGTCGTTCGCGAAGTGAAGGCCGCGCCCGCCGGCACGCTCGACGTCGCGGAGGCGCAGATCATCATTTCAGGTGGACGCGGTCTGAAGGAGCCGGCGAATTTCAAAGTACTCGAAGAGCTGGCGAAGGCGTTCGGCGGGAAAGCGGCGGTCGGCGCATCGCGCGCGGTCGTGGATGCGGGATGGCGCGCGCACGCCGATCAAGTCGGTCAAACCGGCAAAACGGTGAGCCCGTCGCTGTACATCGCTGTCGGGATTTCCGGCGCGATCCAGCATCTCGCCGGCATGCGCACCTCGAAGGTCATCGTCGCGATCAACAAGGACAAAGACGCACCGATCTTCAAGGTCGCCGACTACGGCGTGGTCGGCGATTTGTTCGAGATCGTGCCGCGGCTGACGGAAGAGATCCGAAAGCTCCATGGCTAAGAACGACCAGTTTGTGCCGGCGCGGTATCAACCACCGCTGCCGCTCGACAGACTCATCGTTCAGGACGGCGCCGCAGGAGCGGGCGACCGCATGGAGCTCGACGTCGTCATTGTCGGCGCCGGACCGGCTGGGCTGGCGTGCGCGATCGAGCTCGCGAAGCTCGCGAAAGCCGACCGTACCGAGCTCAATATCGGCGTGCTGGAGAAGGCCGAGGCGTTGGGTGAGCATTCTCTCTCCGGCGCGGTCGTCAATCCGCGCGCGTTGCGCGAGCTGTTTCCCGAGCTCGGAGATTCGGACTTCCCGTTTCGAGCGCCGGTGACGAAGGAGGCCGTCTATCTGCTGACAAAGGGCGGCAAGATTCGCCTGCCCACTCCGCCCACGATGCACAATCGCGGTTACTACGTGGCATCGCTGTGTGAGATCGTCCGCTGGCTGGGGACGAAAGCGGAAGAGCTGGGCGTGAACATCTTCACGGGATTCCCCGCGGCGCAGCTGCTCGTGCGTGATCGGGCGGTGGCAGGTGTGCGGACCGCGCCGGCCGGACTCGACCGCGATGGTCGACCGTCGGCCGGAGCGATGGCGCCCAACGACATTGTCGCCCGAGTCACGGCGCTCGCCGAGGGAACACGCGGACTCCTGGCGCAAGCGTGGTGCCAGTGGCAGCGCGTGCCATCCGAGAATCCGCAGATCTTCGCGCTCGGGGTGAAAGAGCTGTGGGAGACGAAGCGACCGCTCGATCGCGTGATCCATACGCTCGGCTGGCCGCTGCCGACAGACGCGTTCGGCGGGAGCTTCGTCTATCCGCTCGAGCCGAATCTTGTGGCGCTCGGCCTCGTGGTTGGACTCGATTATCGCGACGCCGGACTCGACGTCCACGTCCTGTTGCAGCAATTCAAGCGCCATCCGCTGCTCGCCGCACTCCTCGAGGGTGGGGAAGTGGTCGAATGGGGCGCCAAGACGATCCCCGAGGGCGGCTTTTACTCTTTGCCGCAGCGGCGCGCGGGCGATGGTGTGGTGCTCCTGGGCGACACGGCTGGGTTCGTCGACGTGCCGTCGCTAAAAGGGATCCATTACGCGATCCAATCCGGCATCTACGCCGCTCGCGCGATTCATCAGAATCTCAAGAATGCCGAATCGCTCTCTCGGTATGATGACATCCTCAATAAGTCATACGTTGCAACTGATCTCTACCGGACGCGCAACATGCGGCTGGCATTCCGCGACGGGTTCTACTGGGGGGGCATCCAGGCGGCGTTGATGACGATTACCGGTGGGCGGTTTCCGAACGGGAAGTATCGGATGCACAGCGACGCCGAAGTCGGGCGACGGTTTTCCCCGGACGTGCGCGCGAGGTCAGCCGAGCGTTCGGACGGGATCAGCAAAGTTGATGCGGTGTTCAAGTCCGGCAATTCGACGCGGGACACAATCCCAAGTCATTTGATCGTCGGGCCTGATGTACCCGGCGACGTCGCGCGCTTCTATGCGCGGATGTGTCCAGCGGGCGTCTACGAAGCAGGCGAGAATGGTTTCCGAGTCAACGCGCCCAACTGCGTCGACTGCAAGGCGACCGATGTATTGGGACCGCGGTGGACGCCGCGCGAGGGAGGCAGCGGGCCGAAGTACAAGCGCATGTAGCGTTAGGCGTGCCGGTCCCTGAAGTAGTGCCGCGCGCGCTCCGCCAGCTGGGACGTGGACAGCGGCAGATTGCGTTTGACCCAGAGCATCGTCCGCTGCCCGCTCGGAAACCGCCGAGTTTCGTCCTGCTTGGATACGCCCGCCATCTGCGTGAGTGCAATCCCGAAGATCTCCTTGCTGGCCCGATCGAGCGCGATGCCGAACTCCTCGTCTTCAGGCGTACCCAGGATGTCGGAGTGGGTGCGGCCCAACTCCTCGAGCGGGGCCGCGTACGAGTGCTCGGAGTGTGTATCCATCGTGTAGCCACAGTAGAGCGAGAATGGGTAGGTACCGGCCAAGGCATTCCAGAAGTCCTCGACGCTGATCGCGGCAGCGGTGTTCCCCGCTTGCCACAACGCATTCGCCATCTCGCAGTAGACCCGCGTGCCGCGGCCGGACGGCTGGAGGCGCGACAGGACGGGCGCCAGGGCGTTTCGAAACGGCGCCCATTCCGGCAGGCCGCCGGCAACCAATTGTGCCACGATCTCTCCGGCATCCAGGACGGACAGTTGTCCCGGATCGTGCAGCGATTGCGGGCGGAATTTCCCCTCCGCCAGGCGGTCGAACAGCCGGTCCCGGTGATCGGCCCCCGCGATGACCACGACGCTATCGCCGCGCTGCAAGCCCGCTTCGACGAATGCGAGCGCAGACTCGGTGAGCGTGTCGCGACGACGATCTTGGTCTTTGGTATCGCGGTGAAACTGCGCAAAGTGCCGTCCGACCGGCGCCTCAGCCAATATCGAGTTACTCGCTGGAGCTGTCACGCGCTATGGCAGGGGAATCTTCGTAGTAGAGACGCGCCCGCTCCAGAACAGCAGCACTGGCGGAAGGAAGGTTGCGCTTCAGCCAGAGCATGGTGCGTTGGCCGCTGGGAAAGCGCTGTTCGCCATCATGCGATTGGTGAGAGAATCCCACCATCTCTGACAGCGGCACGCCGAAGACGTCGCGGCTCGCGGCATCCAGCGCCACACGAAACCGCTCATCCTCGTCATCTCCCAGGATGTCGGAATGCGTCCGGCCGATCTCTTCGAGTGGGCCCTCGT
>WNFE01012511.1_pt1 | contig 12414 bp, 12 predicted proteins | sample 5400451 | NCBI WGS metagenome assembly WNFE01 (sample SAMN13153344, study PRJNA577476) | soil metagenome | isolation source: 200 cm saprolite under Douglas fir tree site 2 hole 2 | place: USA:California | collected 2015-04-18
CTCGTCGTTGCCGCCCTCCTGGTATCGGGCATCTGGTCCCGGGTCAGGGCCCGCACGACCCTGGACGCAGAGACCGCGCGAGTGGCGGTCCCGGCTGTGGCGGTGGTCTCACCCAAACAAACTGCGCCCGCCGAGGAAATCATTCTTCCTGGCAATGTACAACCATTCATTACTTCGCCGATCTATTCACGCACAAATGGGTATCTGAAAAAGTGGTACTTCGACATAGGAGCGCACGTCAAACAAGGCCAACTGCTTGCTGTTGTCGACACTCCGGAAGTTGACCAGCAGCTGCAGCAGTCCCTCAGCAACCTGAACACCGCGAAGGCGAACCTCACGCTTGCCGAGATTACGAAGAATCGGTACGAGGGTTTGCTGAAGAAGAATGCGGTATCTCAGCAGGACGCCGATAATGCTGTGGGCACCTACAACGCCAATAAGGCAATCGTTGATGCCAATCAGGCGAACGTCAAGCAGCTCCAGGCACTGCAGTCTTTCGAGAAGATCTACGCTCCGTTCGATGGAATCGTCACCGCTCGAAACACCGATATTGGCGACCTTATCAATTCCGGCAGCAGTAGCACCGCGAGAACCGATCTCTTTCACATCTCTCAACCGGACAAGTTGCGTGTTTACGTAAACGTCCCGGAGGAATACTCCCAAGGGATCAAAGTTGGCATGACAGCAGATCTTAGTCTTGCGGAGTTTCCGGGGCGCAAATTTCAGGGAAAGCTGGTGCGCACAGCCGAAGCCATCAACGCCACAACCCGTACCTTGCTGATCGAAATTGAAGTGGACAACCCCTCAGGCACGCTGCTGACGGGCTCTTACGCAGAGGTCCACTTGAAAGTCGCAACGCACGCCTCCACGTTGCTGCTTCCCGTCAACACTCTGTTATTCCGCTCGGAGGGTTTACGTGCCGGCGTTGTGAAAGACGGAAAGGTCGTACTCACTGCCTTGACGCCTGGGCGCGATTTCGGCAATCAGATCGAGATCGTCTCTGGCCTCAAGCCCGATGATCAGGTCATTATCAATCCGCCAGACTCACTCGTTTCCGGGCAGCAAGTCCAAATTGTTCAGGCAACATTGCCGGGGGACATCAAGTGAAACGTCCTAGCAAAATGACCCTGGTCGAAACTCCGCGGCGAGCACTGTGGCCGGGAGTCCTGCTCGCGCTGGCGGTGCTCCCGTTCAGCGGATGCGCAGTTGGACCAAAGTATCACCCCCCGGTGGTGCAGGCTCCTCCCGCCTATAAAGAGGTAGGGGAGTGGAAGCCCGCCCAACCCAATGACCAGAATCTTGGTGGTGAGTGGTGGAAGATCTTTCAAGATCCGCAGCTTGATGCGCTCGAGGTTCAGGTCAACGTATCGAATCAGAACCTGAAGGCCGCTGAGGCGCAGTTCCGCCAAGCGCGGGCTGCTCTTCGCTACAACCGGGCTGACTATTTTCCAACGGTGACCGCCGGACTCTCGGGAACTCGGACGCGAGTGTCGGCAAACCGTCCGCCCCCGAATTCGATCTTTAACGGCATCACCGAAAATGACTTTACGTTGCCAGTGGATGTTTCGTACCAGGCCGACGTTTGGGGCCGAGTTCGAAAGAACGTGGAGTCCTATCGGGAACAAGCGCAAGCCAGTGCGGCAGACCTTGCGACAGTCAATCTGAGCATGCACGCAGATCTGGCCATCGATTATTTTCAGGCGCGCAGCCTGGACGCCCAGGAACAGCTCCTGAATTCCACGGTTCAGCAATACGAGCAGGCGCTCGAATTGAATCAGAACCGTTTCGATGGAGGGATTGCTTCAGAAGTGGATGTTGAGCAGGCGAAAACGCAGCTGCAGACTACCCGGGCAGCGGCAATTGACGTGGGCGTGCTGCGAGCGCAGTACGAACACGCGGTTGCAATTCTTATTGGAAAACCGCCTGCCGAGTTCAGTCTTCCCCCGCTGCCTCTCACTGCACCGCCTCCGCGTATTCCTGTGAGCGTGCCCTCGGAACTGCTTGAGAGGCGCCCGGATATCGCGGCGGCGGAGAGGCGGGTGGCGTCCGCCAATGCACAGATCGGAGTTGCGAAGTCGGCATACTATCCGGTGATCGGTTTGGGTGCTTCAGGCGGATTTGAAAGCGCCAGCATCACGACTTTGCTCCAAGGGCCGAGCGGCCTGTGGTCGGTTGGTTTGTCTGCCCTGGGGACGATCTTCGACGGGGGCAGACGACACGCTCTTACTGACCAGGCCCGTGCGGCTTATGACGCTCAGGTTGCTGCCTATCGTGAGAACGTGCTGGCTGGATTCCAACAGGTAGAAGACAATCTGGCCGCTGCGAGAATTCTGGAGAATGAGGCCAAAGTTCAGGATGAAGCAGTGGTGGCAGCGGAGCGCTCGCTGGACCTTTCCGTAACTCGCTACAAGGGTGGAGTCACAAGCTACCTCGAGGTGATCACCGCGCAAAGTGCCGCGCTATCGAATCAGGTAACAGCAGTCAATATTCTCGGACGGCGCATGGCGAGCACTGTGTTGCTGATTCAAGCCCTCGGTGGCGGGTGGGATCGTTCAAGTCTGCCCGAGCGGCCGGAGTGCTGCGGCAAGCTTGTAAGTAGCAACGGTTCAGAGTGACCGTCCGGCAACTGCGAAAACAGGAAGTGTTGCAGCAGAGATGGAGAGATTGAGATTGAATTCGTTTCCACACCAAGGAGGTGGAAAAACAATGAAAACTGACGGTGCGAAGGATCAAGTCTCACGACGCGGGTTCCTGGGAGCTAGTTCGGCAGCCTTGGTTGCAACAGTGGGCGGTCTCTCAGTCGCTGGTGCAGTCGCCCAAAACAAGCAAGGGAATGCCAGGGCTACGAACGATAGAAGCGCAACCGACCCCGGTCCCGCGAACACGGCCCTGGACGGGCAGAACCCGGATTCCGCGTGGCCACCGGCCACGGATTCCAAGAGCTTGGTTCCAAACTTCAAATATCCATTCTCTTTCGCGAACAAGCGGACTTACGAAGGTGGATGGTCGCGGGAAGTGACGGTTCGGGAACTGCCCGTCTCGAAGACCATGGCGGGCGTAAACATGAGACTCACGGCCGGGGGTGTTCGCGAACTGCACTGGCACACGGCAGATGAATGGGCGATCGTGCTCTACGGGTCGGCGCGGATCACCGCCATTGATCGAGACGGCAAGAGCTTTGTTGCCGATGTGAAGAAAAATGATCTGTGGTATTTCCCCAGTGGGATTCCGCATTCGATTCAAGGCCTCGATCCGGACGGTACGGAATTCATGCTGGTATTCGACGATGGGGACTTTTCGGAATCAGAGACTGTCCTGCTAAGCGACTCGATGGCGCACCTGCCGCGCGAGGTCCTGTCAAAGAACTTTGGCGTTGCCGACCTGGCTTTGAAGAAGCTCCCTAAGCAAGAGCTATTCATTTTCCAGACTGAAGTTCCCGGATCACTGCAGGGCGATCAGAACGCAGCCGCAGGAGCGTTTGGGAAGTCGCCTACCGATTTCGCTTTTCGCACGATGGAGATGCCGCCGACCAAGCGCACGAAAGGTGGTGAGGTACGCATCGTTGATTCGAGTACGTTCAAGGCCTCAACTAACGTTGCGATGGCAATGGTTACGGTTCACCCGGGAGGGCTACGGGAACTGCACTGGCATCCCAATGCCGACGAATGGCAGTATTACATCTCCGGCAAGGCAAGAATGACTGTGGTGGCGACGGGTAACAAGGCTCGCACGATGGACTTTCAGGCGGGAGATGTCGGCTACGTCGAAAAGACCCTGCTGCATTACATCGAAAATACAGGGGATACCGACCTCGTCTTCCTGGAAATGTTCAAGAGCAGCTTTTACCAGGACCTGTCGCTTTCGGAGTGGTTGTCCCACACGCCACCCGAACTGGTGATGGCGCATCTGAATATCGACAAGGCGACCTTCGATGCAATACCAAAAGATGAGTTGGTAATCGTGTCGCGTTAGTCGAAGAGAGTGCGGCGAACCGACGCAAATGAGGCCGTCAGATTGGTGTTCTCAAACAATTGCATTTGCGGATAACGCTCGTTGTTGCAACTGCACAGGAGGACTTGCCATGACTCCCAACAATAGTGACTCGAATCAATCAGGCGTCGATTCCACCCAACGGTCGCCGGCACCAGGCAGAATGCCCGCGATTAGTGAAACCACAGTGAGCAGGAGAGAGTTTATCGGCATAACCGCTGGATCCCTTTTGATGGGCGGAATGCTGGGCGCTGCCGGAGAGCCGGAGGGCAAAAACGGAATTCCACATCGAACGCTCGGCCGCACCGGTGAAACCGTTTCAGTGATCGGACTCGGCGGGTATCACCTGGGCAAACAGAGCGATCCCGACGAAAGCATTCGCATCATTCGTACGGGAATCGATGAAGGAATCAATTTTCTCGACAACTGTTGGGACTACAACGACGGAGAGAGCGAAATTCGAATGGGCAGAGCGCTGCGCGATGGTTATCGCCAGAAAGCCTTTTTGATGACCAAGATCGATGGCCGAAACAAGGCCGCTGCTGCAACTCAAATCAATGAATCATTGCGGCGATTGCAGACGGATCGAATCGACTTACTCCAGTTCCATGAAGTGATTCGCGATACTGATTCGGACCGTATTTTCGCCAAAGGCGGCGCGATGGAGGCCGTCCTGGAGGCCCAAAAAGCGGGCAAGATCCGTTTTGTCGGTTTCACAGGCCACAAGAGTCCAGGCATCCATTTGAAGATGCTGGCCACCGCTGCACAGCACGGCTTCACGTTCGACGCCGTCCAGATGCCGCTTAACGTAATGGACGCCCACTTCAACAGTTTCGAAAAGAAAGTGCTGCCGGTCTTGACCAAGGACGGCGTCGGAGTTCTCGGCATGAAACCCATGGGCGACCCCTTCATTCTCAAGAGCAAAACCGTTACAGCGGTCGAGTGTCTACACTACGCGATGAATCTTCCCACAAGTGTCGTCATCACGGGTTGCGATTCGCTTCCGATCCTTCAGCAAGCTCTCCAGGCCGCCCGGACGTTTCAGCCGATGGACTCTTCCCAGGTAGCAGCCCTTCTCGCAAAAACGGCCAAGGCGGCGGAAGCCGGCCAGTTCGAACTTTACAAAACTACTCACCACTTTGACGGCACCGTCGCGAACCCGCAGTGGCTTGGTTAGAAACAGAACGATCTCGGAACAAACAGCGGGTGGGGCTGGAAACGAGGGAATTGTTGGGTACAAATCAAAAAGCGCGCAAGCGTGCGCGCGTCCTACTGCTCATGGGTGCGCTGATATTTCTCCCAACTCTGGGCCGCGCTCAAACGGTTCCGTTACCTGAGCCGCCGCAGGTGCAAGCGAAGAGTCACGTCGTGTCGCTCACGCTGCATGCAGTGAGCGAAAATGGCCGGGATGCCTTCACTTTCGAGGGTGCGAATGTCGCTCCTGTGATCCGGGCTTCCCCGGGTGACGTTATCAGAATCACCTACATCAACGATCTTCCTGCCAAGTCCAGCGAGACTTGCGCAGTGAATCCCTGCATGAACATGACGAACTTGCATTTTCATGGGCTCACCGTCTCGCCGGATGCCCCACAGGATGACGTGCTCGGAATGCTGGCCATGCCTGGCCAGGTTTTGCGCTACTCGGTAGAGATTCCGCGCGATCATCCGCCGGGTCTGTTCTGGTATCACACTCATCCCCACGGTGAGAGTCACCGGCAAGTATTGGACGGAATGTCAGGAGCCATCGTCATCGAGGGAGTGGAACGCTACGCCCCCGAAGTGCGGCGACTTCGTGAGCGCGTGATCGTTGTGCGCGGCCGTTCCATTGAACATGATCCGAATGCGGCCGAATTGAGGCACCAGGTTGAAATCCCATCCAAGGGATGTGGCGGGGAAGCGGAGGCTGTCGAAGAAATCTTTACTGTGAATGGGGCAGTTCGCCCACGAATCGAGGTCGCTCCCAGAGAGAAGCAGTTCTGGCGCATTGTGAACGCTTCAGCAGACCGCTATTTGGACCTGCAGTTCGATGGACAGACGTTTGAAATCGTGGCGCTTGACGGGATTCCGCTCGCGTACCACGAACCTCGACACCCGACGCGCACCGCAAATCATCTACTCCTGGCGCCTGCAGGACGGCTCGAAGCTATCGTGACCGGTCCGGCGTCTGCAGCACATAGTGCACTTCGCACGCTTTGTGTGGATACCGGTCCGGACGGAGACCCCAATCCGGGGATGGTGCTGGCAGATCTGGTGCAGCCCAGTTCTGCTCGACCACGTGATCATGTGAGTACTATTGATGGCCGTCCGCCGCTTTACAAGCCGATCGACGTTGAGACGCTGAAGAAGAGTGCACCGAACTTCATTGTCACATTCACGGAAGACAAGGGCGGCTTCTACATCAACGGACGCAAGTTTGAACCGGACGCAAGTCCGATGACAAGCGCTCGCATAGGTACTTATGAGCATTGGCGTATTGTCAACCAAACCGCCGAACTACATCCTTTCCACATACACCAGGTCCACTTCCTGGCATATGCAGAAAACGGTGTACCGCTCCCGCATCCTGCATGGCTGGATACCGTGAATGTTCCGTATCGCAGCTCCGTTGACGTCATCTTGGACTTCACTGACCCGGTCATCAAAGGCATGTCGGTTTTTCATTGTCATCTGCTGAATCACGAGGACAAGGGGATGATGGCCAAGATCCTGTTCACGAAGTAGGGGGATGATGGCCAAGATCCTGTTCACGAAGTAGCAAAGCGCAACCCACAGGCAGCGAGAACTTAACTGAGGGCCGCTCCCGGTTGGCACGAAAAGCTAGCGCAGCAAGGGATTGTCGAATTTTGAGGAGGAATTCATGTTGGAAGGACTTTTTCAGCCCATGCATCTGTTGGTGATCTTTGGAATTGCTTTGCTCGTGTTCGGACCCAAGAAGCTTCCCGAACTTGGCAAAGGAATAGGAGAAGGTATCCGTGGTTTCAAATCAGCGATGAAAGAGCACGTGGAGGCCTCCGACAAAATCTCGGTTGCTGATCAGGATTCTGGCTCACAATGATGTTATTTTTTGGGCCGGACAGGGCCCTCACTCTTCCCCCGTCGCACGGAAGAATCCGTTTGCTTTTCCCGGTGCAGAGGTTTGTGTGTGACTCCCGTTCAGAATTCGGCAGGCATGCGAGGTGAGTACCGTCGGCATCGCGCCGGAGGGTTCGGCCCGCGGACACTCTAATGGGCCATCTTCCTGGTGCTACTGATCTCGAGAGACGGAAGCCTTGTGCCTTGTGCGGTGGTTAAGTTTGGGAACCTGCATGCACATCAGCAAAGACGGCGCCGTGACTCATTTCCTCGATCGAATTCTGGCAGGAACGTGGATACCGTCTCCTCTGCAATCCGCACATTTTCTGGGGTGGCTTTCTCTCGACTACCGTTGCTCGCGGCATTTGCTTTTAAGCGGCAGCAGCCGAGACGCAAACCTTCGTACTCGCTTCAGCCTCTGCGCGAGAGGAGAAGCCGCAGGCGATGATGCTGGGTGCGGCGATGACATCGTGTAGTGCTTGCTCGGTGCGATACGCAATCACGAAGCGCTCAGGATTAGCATCGATCTTAAGCGCTTCAATCACCGCGTACCGCACCAGCGAAAAATCGACCAACTCTTTCATAAACCCCGCCAACGCCATGGCCACTGGCGCTCAGGCCGACTCGGCGCATAACCCGTGGGCTTAAGCTTTTGCCGAGCTCGGAGGGAACTTCTTGAACATCTTAGCCACACCTTTGTTGAGGTTCTTTTCATTCTTTTCGGCCTTATCTGACAGCGTATCTTGCGCGCTACCGCGCCAGATCAACTGCTTGGTCTTTGCGTCGTACAAGTCGACAACTAGGGTGCCTACTTTGTAGTCCTGTTCGGTCGTAGTAGAGTCGCCGAACCCTCCGCCTCCGAATCTTCGCCAGCCCCATCCCCCACCAAAGCCGTCATAGAACGTCTGAAGTGTTCTCTGTGTCTGCGACGTCTTAATCGCTACGACGGCCACATCGCCGCCGCTGTCCACCTGAGTCCAGCCCTTGGCTGCCAGTTGGGCATCCACCGCATTTTTAATGCGGGCGTCCCAGAGGGAATTCGGAGGCTTGATTTCCTGCCACGAATAGGTCTTGTACTCTGAAAAATTCGCCTGGTGATCAAAGTCGGTTTTGACGAGCTGGGCAAATGCGGCTCCCAGCATGACGAGGAAAAACGCAGTCCAAACTGCTGTACGAGGTACGAACTTCATATGGATCTCCTTTTCGGATGCTAGGAATGCATCTCCACTTCCAAACATTCTTCGTGCGGAAAAATCTGTTCGCTCCTTTCGGTTCATAGGTTTGTGTGGGTTTCCCCCTCAAAATCCGGAAGCTGTGTAGAGTTTCGTACCGTCGGCATCGCGACGGAGCGTCCGCCCGTGAACACTCGACGAATCATTCTCCCGGCGCTACTGATCTCGCGCGAAGCCTTGTGTCTGGTGCGGTGGTCACGTCTGCGAATCCGAATGTACATCAGCAGGGAAGAAATCATGAACGGAGCTGGAAAAGCAGGATGAGAGTGGTCCCTTTGGTGGTTCATGTTCTGCCCGGCCTGGCATTCACTCGCGTTAATGTTGGCAGGAGTGAATGCCGGGCGTCAGGCATTTGGTTAGTTGCCAGCTTCGCTCGGGCCAGGGCTGACCATGATTCCATGGTCCCCTACGAACGTTTGCTTCGCGTCCTGAGTTAGTTCCTTTTCCTCCTGCTTGGAGTAGAGGAATTCGTGCCCAGTATCCGTGCCGGGATAAAACCAGGTCACGAAAGCGTCCGGCTGCCCATCGGGGCGTTGGGCAAGCGTGATTGAGGTCCCATCGGTCTCCCTTCCCCGCCCGGCCGGGATTGTTTGAACGGTTGCATAGAGCTCGGTTCCTTCCGCGTTGAAAATCTGGACAATATTGCGGTTCGAGTCATTGCTCGCCAGCACGAACTGATAGGTGCCCGCCGGCAGAACTGTTCCGGGTACTTGCACCGCTTCGCTGAACGAAATCTTTGTCATCTGATTGTCTTCGTCCGCGTGAGCGGTCAGTTCGAAAATTAGAGTAAACGCGATGATGAAACCAGCGATCATGCTGAGCTTTGAAAATTTCATTTGTTTTTCTCCTTTAGACAGCTGCATATCAGCTGTTAAGTAGTTAGATTCTGCAGCCGGGCAGATGAGGGTTAAGAAGGGTTAAGAAAGGGTGAAACTGCGTCAAGGTGATGCAGAGGCCGGCTAACCCGAAGGCTAAGTCAACCGCGTTGTAAGAAGTGTTTTGAACAGAGCGTAGCTATTCGACGTCTTCTAGTGGTGGGGCGTACATGTAGCCGACGCCCCGGATGGTTTTGATCCGCTCGTCGGGCGTCGCCGAGATCTTTTTCCGTAAATTGTGCACGTGTACGTCGACACTGCGGTCGAACGGGGCCAACGGCCTACCCAGGGCCCTTTCGGCAAGAGTTTCCCTGCTGACGATGTTGCCTGCATTACGTAGCAGACATTCCAGTACGTTGAACTCGACAGCCGTTAGCTCAACTGGTGTTTCGGCACAGACGACTGCTCTTCGGCTGGCCGAGAGCGCGACATCGCCAACCTTGATTTCGCCAGCATCCGCGGACCTATCGCGGGTACGTCGCAGAATCGCATGAATGCGAGCTGCCAGTTCGCGAGGTTCAAATGGTTTCGCAAGATAGTCGTCCGCTCCAATTTGCAGACCGACGATGCGATCCACCGCCTCCCCCATCGCACTGAGCAGGATAACTGGCACTTTGGACGATGCTCGAACTGTTTTCAGAAGCTCTAATCCCGATCCGCCGGGAAGCATGACGTCAAGCACGACCAGTTCATGTTCTCCGTCTAGAGCACCGGCAAGGCCGGAATCGTAGTCGTAAGCGGCATCAACAGTAAACCCTTCCAATGCGAGGAACTGCCGTAGAAGGTCAATCAGGACATGGTCGTCATCAATAACGAGAACGTGATTCATTGCTTCAAAGTGTTCTTGGTGTGAACGCTGTCTCTGCCGAATAGACCCTAAGAGGGCGCCCGCTTTTCGCCAACATCGCCCAGGCCAGTGCTTTCATATCTGGATCTATAGAATCTGCGGCCCTTAGGAGTTCTTGGCCTGCGTCTTGCTGTCCGAATCTGAGCCACATTACTCCACATAGAAAGATATAGTTGCTGTCCATTTTGTTTTCTCCTGCGACCCTCTCGTGCACTTTCTGAATGCAATCCAATTGCCAATGCCAGCGGTCTGCAACCGTAGCGCGACTGCGAACTTCCTGATGGCGGTGTCGAAATATGGACACGCAGTCGACCGTCGCGATTGCGCGTCGACTCAGATGTTCCTGGAAACAGTTGGTTTCCCGCGGGACGTATGGCACACAAGTTGCTTCATCACAGGTCGGAGTGAAACAAATGGTGAAAGAACATTTTGGGATGAGCGTTTGCAGGACAGCAGCAATCCTCTCTGCTCTACTCTGCGGGCAGGGGCAGGCTCTTCTTGCGCAACAGCCCGAGGCAGGGGAAGCGAACACAACGTCTGCGGCAAACCAGACGCAACCGCTGAGCGCGGCACAGCGGCGTGACGAAAATCTACGGCGCGAAATCCAGCAGCAGTTCGCGGCTGACGCTGCCTTTCAGAGCATCGAGGTCAGCGTCAGTAATGGTGTGGTTGTCCTCGAAGGACCGGTTGCATCCAAAAGAGACAAGCGGCGTGCCGTCAACTCGGTCAAGATCCTTCCCCATGTCACCCTGATTGATGACCGTTTGACGATCAGTGCTCGGGCTGTCGAAGGTGCGACTGCCAGCACCTACACAAGCTCGAATGCCACTTTTGACTCGACGATGTCTAAGGCCGCCGAAGTGGCCAATGAAATTACAACGGCCTTGGCGGACGAGCCTACCCTCGCAAAGACTCGAGTAAACGTAACGGTTGCGGGGGACAGCATCGAGCTTACGGGTACCGTCGGTACTAAAGAGCAGCGCGAAAAAGTGCGGGAGATCGCGAACTCTTTCGCGGTCCACAGCCATGTGGTCGATAAGCTGACGATTTCTCCGCGCGATAGCGGTACCGACAGTAAGTGATCACATCACTGTCAACGAGCGTGGTCGTCTCCCGCGAACGGTACAAATCCGCAAAGTCATCGTGAGCTAACAGGGGAATCTAGCGTAACAAAGATGGCGTCATCCGGACAGATCTCGCAGAGTGACATAATTTTGGCAACCGAGCATCTCAGCCGCGTGGTCGGCGCCGTTACGCTCGTGCACGACACTACCGTCGAGCTCCACAAAAGGGAACTGGTGGCGGTGGTGGGCCCAAGCGGTTCCGGCAAGAGCTCGTTCCTCCGACTATTGAACAGACTCGATGAGCCCACCAGCGGGACCGTGTACTTCGAAGGAGTGGACTACCGCCAAATCCCTCCGCGCGAGCTGAGGCGCAGGGTTGGCATCGTGACCCAGCGCGCCTTCCTTTTTCCCGGCAGTGTCGCGGAGAACATCGCTTTTGGCCCTCGACAACGCGGTGAGGACCTGGCGGTCGAGGAAATCGACCGATTGTTGCTTCAGGTGGGTCTGCCAGGCTTTAGCGACCGCAATGTGGCCAATCTTTCCGGAGGAGAAGCACAGCGAGTGTCGTTGGCTCGCGCACTTGCGAACTCGCCTACGGTGCTGCTGCTGGATGAACCTACTTCGGCGCTGGATCAAGAGGCAAAGCTCGGGATCGAGTTACTCATTGAAAAAATAATGCGGCAGAGCCAGTTGACCTGCGTGTTGGTCACTCACGATGTTGAGCAAGCAGCGCGCCTAGCCGATCGGGTGATGATTCTCGGGGCCGGTCGCATACTCAGGGTGGGTAGAGCAGAAGAGGTACTTCATGCTTAGTAAGGTTTTCAAAGATCAACTGCAGCTCGGGCTTGCACAAGCCGCGGTTGCAGCGATGGCGGCGCTTGTGGTCGCCTTACTGGCGCGCAGGCGCGGTATTCACCTGGAAGCTGACACGATGGTGGCATTGCTGCGTGGAGCCGTCCAAATCGTCGCCGTAGGGTCGATCCTCGTGATTCTGCTGCGCGGTCCACGCTGGACGGGCGTCTTCTTCTTAGCGGCGATGATTCTTGCTGCAGGAGCAACGTCAAGAAAGCGCGCTAAGGGCGTGCCCGGGGCGTTCAAGGTATCCACTTACGCCATTGCAAGCGGTGCAGGCTCGGTTATCGCGGTCATGACCTGGCTGGGCGTCATTGATACTGCGATTACCACTCTGATCCCCGTAGGCAGCATGCTGATTGCGAATGCGATGAATACGAATGGATTGACTCTCAACCGTTTTCGGGCCGACGTGCTCGCGCATACTGGAGAGATCGAAGCAGCATTGGCATTGGGAGCCGCCCCGAAACAGAGTGTGGCAC
>WNFE01009225.1_pt1 | contig 12413 bp, 13 predicted proteins | sample 5400451 | NCBI WGS metagenome assembly WNFE01 (sample SAMN13153344, study PRJNA577476) | soil metagenome | isolation source: 200 cm saprolite under Douglas fir tree site 2 hole 2 | place: USA:California | collected 2015-04-18
CCTGGAAGACCAAGCCCACCTGGTACATGGTGGCCACCGCAGACCGGTCGATCAATCCGGACCAGGAGCGCATGATGGCGAAGCGCGCCAAGGCCAAGACGGTCGAAGTGAATGCCAGCCATGTGGCCTACATGTCTCATCCGAAGGAAACAGCCAAGCTCATCGAAGAAGCAGCTACCTCCGCACCAGCCAATCACTAAGTTTTCAACCAAATTCCTCCGCCGATTCTCATGACATCGGCGGAGGATGAAGGTGGTCGTCTGAGGAGAACACAATGAAGGATCACATCACCATAGCAGGACATAACGGCGCGTTTGCCGGCTATGTCGCGCGACCGAAGGCCCTGCCGGCTCCCGCCGTCGTTGTTCTGCAGGAGGTGTTCGGGGTGAACGCCGACATTCGCAAGCACTGCGACGAACTGGCGGAACAAGGCTTCCTCGCGGTCGCGCCCGACCTGTTCTGGCGGCAGGAGCCGGGCGTCGACCTTAATGTTACCTCCGAGGCCGACTGGCAACACGGCCTTCGTCTGTACGGAGCTTATGACCGAGACGCGGGCGCCAAGGACGTCGAGGACACCGTCAAATCTGTACGCAACCTCTCGGAGTGCAACGGCAGGGTTGCCGTCCTCGGCTATTGCCTTGGCGCGCTGATGGTCTTCCTGACAGCCGTGCGTTGCTACTGCGTCAACGCCGCGGTCGCTTATCACGGCGGCGATACTGAAAAATATCTGGGGGAGGTCGATGGGCTTAATGCGCCCCTTTTAATGCATCTGGCCGAGGAGGACGAATTCATTTCCAAGGCCGCGCAAGCTGAGATTAAAGCGGCACTTGCTAAGAAACCAAACGCGACGGTCTACAGCTATCCGGGTCAGAATCATGCCTTCTCTCGGCATAATGGGGCGCACTACAATGCCGCGGCGGCGGCGCTCGCCAACGGCCGCACAAGCGAATTTCTACATCAACAACTGCGGCGAGCTTAGGACGTTCCAGCCGTTTCGGACGACTGGGAGGAAGAGCAAAAGGTGCCAAGACGATCGAAGCGAATGCCAGCCAAGTGGCCTACGTGTCTCATCCGAAGGAAACAGCCAAGCACATCGAAGGCTGCTACCTCCGCGCACGTCAACCAGTAATTCCTCAACCAAAGGAGATCAAAATGAAACCTACGCAAACCAAACCAAGTATCGTCTTCTGCCACGGGCTCTGGGCAGATGGTTCCTGCTTCAGCAAGCTGATCGTTCCCCTGCAGGCCGAGGGGTACGAGTGTATTGCGGCGCAGTACGGCCTCAACTCAACGGCAGAGGACGTCGCCTTAACCAAAGCAACGATCGGCCGAGTCAGCAATCCGGTTATCCTTGTCGGCCACTCCTACGGCGGAACCGTCATCACCGGCGCTGGAAACGATGATCGCGTCGTTGGGCTGGTTTACATCTGCGCGCTCGCTCCGGACGCCGATGAAACGTCTCAGACGCAGCAGTCCAAGTTCCAGAGCACCGACGTCTTCTCCCACATCGAAGTCGTGGATGGACGTATCTGGCTGCGTCGGGAGGGTACGAAGTATTTCTGCGGAGACCTTTCGGAGCAGGAGCAGAAGCTCGTTTGGGCGACTCAGGGCGTCCCCAAACCCGACCTGTTCGAGGCGAAAGCCGGGGGAACCGCTTGGAAGTCGAAGCCGAGCTGGTACATCGTCGGCAAGAACGACCACACGGTTCATCCCGATCTGGAGCGCTTCTTCGCCAAGCGCATGGGCGCCACAACCTACGAGCTTGAGAGCAGCCACGTGCCGATGCTCTCCCAACCGGAACGGGTGATCGATGTAATTCGTACTGCGGCAAAAGCGGTTCAAAAAGCCGAGGCAGCAGCGTAAAGTCCTGAGGGACTTTACGCGTCGCGCCAGCTATCCCGTAACTGTTCAGTTGGGTTGTGATGATTTGTGATGATTAGCCGTCCAGTCTGGCTGAACAGTTACAGGGTTGAGGCTTTGTCTTTTTGCCATTGGGGAAGGCCAGGAAGGAGCTTCGGGATGATAAAAAAGATCGAGATCGAGCGATTCAGTCTGACCACCTCCAAACGATTTGATGAAGTAATAGCCGGTGTGAATGCGGGTATCGGTCATCCAGATATGGCTGAATTCGGGAGGTCAACTCACGCGGCCCGCAATTTTGCCGAGCTCAAAAGCGCGGTCGAGAAAGGCTTGAGCAAAGCAGGACTGATGCTGTTTATGCGGCTTGATCAAGGCGCAGTTGTGCAGAAAGAAACAGGTCAAGACACACCTCGAATCATCCGCCTGCTTATTGGCAACCCTCTCATCATGAAGGAAATGGCAAAGCATGTTCCGGACGCGGGCTCTTATGCGCCGATTACAGTTCTGGTGGACGAGCGCCCGGATGGTGTGCACCTGTCATATGACAGGATGGCCAGTTTTCTCGCTGCGTACGGAAACCATGATGCGCTCCAGGTTGCGGAAGATCTGGACAATAAAGTAGAGGATCTCTTGAAGCAAGCAGCAGCAGCTTGAGTGGAAAAAAGTGGTTATGGAAATTGGAACCATTGGCGCAGGCGATTTCGCACAGGCGTTCGCAAAACGGGCATTGAAGGCCGGCCACAAAGTGAAGCTTAGCAATAGCCGCGGCTCCGACAGCCTTCGAGAAATTGTGAATCGACTTGGTCCTGGAGCAATGGCTGCCACCAAGGAAGAGGCGGCAGCTTGCGAAATCGTACTTCTTGCAGTGCCCTGGGACAACGTGCCCGAGACACTCGCAAGTCTTCCCAAATGGAAGAATCAGATTCTGATCGATGGGACGAATCCTTTTCACGGTAAGGCCAGAGATTTCACCTTAGCAAATGTTGGAAATCTGTCCACTAGCCAGCTTGTTGCAGCGTTGGCCCCTGGAGCGCGGGTGGTCAAGGCACTCAATAACATGATCGTCCCTAATTTGGAGGCGGATCCAGTCGTCTACGGGGCGAGACGGGTTGCATTCATTTCGGCAGATGATGACAACGCGAAAAAGCGAGTTCAGACCTTGCTTGATGGTTTCGGCTATTCAGTCATTGATCTTGGAAATCTTCGCGATGGAGGGCTAATCCAGCAAGCAGGGGGCCCTCTTGCAGGACGAGATTTGTTCGAAAAGGGAGAACGTCATGAATGACAGGCAAAAATCTCACTGCCTTTCACTCCGCTTTATCGAAGTCGGGGTTAGGAGCATTAATCATGACTGAATCACCAGCGCACGTACGGGTGATCGAGGAAACGTCTGCATATTGGAGGGTTGTGTTCGAGTACCCGCCTTTCAACATCGTGGACGCCAGCATATTCGAAGCCCTACAGGATCTGCTCGCGCGAATGGACGCCAGCCCGAGTTTGCGGGTCGTCGTATTCGAAAGCGCGAACCCCGAGTTTTACCTTGCCCACTTTGATTTGACCGGCAAGATCGGGAACATCATGACTGCTGTCGGGGCTTCGGGCCTCCCGATCCTGATCGATACGTTCGTACGTCTCACCAAGTCCCCGGTGGTCAGCATTGCAAAAATCCGAGGCTGCGTCCGGGGCGTGAGCAGCGAGTTCGTCCTCGCCTGCGACATGCGCTTCGCGTCGCGCGAGAACACGCGACTCGGCCAACCCGAAGTCGGAGTGGGACTGCATCCCGGCGGCGGCGGTGCGGAACGTCTTCCACATCTGGTCGGCCGCGGGCGGGCGCTCGAAATCATTCTCGGCGCGAACGATTTCGACGGCAAGACCGCGGAACGATACGGATACGTCAACCAGGCACTTCCAGACGCCGAACTGGACGGCTTCGTCGACGCGCTCGCCCGCCGGATCGCCTCCTTCGACCGGCGTGCCATCGCTGCTGCGAAGAATCTCGTCAACCAGGTCTCGTTGCCGTCCGCCGACCGGCTCCTCGACGCCATTACTTCTTTTGAGACCGCGCTGACGTGGCCTGAAGCCCAGCAGCGAATCCAGAATGTGTTGCAACGCGGACTCCAACGAGACAGGGACTTCGAAACTCACTGGCCAGAGGTGCTCGGCACGCTCCTCAAGACGTAGTCGTGTGGCGACGATGGAGACGTTTGGGTAGCTTACCCAAAGATCGGTCCTGGCGGTTCAACTTCCGAATAGCCCGGCATCCGACCAGAACCGATCCGATTTCAGGCGGGCTGCGCGCGTCTCTTCTTCGTTGGCAAGGGCTGGACATCTGTTTGTGCGATACTGCTGGCATCGCGACTGACGGGCGGCTGGTTTATGGCAAACCCTAAGGCATCGCCCAACCTGGAAACGCTTCCAACGTCCCCACCCCTCGTGCAAACGCTGCCCAGCGATGCGGTGCTCGATGCGTTGAAGATGATCCTGCTCGGCGCACCGTTGAACGAAGTTCTGACGACTATCACCCGCCTGATCGAAGCTCACAGTACGGGCATGCTGTGCTCGATTTTCCTGCTTGACGAAGACGGCTTGCACCTGCGCTATGGCGTCGCCGGAAGCCTGCCGGAAGCGTACCGTGCAGCGGTTGACGGAATATGCATTGGTCCTAATGTCGGATCTTGCGGCACAGCCGCTTACCTTCGTCAGCCTGTCTTCGTCTCTGACATCGCTTCCGACCCGAGATGGGCGAAGTTTAAACACTTTGCTCTACAGAACGGACTGCGGTCAGCCTGGTCAACTCCCATCATGTCGCGCGACGGCGAGCTGCTGGGGACATTCTGCATCTACTACCACGAAGTTCGGGATCCGGGACCGGCCGACATTAAGTTGATCGAGGACGCCAGCCGCATTGCCGGAATCGCAATTGAGCGCGATCGATCGCAGACGGCCCTGACAAGGGCATTCGAACAGATCGAGAAATCAGAAGCTCAACTTCGACACATTGTTGACGCCATACCCCAGATGATCGCGGTCCTGAATCCGGACGGCACTATTCTTTATATGAATCAGACCATGCTCGATTACACCGGCCTCACGACCGAAGAGGTCATGGCGAAGGATGTTCGCGATCGAGCCTTTAATCCGGAGGATGTCGCGCGATTCCGAGGCGAGCGCCTGGGATCGCTTTCGCGGGATGTGCCATTTCAAAACGAAAAACGAATCTTGCGCAAAGATGGACAGTACCGGTGGTTTCTCATCCATTACAACCCTCTGCTAGACGACCAGGGACGGGTGATTCGCTGGTATGCGACGGGAACTGACATCGATGATCGCGTCCGAGCTGAAGAGAGGACACGCAACGAGAACCTGGCGTTGCGAGAGCAAATCGATCGTGACTCGATGTTCGAGGACATAGTCGGCACCTCGGAAGAGCTCAGCAAGGTCCTCCGGCAACTCTCCAAGGTGGCATCTTCAGATTGCACAGTTCTGATTCTAGGCGAAACCGGTACGGGAAAGGAGTTGATTGCGCGCGCCATCCACAAGCGATCGAACCGTGCGGAACGGGCATTTATTGCTGTGAATTGCGCCGCGATCCCGGCATCGTTGATTGCTTCCGAGCTTTTCGGTCATGAGAAGGGTGCCTTCACCGGTGCGACCCAACGGCGCCTGGGCCGTTTTGAATCAGCGAACGGCGGGACGATTTTCCTGGACGAAATAGGCGACCTGCCTCCCGAGATCCAAATCGCACTGCTACGAGTGCTGCAAGAACGTGAAATCGAACGCATCGGCAGTGACAGGTCAATTCCCGTTGACGTGCGAGTGCTGGCGGCCACCCATCGTGATTTGAACACGCTCGTGGCCGAAGGCAAGTTTCGCCAAGATCTCCTGTACAGACTGAATGTCGTGCCTCTCAAGGTACCCTCGTTGCGCGAGCGCGCGGCTGACATTCCCTTGCTCGTCGAGTACTTCATTGATCGTTTTGGAAAAAAGGCTGGAAAGAAGTTTAGAAGAATCGATAAGAGAACTCTGAAATTGTTCCAAACGTACAGCTGGCCGGGGAACATTCGTGAGCTACAAAATGTAATTGAGCGGGCCGTCATCCTGAGCGACGGTGATACTTTTTCTGTCGACGATACCTGGCTCAAACAGGAACCGCACCAAGTCGCCAGTCCAATGGTTGCACTTAATGGTGCGCTGCTAAGGCAGGAAAAGGAAATGATTGAGGCCGCACTGGCAGAAAGCCGCGGCCGTGTCTCCGGGCCAGGTGGTGCGGCAACCAAATTGGGGCTTCCAAGGCCAACCCTTGATGCAAAAATCAGACGATTGGGAATCAACAAATATCGGTTCAAACTTCATCAGTCGAGCTGATCGGTCGTCTACCCGCAATCCCATCGCGTTTGCTCACTAAACAACATTTGCTCAAAACCGGTCATGGCCTGCGCTTCTAAGTCGCGTCCATGCAAGGAATTGTGAATGGCCTAGTCGTTGCATTCGCAAGAGTGCGCTTCGGAGCCAGAAATCGATGACGCTAAGGATTGAACGGATTTCTGGTAAAGGCAAAACGCGGATTCGCCTGAGTGGGGAGTTTCGATCTGAGCAAGTTGATCAGGTCAAGACCGAGATCGAATGTGGTGGACCGCGAGTCGCTTTGGATTTGGAAGAAGTGGATCTCGTGGATGTCGAAGGCATTCACTTTCTTAATGCATGTAAGGCGGAGGGCATACCGATCCTGCACTGTTCACCTTATATCCGGGAGTGGATGCTCCGGGAACAAGGTCGGCCACAGGCACGCACCAATAAGCGTAAGAAGGGACAGGGCTCCCTGGGGGAATGAAATGGGAAGCACGTATAGGGCAGTGGAAGTGTCAGCACCGGGCGTACTCCGTGTTGTCGAGCGGGCGATTTCGAAGCCGGCGGCGGGTCAGGTGCGGCTCCGCGTCGAAGCATGTGGTGTTTGTCATTCCGATTTAGCAACGGTACAGGGAGATTATCCAGGCCTGAAATTGCCGCGAGTGCCTGGGCATGAGGTCGTGGGTCGAATCGAGGAGATCGGTCCGAATGTTTCTAAGTGGAAGATCGGACAGCGCGTAGGTGTCGGCTTTTTGGGCGGGCAAGACGGCGAATGTGAACCGTGTCTACGCGGAGACTTTGCGAACTGCTTGAGCCCCGTCATTTCAGGAATCACTACCGACGGGGGTTATGCCGAGGTGATGATTGCCGAATCACGAGCGCTCGCTTCCATTCCTGATGAGCTCACGTCCGCAGAAGCCGCCCCTCTCCTTTGCGCTGGCATAACGACTTACAACGCATTGCGTAACGCTGGCTTGCGCGCGGGCGATCTGGTTGGCATTCAGGGGATCGGCGGGCTTGGACACTTGGGAGTTCAGTTTGCCCGGCGCATGGGGTTCCGCACCGTGGCCATCAATAACGGACCGGAAAAAGCGAAGCTGGCAAAGGAGTTGGGCGCGCATTCCTATCTGGATACAGCAGCAGAAGATGTGGCTGCTGCGTTACAGAGGATGGGCGGCGCCAGAGCGATCTTGGCAACCGCTCCAAGCGGCAAAGCGATTGCCGCACTGGTCCCGGGCCTCGCAGTTCGCGGCAAGTTGATCGTGGTTGGAGTCGCGCCCGACGCCATCGAGGTCTCCTCCCCGTCCCTGGTGTTCGGCGGGCGCTCGATTTATGGCAGCTTGACGGGCAGCGCCATCGACACTCAGGACACGCTGGCGTTCAGCGTCCTGCAGGATGTGCGGCCCATGATCGAAACGCTTCCGCTTGATCGAAACGCTTCCGCTTGAGAAGGCTCCCGAGGCTTACGCTCGCATGATGGATGGTAAAGCCCGCTTTCGTATGGTGCTGGTCACAAAGAATAGCGCTGCTCCGAGTGCGCGCTGAAGCGAAGTAAATCGGGACCAACTGAAGATAGAGCGAAGAGGAGAGGAATATGTCCATGCCATTAAAAGCCAAGGCGAATGAATCCCAAGGAGCCTCCATTCAGTTCACCTCATGGGGCGCGGCTGAAGAATTGTTTCGCAAACAGAAGGCATACTTCGACACCGATGCGACGAAGGCTTACGAGTGGCGAGTCGATCAGCTCGACCGCCTTGTCCGCATGCTTAAGGAGAACTATCAGCGTTTTGCCGACGCCTCGCGCGAGGACTTCAAAACGGCGAGCCAGGAGAATGTCTTCGAGGTGTCGGCGCCGATTGCGACGAGTGAATTCGCAAAGTCCCAGCTGAAGGAGTGGATGAAGCCGGTCGAAGCTCCCCTTCCAAAGTTCCTCGCTGCATCCGGCCACAAAGGCATGGTCTACCGCGAGCCGTACGGAGTCACGCTGATTATCTGTCCGTTTAATGGCCCGCTTCTGCTGTCGTTGCGTCCCGCCGTTGCCGCTCTATCGGCCGGGAATCCCTGCATGTTGAAACTGTCCGAAGCGCTGCTGGCAACGGATGAGCTGCTCCTGGAATTGATTCCCAAGTATTTCAAGCCGGAAGCATTTAGCGCTGTAATAGGGGCCCGCGAAACAGTCACGAATCTCTTGAAGCTTCCGTTCGATTTCCTGTTTCTCACGGGAAGCGTGGGCGTGGGCAAGGTAGTCATGCGAGCGGCTGCTGAAAATCTCACTCCAGTATTGCTTGAGCTGGGAGGACAGAACCCCGCCATTGTGGATGAGACAGCGAACGTTCCGGACGCTGCCAAGAAAATCGTCTGGGGCGCGATGACATGGGGAGGGCAGTGGTGTACCTCTCCGGGGTACGCGGTCGTTCATGAGTCCGTGGCAGAAGACTTCGTTGGGGAATGCAAGAAAGCTGTCGTCGAGCTCTACGGCCCGGACCCCAAAAGCAATTCAGACTACTCGCGTGTCATAAGCGCCGCCGCGGTGAAAAGGCTCGCATCCCTGATCGATCCCAAGAAGGTGGTTTATGGTGGTAAGTCCGACGCTCCGGCCCGTTACCTCGATCCAACCATCCTCTACCCGATTTCCTGGTCCGACAAAATCATGGAAGACGAAATCTTCGGGCCGCTTTTGCCTATCCTTACTTACTCCCAGCTCGGCAAGCTGATCGACAAGATCAAGTCGCTCCCCAAACCGCTTGCTGGCTACGTGTTCAGCCGGAATCAGCAGACGATCGATCGTGTGTTGCAGTCCGTTTCGTTTGGCGGGGGCGCGGTGAATCAGACCAACGTCTTCTTGTTCATTGAATCAATGCCTTACGGAGGAGTAGGAAGTTCGGGCATTGGGAACTACTACGGGAAATACGGCTACGATTCTCTCACGCACGCAAAATCAATCCTGTTATCTCCACCGGACGTGTCGATCGATCACTTGTTTCCGCCTTACACGAAAGAAAAAGTGCAGGCACTCAATCAATGGTTCGAGTACTGAGCGGCCGTTGGAACGCACTCACTGGAGGAGGGATATGGTCTTAGCTGGGATCAAGGTAGTTGATACGCCCCTGGTTTACGACGCGATTGAGCTGGCTAGGGATTCCTCAGAACCGTACCTTTTCAACCATGTGATGCGCTCGTGGCTTTTTGGTGTCCTCATTGGGGAAGGGGCGAAACCCGCTCCAGATCCCGAGCTCTTAGCAGTCTCGGCCATCCTGCACGATCTGGGGTTGACCGACCGCTACTCCGCACAGGAGCGATTCGAGGTCGATGGGGCCAATGCGGCTCGCTCGTTTCTGAAAGAACGTGGCAGTCCGTCACATCAGATCCAATTGGTGTGGGACGCCATTGCGCTTCATACGACCCGTTCCATCGCTCTTCACAAAGAGCCAGAGGTCGCGGTGACGCATTCAGGAATCGCTATCGACATATTTGGGGCGGGACTGGATCTAATTCCTCAAGATAAAGTTCGCGTAATTCTCTTGGAGTTCCCTCGCTTGTCGATGAAGAAGAAATTCCTGGAAGACCTCTGCGATGTGGTTCGCCGGAAGCCGGCTACGAGCTATGACAACTCCCTGCGGGATCTTGGCACGCGTTATGTGAAGGGCTACACAGCGCCGAGCGTGGCCGATCTCTTCGAAAATGCACCTTTTACCGAATAGTCCGATTTTCAACAGACCGGAAACCCATTTCAAGGAGCTCGTCATGGCTACTACAACTAGCTCACCGATTAAGACCAAAGCCCGCACGATCGACGGTTTGTCGATTCGTTACGCAGAAAGTGCTCCTCGCGAAGTATCCGCGATTCTATTGAGCCCTTGGCCGGAAAGCCTCTACACGTTTGAGCAGATGTGGTCTCGGCTCGCAGAGCACGCCCATCTCGTAGCGATCGACTTGCCTGGGTTCGGACATTCCGAACGGAAAGACGAATTACTCACATCGTCGGCAATGGGCGAGTTTGTCGCGCATGTAATTGACGCATTTGGGCTCAAGCAGCCGCATGCGGTCGGCCCGGACATTGGTACTTCCACGCTTCTGTTCACGGCGGCGAGACATCCTGGCCTCCTTCGCAGCATTGTCATCGGCAACGGCACCGCGGCCGTTCCCATACAGGTGGACGGGGTGCTGAAAGACGTCATCGACATGCCGAGTCTTGAGCCACTTCGCAAGATGAATCCGCGCGAGGGTGTCGAGTCGGTTCTTGCGTTTGTTGAGCGGTATAAACTTCCCGATCACGTGCGAGAGGACTTCGTGAGCGCCTACGAGGGGGACCGTTTCGTCGAATCCATACGTTTTCTTCGTGCGTACAAGACGGAGTTGCCCAAGCTCAGCGAACTCCTGCCGACGATTGAAACGCCTGTACAGATCATCACAGGCGACCACGATCCCGGTGTGCTTCCTGTGAATGGCGACTACCTACACGAGCGGCTACCTCACAACAAGTTCGATAAAGTCAACGCCGGCCATTTCGCGTGGGCGGACGTCGCTGACGAGTACGCTGATTTGATTATCGAATGGTGGGAAGGGGGTTATGAACGCTCACTGCGGTCGAAGTAAGGACGCGTGAGTCAAGGCTCAATCACGAGTGCACTTGCGGGTGTCGGAATCTCCGCGCACTGAAGGGGTTCTGTCGAAATCCGTGCGCTACAGGACTGGCCTCTTAGACACGAGGATTCGCCCGAAGAAGAGATTATGAGACTTCTACTTCTAGGAGCAACAGGATTGGTGGGTCGGAACGCATTGGCGCAGGCTCTCACACAGCCAGCAGTCACACAGGTCATAGCGCCAACCCGGAAACCACTGACAAAGCAAGACAAGCTGATGAATCCGGTGGCCCCAGAGCTGGAGCTGCTGCTGCCGGAGGTGACAGGGTGGGAACCCGACGCTGCAATCTGCGCAACCGGTACAACGATCAAGAAGGCTGGATCGAAAGAAGCCTTCCGTTCGGTCGATCATGATCTGCCATTGTCGTTTGCGCGGCCTTGCACGGGCGATTCTCGGGGATTGGTCTTCCCGCGAACTGGATTGCCGCGGACATCGTTCGAATGAAGGATGGGCTTCTCGTGGAGCACTGGGATGTGATTCAAGACGAGGCCACGCGCGAGTCGTCCAAGAGCGGCCTTCCCATGTTCGGCGAAACGTTTGGGGTTAAACGTTGAGTATTGCGCGCCCATGAGCCAAGCGGGACTCATGGCATGCGCGGTAGACCCCGAATTGTCGGCCAACCGGAAGTCGGTTCCCAAACGGCTTGTCGGAAATTCAATCGGGAATGTCCGTAGCCCATCAGAAAGGATTTTGGCGATCGTAAATGGCGGGAGCGACGGGACTCGAACCCCGCGGCCTCCTGCGTGACAGGCAGGCGTTCTAACCAGCTGAACTACGCCCTCGCATATTAAAGATCGTTCTGATTCCGTCCGGTTCCCTCCGATACCTTCTCGTCCCTTGCCGCACCGTTTGGCCGTGCCGTGACAGGGCAGCGGTTTCTCAAAGTTCAACTGGTTAAGGATTTCTCCGCAGGAAAGCAATAACTTTTCTCGATTCGTTGCGGTTTTTGCCATTCCTCATCGACAATCTGTGCCTGAATTGTGCCTGCAAGTCCTCCTCGACAATTTCTGCATTACAGGCACAGAAAGGAAAATCCATGCAAAACGGAAGCATGATGCGAACAGAACGACACGCCGGACCAGATGTCTGGGAGTTCAGGTGGCGAGAACCTGGACCTGACGGTAAAAGTAGACATCGCAGAATGGTCGTTGGTACAACGAATGAGTTCGGCGACGAGGTTGCGGCTCGCCAAGCTATTGTGGGCCTTCATCTCCGTATGAACGCGCGGAATGAAAGAGTGAAAGTGCGTCCAATCACTTTATCCGAATTGGTGGATCACTATCGGCAGCGAGAGTTGAAGCCCGATACTCTTTGGAAAACCCACTCGACAAAGGTGACATACGACGGATATCTAAATAAATGGATTGTACCGAGGTGGGGAAACTACACTCTCAACCGCATCAGCGCCGGAGAAGTTGAACTTTGGCTGAGATCGCTAGCATTGGCGAAGTCAAGCTGCGCGAAGATCAGAAATATCATGAGCGTCCTTTTCAACCACGGAATTCGGCATGAAATCTGCAAGTACAATCCGATTCGATTGGTGCGACAAGGCGCGAAACGGA
>WNFE01003037.1_pt1 | contig 12411 bp, 11 predicted proteins | sample 5400451 | NCBI WGS metagenome assembly WNFE01 (sample SAMN13153344, study PRJNA577476) | soil metagenome | isolation source: 200 cm saprolite under Douglas fir tree site 2 hole 2 | place: USA:California | collected 2015-04-18
ATCCTTGCAAACCACCACAGCAACAGCAGCGGGGCAACGATTCCCAGCCATTCATACCATTGCCACTTCTGAATGTAGAAATAGCCATGATGTCCGGCAACTTCGTGATAGGCCGCGGAGGATGGAGGCGCAAACGGAATCGCCAACCACACCAGGCCAGCGAGTGCTGTCGTGACGGTCGTCTTCCAAAGGCCTTCGAATCTCTCCATCACTAAAAGCAATGCACAAAAGGAAAACGGAAACACCCACATTAGCGGATGCATGCAAGCTGCGAACACCAGCCACAACAACCCGCGCACATATTTCTTTTCCAGGGTTCGCGCCACAACAAAAATTCCCGCGAATGCCGCCAGATTCCGCGGGTTCAGATACTGATCCAGAATGTAGAGCGCGGTACCCGCCACCGGAATTGTTAGAAGCGCGGCGACCAGACAAACTCCGCCCCACCGCGCTGTAGCGCCCTCAAAGAGCAATCCGCCTAACTCCCAACAGGCAAGAAGCAGAAGAAAAATGGACGCCACATGCCACAGAAACAGTCCAATCTCCAGGGGCAAGTGCGTTAAGCGCAGAGAAAGCGCGACTAGATCAGGAAAGAACGTCAGGCTGGCATGCGATGAGAAAAATTCCCGCCCCACCGGAAATAGCTCCGGATGCAGAATTCTTTCCACCCCCGGCAGATAAATTTCCGCGTCCTCGGCGAATGGATGGTACCCATGCACTAGAATCGCTCCCGCAGTCAGGAGCCATATTCCGATGGCGGCCTTCGATCTCGATAGGGAGGAATTACTCAAGAATTTTGACGGTTGCGAACGCGAACTTTACCCTAATGACACTGCGCGCGTCTGTCAAATTAACACGACGTACTCCGTGACCGTTGGCAACAAACGCTTGCGCGCCCCACAACTCCTACGTAGCATCTAACATACATGGCTGCTGCTCTTATGCCCGAGCGCCTTCGGCCCAACATGGCCATCGGCGAAATACTGAGCTTCGCCTACGATACTTTCTGCAGCAATAAAGTTCGGTTCATCCTGACCGCGCTGGGCATGGTGATCGGGACGGCATCTTTGATTCTCGTGGTCACCATCGGGATGACGGGCCGCCAATACGTGCTCAACCAGATCCAGGCCATTGGCACCAACGAGGTATGGGCGCAGTACCTAGGCGGCGCGCCGCACATCAGCAATTCCAATCCCGACCCATTGACCATTGAGGATCTCCAGGCCATTCGGCAGGAAGTCCCTGGAATTGTCGCGTCGTCGCCCGTCACCCAACTCTCCGACCGTGTTCCCGTGGGTAACGGCAAAGAAAAAGATGTCTCCATTCTCGGCGTCGATCCGGATTACCTGCATGTGCGCAACCTGGTTATACCTTCGGGGAGGTTTTTCGATCAGGAAGACTCTCAGGCCCACAATAAAGTTGGAGTGATTACCGAGAAAATGGCAACGGAAGTTTACGGTTCGGCGCAAGCTGCCGTGGGGAGAGTGATCAAGCTCACCGGGCTGCCCTTTACCATCATCGGCACTTTCAAGGAGCGCGTGGAAACTTTCGGTCAATCGGAAATCGTCGACAACACCATGCTCATCCCGTACTCGGTTAGCCGCTACTTCATGGAAATTCCCAGCGTTAAGCTCTTATATTTCTCCATGGAAGATCCGTCGATGGTTATTTCAGCCACGGCGCAGATTAAACGAGTCTTGCAGTTGAGGCATCGCGCAGAGTCGGTTTACGATGTGGCCAATCTCACCGCGATACTTTCCATGGCGGACCGCATCGCCACCGGCCTGACCTGGGTACTTCTTCTGGTTGCGATGGTCACTCTTTTGGTGAGTGGTATCGGCATAATGAACATCATGCTGGCCACTGTGACCTCGCGCATCCGCGAGATCGGAATCCGCAAAGCTATCGGCGCCACCAACCGCGAAATCCGTTTTCAGTTTCTTGCCGAGGCTATTCTGATCTCTCTGATTGGGGGATTCGCTGGCATCGTCATCGGCCTCGCTATCCCTTACTCGGTTCGTTTCCTTACCGAGTATCGAATTCCCATTTCAGGCTTATCCGCAGTCATCGCCATCATCGTGTCTTCAGTAGTCGGCGTGATTTTTGGAACAGTCCCGGCCGCCCGAGCCGCCCAGCTCGACCCTGTGGAAAGTCTGCGTTACGAGTAGGATCAACCTAACCTTCTGACAACTAACACGTTAGACCCTAAACAGATCAAGAAGATGCTTGCCACAGATCCCGCCGATGCGTCATGCCACGAAAAAGTTGCATTTTCCACCGACTCCGAAGTAATATGGATTACGGAGCTTAGTGGTAGGTTCCCAAAGTTCCAGACCCTGTACCGCTAATAACTAACTTCCAAACTTGCAGCTCAGGTTGTGCAAAACAAAATAAGAGGCCGCCTGTCAGCCTCCGTCCCGGTTCGGAGAGTTCAATATGGCGTGGTACGCATACTGCCTTACCGAGCACCAGACCCTTCCTAACGGCACCCGTTCCCGACGCCCTTTCGTAATTGAGAATGTTCAAGGCGTGAACGGAGCCCCTGTCCTCAGCTATCCCAGCGGCGAGTTTGCTGTGATTGTGAGCGAATACGACCAAAACGCTGGACAACTTGACCAGAAATCGGCAATCGAGCACGCCCGCGTGGTGAGCGGCTGCTTCCGCAATTCCACTGTCCTCCCGTTCCGTTTCGGAACCATCTTCGAGAGCGATGATGCACTCCGCCAGGCTGTCCGGGTGAACCGGCGCGCTTTCGGATTGAGCGTCGCCCGGCTCCGCGGAAAGAGCGAAATGCACATCAAGCTGACCGTCACCGACGGTTCGCTGCGCGAAGCTATGATCGACGTTGTTCTACCGGACACTGTAGGTGGCGACTATCTTTCCAAGCTGCGCGTCAAAGCTTCCCGCGATCGGGAACGCCAGACCAAGGCCCGCGCCCTCTCGGTGCAGGTTCACAAGCTGTTTAACCCTCTGGAGGAAGAGGTGAGCTGCAAGAAGGTAGCTCCTCAAGGCATGCTCATCGACATCGCCCATCTCATCGATTCCAAGTCAGTCGAGAAATATCAGAACCGCTACAGCACCGCCGCCAAGCAGTTGAAGAACTGCGAAGTGGCGATCAGTGGCCCCTGGCCTCCCTACCACTTCCTTCCCGGGAAACTGCGTACGGTGGCGGGAAACAGTTAAGCATCTAGACATTTCGGGCCGCTGTTGCCGAATGGCACTGGCGGCTCGATCTACGCTACCGAAGCACATGCGCCTGCAGTCAATGTGCAGTCTTGTGCACTTCGTCGCTAAATCGATCTCCCGATGCGCAGGTCCCTCAAGCGGCGACCGCTTGCCCTAAGGTTAGCTCCGTCAATCACTTACGAAATTGCGGGGGGCTTCCCCCCCGATGAAGGCATTTGGCTCGGCAAGTGCATCTTCTCAATGCACTAAGAGGCCGCAAACCCAAAGCAATGACCTTCACTCTCGTCTCTCGTCACCATTTCCCGAAGTGCCGCTTCGCTTGGCGGAACGGCAACTTGCATCGCCTTTCCTGACATCGCCTACCAAATCTGACCTCTTGAAATGTGGCCCCAGAAATGGGGCCGCTTTTTTGTCGTTGATCTCATATGAGGACAGCCACCCCTTCGACAAGATAAGGACAGGCCCTTGGCTGCCGTCAATGAGGCCCAGTTCAGCAATGCAGGACTGGCCCATCCGCTTTCCGGCAGCCATCTATCTCAGATACACTGCCAATCTATGACTCAGCTTCTCCGCTGTTATGTCGTCCTCCTGATTGTCGTGCTCCTGATCTCGCCCGCTCTGGGGGGTGCCCAAAATCCGCCCCAGAAACCGCAGTCCGCTCCTTCATTTATGGCTCCACCCCAAACCACGCAGGCCGAACAGCAAAATTTTCCTCCGCTACTGCTGCAGCAGCTTTCGGCAATCAAAGCCGCTGCCCTCAATGACGACTACGCCTACCGCCAGGTTGCTCACCTCACCGAAAACATCGGACCGCGACCCAGCGGCTCCCCCCAGGCCCGCGCCGCCGCCGAATACGTCGCCGCCGAATTTCGCAAGCTCGGACTGGAAGTCCGCCTCCAGCAAGTCACGGTGCCACACTGGGTCCGCGGCGCGGAAACCGCAGCCCTTGTCGAATATCCCGCAATGGTTCCTGGCACAACGCAAAAAATCGTCCTTACCGCCCTCGGGGGGAGTTCCTCGACTCCCCCAGACGGCATCACTGCCGAGGTCGTCACTGTCAATACCTTCGACGAACTCACCGCACTCGGCCGCGACAAAGTTGCGGGCAAGATCGTCCTCTTCAACGAAATTTTCGACAAGCAAAAGGCCGCAGCCGGCCTCGCCTTCGCCGCCTATGGCGAGGCCGTCCGTTATCGCGGAGCCGGAGCCAAAGCCGCCGCAGATCTCGGCGCCATCGCCTCTTTAGTCCGCTCCGTGGGCAACGCCGACTACCGACTCCCTCATACCGGGTTCAGCTTTTCCGCTGGCATCCCCGCTGGTGCCGTTGCCTCGGAAGACGCCGACCTCATCGTCCACCTGGCAGCCCAGGGCAAAGTTCGCATGCACCTCACCCTCACTCCGCAAAAGCTTCCTGACGAAACCGGCTTCAATGTCATCGCCGATCTCAAAGGCTCCGAGCATCCCGAGCAGATCGTTATCGTCTCCGGACATCTAGATTCATGGGACCTTGGCACCGGAGCCATTGACGACGCCGCCGGCGTCGCCCTCGCCATGCAGGCCGCCGAAGTACTCCAACGCCTTCATCTACGACCTGCCCGCACTCTCCGAGTCATCGCCTGGATGGATGAAGAAACCGGAGGCGCCGGCAGCAAGGCCTATTCCGCAGAATATGCCAGCGAATTCTCTCGCCACATCGCGGCTATCGAGAGCGACTCAGGCGCCGCGCATCCTCTCGGCTTCGACGTCAAGGCCATTCCCGCAGTCATCGACGCCCTCCGTCCCGTCCAAACCGTTCTTCAAAGCATCGGCGCGACCGTCCTCCAGCCCACCACGTATCCTCCCGGAGCCGACATTGCTGCCATGTCCGAAGCCGGAATCCCCGCCTTCGGCATCATGCAAGACGGCCGCAACTATTTCAACTACCACCACACCGCCGCCGACACCTTGGACAAAATCTCTTCCACCGACCTCCGCGAAAACGCCGCCGCCATGGCCGTCCTGGCCTATGCCTTGAGCAACATGAAGGAGCCGCTACCCAGGTAAAGAATGTCGGTCAGTGGTTCCTCATTGCTCCTCCCTGGTTGCGTTCTTCGCGACCAGGTAGAAGTCCAGCATCTTGGCAGCGCGAGTTTTCGTGGGATAGAACGGTCTATCCAAGGCTTGTAGTGGAAGCCGAAAGTGCCGATGCGAATTTCGCACGTCGTGGTCAATGGATGGCTCGTGGGAGAAGAGTGTTGGCGGGAGGAGAAATTATTGTTGGGCCGACAGAATACCCCGCTGCGCTCAGACTGGACAGCCGAGACGGCGGTCCCTACGCGGACATCTACGTAGATTGAATTACGCCTGGAATTCGGAGGCTTCGGGGAAGCGCAGGTTGCATTTGGCGAGCGCCAGCGTGAGCAGTTCCTCGACCTTGGTTTCTTCGCATCCGCGGGACATGGCAAGCTCGCTTACCAGAAGATAGCGGGCGCGTTCCAGCATCTTTTTTTCGCGGAAGGAAAGAGGCTTGGCTTGGTGAAGCGCGATCAGGCTCTTGAGCACTCCAGCAACCTCGAACAATGATCCTGTGCGCATACGGTCGGAGTTTTCCTTGAAGCGGTCCTTCCAGTCGGAAGTGCTGAGGTCGTCGGTGACCGCCAGAAAATCGAGTATCTTCTGCACTTCGCCGTTGCGAACCACGCGGCGTATGCCCACGCTGCCCACATTGTTGCAGGGCACCATCACCTTTAGGCTGCTGGCTTTGATGTTGAGCAGATAGAACTTTTCGACCGTCGCACCAATGGAACGGCTGCTGATCTGTTCGATGATGCCTACACCGTGATTAGGGTAGACGACCTTATCGCCGATGTGGAAATTCAGATCAGCACCACTCATAAAAGGCACCCGGGCAGGTGTAAGGGTCTAGTGGGGAGAAGCGTTTAACTACTACAAACAGACTATCCCGAATTGGGCCTAAAAGCAAGGATTGGTGCAGGGTTTGGCGTGGTAGAAATTAAATAACAGGTGTAAGTTGCTCTGCTAGGACGGGTTACCGCAGGAGCAGAGCGGCAGAAAGGAATTCCTAGGGTCCGGTCGAGGATCGAAGCAGTGGCGCATATAATCGCGGCGTGCACCTTCCAAAAGGGAAATCCGGCAGCCCCAAAGGGCGAGTCCTGGGCTTGGACGTAGGATCGAGAAGAATTGGGATCGCGGTGTCGGATCCGCTGGGGATTACCGCGCAGGGATTGGAAACATTACAGCGGCGCAACAAGCGGCAGGACTTGGCATCTCTGGAGCGGGTGATCCTGGAATATGCGGTAACAGAGATCGTGGTCGGCCTTCCTCTCCGCATGAGCGGCGCCGAAGGGACGCAATCGGAAAAGATGCAGGTGTTCGCGGAGGAACTGCGCAAGCGATTTCGGCTGCCAGTGCATTTGTGGGATGAGCGGCTGACTTCGGCGGAAGCGAATCGGCTGTTGCGAGCTACGGAGCTGTCGATTGAAAAGCGCGCCAAGGCCGTGGACCGGATGGCCGCGGTTTTGATTCTCCAGGGATGGATGGAGGGGAATCGGCGTCCGGCGTCCGGCAGTCCGGAATAATTCCATCTATCGGATCTCGGGGGGAGAAGCTCAGACAGCAATGTCCGGCAGCCCGGCTCAGTGACCGCGCATTGCTCGGCGGTAGGCGGCTACGTTGTTATTGTGTTCGTCGATGGTACGGGCGAAGCGGTGGTGCCCTGCCGCGTCGGCGACAAAATAGTAGTAGTCGCTCTGCGCCGGGTGCATGGCGGCCTCCAGCGCGCTTTTGCCGGGATTTCCGATGGGGCCAGGGGGAAGCCCAGCATGGGTGTAAGTGTTGTAACGTGAGTTGAAGCGCATGTCATCGTGGTGCAACGCCCCCGAGTAGGTCCCGGCTAACAGCTCGGCATAAATAATGCTGGGATCGGCGTCGAGCGCAATTCGCTTCGCCAGGCGGTTGTAATAAACGCTGGCAACGAGAGGACGCTCTTCGGCCACGGCGGTTTCTTTCTCGACAATTGAAGCCATGATTACGGTGCGTTCGATCTCCGTCTCAGCAACGATATGAAGCGAGCTTGTGGGTGTGCTTGCTTCGCTGCCCGCGGTTTCGTTCCCTGGCGTCTGGAGCAATCCAATCTGGCGGGCGGTCTGGCGAAACTCCCTCACCATGCCTGCCGCGATCTCTCGCATGCTCTGCATACGGCTGAACTCATACGTATCGGGGAACAAGTAGCCCTCGAGCGAGCGAGCGCTTGGAGCGATATCAGAAACGATAAAGGTATCCGATTGGGCCACCTTCAGAAAGTCTGCCGCGGGCCCAAGCCCCGCGGCTTCGACCGCGCGAGCGATGTCGAACATGGTGAAACCTTCGGGCACCACCACGGTATGGAAATAAACGTCGCCGCGCCGAAGGCGCTTTTGGACATCGATCGTGCTCGCGGGCTTGTCGAAGAGATATTCTCCTGCCTTGAGGGAGCGGCGGTGGCGGATGTACCGCCAAAGGATGAACGCCTTCTCGCTGCGAATCACACCGGCGGCCTTCAGTTCCGAGGCGATGCGGCGCGTGGAATACCCCGGTCGCAGCATCACGAAAGTTGGCCCCGTAGGCGCTACAGGAGTTAGCACGGTCCAGGCGAACCAGCCCGCGGCGGCTAATATAGTAATCAGGAAGAGCCCGACGATCTTACGCACGATGGCGACAGTTTAGATGATGCGAGAAGGCGCGCGTAGCTGACTTTAGTAAGATTCTGCCCTTCGCGGGACCGGTGCCTGAACCGTGCCGAGCCAACCTTGGCCCCAAAGTGATGGAGTTTGCTGGTTTTGCACCCTTTCCGGTGCGATATACTCAAATGTTCTAGGAGTCATCTGATACTTCATGAGACGTAGCTCGCCCTTCTGGCCTTTGGCTTTACTTGTAGCAGTTCTGCCCACTACGGGCTGTTTGTTCCGCACCCGGCCGGTCGAGGAGACATACTCCAAGACCTCCCTTCGGGAAGCCACCCAATCACGATTGATTGATGGCATCAACCAGCAGGCCGAGAGGACGCAGTCGCTGCAGGCGACCGTGGATATCGATACATCCGCGGGCGGCGTGAAGAAAGGCCATGTCACCGACTACAAAGAGATTCGCGGCTACGTTTTGGCGCGGAAGCCGGCGATGCTGCACATGATCGGTCTGCTGCCCATCGTGCGCACCACGGCCTTCGATATGGTGAGCAACGGCCAGGAATTTAAGCTGTGGATTCCACCGAAGAACAGATTCGTGGTGGGACGCAACGAAGTGGAGACGCACAACATTAACGAGCCCATGGAGAATATCCGGCCGCAGGATATTTACGAGGCGCTGTTGATCCGGCGCATCGACCCTGAGCAAGAGATTGCCGTGCTGGAAAACGGTTTCGAGATTCTGCACGATGCCAAGGGACTGCGGGTTCTCCAGGCCGATTACGAATTGGTGGTGATCCGGAAGGGTGAACAGGGGTGGAGACTGTCGCGCAAGATCGTTTTCAGCCGCGCCGACCTGCAGCCCCATCGCCAGTATATCTATGATGAGCAGGGAAACCTGATCACCGACGCCCGCTATGCGAACTACAAAGATTACGACGGAGTCAGTTTTCCCACGCGCATCGAGATTTATCGTCCGCAGGAAGAGTACGACATCAAGTTGAATATGTTGAAGCTGGAAATCAACAAGCCGCTGAGGGACGATCAGTTTGCCCTGGAACAGCCGCCGGGAGCCGAGGTGGTGCATCTTGACAAGCCGCAGTCAAGCGCGGCGGCGCCCCCGGTGGATACGCGGCAATAAGCGCTAACTTAAGGCGTCTGGCTTGGGAGACAAGGCCCGCGTCCCAGAAGCCCGTTTCGGGACCTCACAGCTGATCCGACTCTTCGCAGGGCTGTCAAATCGTCGCTCTAACCGGAAAACCGCAGGCCTCATTTGTTCTATGCATAGAGGCGCGATGCTGAGAACCTTATGAGTGGCGATTCCTTACCATTACCGCTGCCGCTCTCGGGCTTCGCGGCTGACTCGTGCGAGGCTACGATTCTGTACCGCGAACTGCGCAAACCTCTGCTGCGATATCTGGTATGTCTCGGGCTCTCGGCTGACGAAGCCCAGGATATGGTGCAGGACACTTTTCTTAGTCTGCATAGGCACTTGGCTTCGGGGGGGGCGCAGGAGAACATTCGTAGCTGGCTGTTTCGCGTTGCCCATAATGGCGCCAGAAATCGTCAGCAGAGCTATGATCGTCGTTTCGGCAAACCACTCGATCCCGACCTCGATTCGATTTCAGACGAAGCGACGCCGGAACAGGTCGTACTGGAAAAGGAGAAGCTGCGTCGTCTGGGAAAGGCGATCCTCTTATTGACAGAGTCCGAACGTGAGTGCCTCCTGTTGCGGGCGGGAGGATTGCGCTATCGGGAAATCGGTGAAGTCCTCGAGATCCCGACTTCCACCGTGGGCGAGACGGTGGATCGCGCGATCAAGAAACTGTCGGAGAAATGCAATGTGTGACTTTTCAGGAAGATTGGTTGCTTGGATGGATCGCGAGCTTCCGGACAGCGAAGCCGCGGATGTGGAGCGGCATGTTCGAGACTGTTCGGAATGCCGCAGGCGCGCCGATGCCTATGAGCAAGTGAGCCGCGCATTCGTCGCGTGCTGCGATGCGGCGCTGGAAAAAAAGACACGTCGCAGAGTGAAGCACTGGGCGCCCCTCCTGTCGAGCGCTGCGGCGGCTGCCGTGCTGCTCCTAGTGTTCCAGCCAACAACGGTCAAACAGATTCCCGTACGGCCGCGGGTGGCGGACGCCGCCCGGGCGGTAGTCCTTGAAACTGCGCCAAGGCCGGTCAAGAGAGTCCATCGACGACATGTGATTGCGCCCATGGAGACTCCAAACGCGAATTGGGAATTAGCTGAACCCGCTGTCCAGATCGCCATACCGGTCGAAGCAATGTTTCCCCCTGGTGCTGTCCCCGAGGGGATCACATTCATTGCGGACCTCAGTATGGCAGCCGACGGATCGGTTCAAGGACTCCGTCTGCGACAGTGATTTGCTTTAGATTTGAAAAGGAGACTGACGCAACATGAAACTTACATTGATCCTTATTCTGGCGGCCTCATCCTGTGCATTCGCGCAAGAGGGCGGAAACGTAATGTACCAAAGCGCTGGCCCCGCGGGTGCGATCGCTTGGGGCTCATTTGAAAAAGGGCCCGCGGCTCCGGTTAAGGGCGCGCCCTATTCCGCCACCATTAACAACGAATCCATCCAGACACTCGCAGATGGCAATCGCATCGTTCAAGCCAACACTGGCACGGTCTCCAGGGATTCCCAGGGTCGCACACGTCAAGATGCTGCCTTGCCGGCGATTGGCAATCTATCCGCCGCCAGTGCCCCACACCTCGTCTTCATTCAAGATCCTGTGGCAGGCACGTCCTATACGCTAAATTTGACCGATAAGACTGCGTGGAAAAACCCGACGCCTCCCCCCGGAATAGGTGGCCCCGGCGCATCCGTTGCCTCCGGCACATTCTTCATACAAACGGGGGGCGGGGTGCCCCCGCTCGCCCCACCGCCACCTCCCATGATTGCCCTAACGAAGCATTTGGCGACGGATGAGCAGCCCGAAGCAAACACGGAATCCTTTGGCTCGCAAACGATGGAAGGTGTCGTTGTGAATGGGGTGCGTACCACACGAACCATTCCTGCCGGCCAAGTCGGTAACGATCGACTCATCAGTATTGTTACAGAGGTCTGGACTTCGACTGATCTCAGGACGATTGTTTCCAGCAAGCGGAACGATCCACGAATGGGTGAGCAGACATTCCGGTTGACGAACATCGTGCGCGCGGAGCCCGACCCGTCGTTATTCGCAGTGCCCTCAGACTTTAAGATTATCGATGGCGGCCCGAAAACCATCATCTATCGGAGGAACCAATAGACAGCCGTCATCTTCGTTACAATCGTTTTCGACGTTTGCCCCGGCCCGGCGGTTGTCGAAGCAGACATCGACAGGCGTCAACCGATCAGACGAGTCTCAGTCTGAATGCATTTTGCTCATGCAAGCTGGTGAGCCTGACCGCCTTTGGACGAAGGCCTCGGAGCGCGAAGGCACAGGCTGCAGGCAAGCACTATGAAGATGGGCCGGCGGCCTTATCGGCTTGGAGCTAGCTGATTTCCGGCGAGTGCCGGCTGAAGGCGCCACCTAAGCGAATTCTGCCTCAAGTTAGCGCTTAAGTTTAAAATTACGGGAGACGCGGAATAAGGGGTTGCAGCGGCACTTAGCAATCTGCAATTAAATGTTTTGCGGTTGCCGCATTTTTTACAGAGTGTCATCCCGAGCGTTGCGAGGGCCTTGGTGTTTGTCGGAGGCGGCGACACTGATGCGTAGACAAGAGGCAAGGAGTCCCTCGCGCCGCTCGAGATGACAAGCGGCTGAGAGGCATCTTCTGAAACCCCATGATGAATAAAATGATTGTCGCCAACCTGGTGCACCGGCCGATCCGGTCGCTGATCAGCATTGTGGCCATTGCACTGGAAGTTGCGCTCATACTGCTGATCGCGGGTCTCTGCTATGGCATCATGAACGACTCCAAGAACCGCACTGCCGGTATTGGAGCGGATGTGATTGTGCAGCCGCCAGGATCGTCCAATCTGGCCGGCATCAGCGGGGCACCCGTTCCCGTCAAGGTCGGCGACATTTTGCGCGGCCTGCCCCACGTTAAGGTGGTGAGCCCGGTGATCTGGCAGCTTTCCACCGCAGGCTCGCTCGAAGTGATTGACGGAATCGATCTGCCCACCTTCGAAGGTTTAGCCGGACCGTTTCAATACGTGCAAGGCGGCCCGTTCCAGGGGCCCAATGACATTTTGGTGGACGACTACATTGCGCGTCAGAGACACGTCACAGTCGGCAGCACCATGGACGTCTTGAACCACAACTTTCGCGTAGCCGGAATCGTGGAGAACGGCCGAGGCGCGCGCAAGTTTCTGCCTTTAAGCTCTCTGCAAGACCTGATCGGGGCCAAGGACAAAGCCTCGGTTTTTTACGTGAAACTCGACGATCCCGCCAATGCAGACGCGGTCGTGAACGAAGTGAAGAGCCAGCCCGGCATGGAGAAGTATTCCGTTCAGTCTACCGAGGAGTATCTCAGCATGATGACCCCGAGCCGCCTCCCTGGATTCCGGCCTTTCATCGGCGTCGTGATTGGCGTGAGCCTGATCATCGGCTTTCT
>WNFE01010658.1_pt1 | contig 12410 bp, 10 predicted proteins | sample 5400451 | NCBI WGS metagenome assembly WNFE01 (sample SAMN13153344, study PRJNA577476) | soil metagenome | isolation source: 200 cm saprolite under Douglas fir tree site 2 hole 2 | place: USA:California | collected 2015-04-18
CCTGGCTCGCCAGATCTCGCCGCGCCTGGTCGAGCGCGGCCGGCGTGCGGCGGACGAGCTCTTCCGGCCACTGTAGATATGAGGCGCCGCCGTATCTGGCTTTCAGCGCGTGGAACAATGCGTAATCGTCCAGCCAGTGCGCCTGGTCCTGACCGAAGCGCTCGAAGGCCGGGCGCAAATCCGAGCGGCTGCCGGTGCTGAAGTTTCTCCATGCACCATCGAGCAACGAACGCTTGAACCGCTTGACGGCGTCGAAATCGACGGCCGTGGCCGAAAACGACCAGCCTGCGCAATCCCGCGCCCGCAATAGTCCGTCCTCGATCAGCCAGGCGGGGCTGAGCAAGAGCGGGTTGCCGGCAAACGACGACAGGGACTGGTACGGCGAATCGCCATAGCCGGTGGGACCCAACGGTAGCACCTGCCACCAGCGTTGCCCCGTCTCGTGAAGCCGGTCGACCCACGCCACGGCCGTCGGACCCACATCGCCAATCCCGTACGGCGAGGGCAGCGACGTGACGTGCATCAGGAGGCCGGAGGCCCGATATTCTGCCGGGAACGGAGGCGGGCTCATATGCGCTCGCCGACCGCGGTGTTGACGAGCTCCTGTGCCTCGCTCACGAGCGCGTCCAGGTGCGCCGCGCCTCTGAAGCTCTCCGCGTAGATCTTGTAGATGTTCTCCGTGCCCGACGGCCGAGCCGCGAACCACCCGCTCGCGGTCACGATCTTCAGGCCGTCGATTGCCGCGTCGTTGCCCGGGGCTCGGGTGAGCTTGGCGGTGATCGGCTCGCCGGCCAGCCTCTCGTCCATGACCGCTTCGGGTGACAGCGTCTGCAGTCGCGCCTTTTGCTCGGGCGTGGCCGGCGCGTCGATCCGCGTGTAATACGAAGTACCGAATTCGGCCGACAGCTCCCGGTAGTGCTCACCCGGATCCTTGCCAGTGCGCGCAGTGATTTCGGCCGCGAGGAGGTCCATGATCGGACCGTCCTTGTCGGTCGTCCACACGGTGCCGTCGTGCCGCAGGAAGCTGGCCCCGGCGCTCTCCTCGCCGCCGAAGCAGCACGAGCCGTCGAACAGGCCCGGCACGAACCACTTGAAGCCCACGGGCACCTCGTAGAGCCGGCGGCCGAGCTTTTCGACGACGCGATCGATGAGACTGCTGCTGACCAGCGTCTTGCCGACTGCGGCATGCGCCGGCCAGTGGGGGCGATGGGTGAGCAGGTAGCGGATGGCCACCGCAAGGTAGTGGTTGGGGTTCATCAGCCCCGCGGAGCGCGTCACGATGCCGTGCCGATCCGAGTCGGGGTCGTTGGCGAAGGCGACGCGGAACCGGTCCTTCAGCTCGACGAGCCGTGCCATCGCGTACGGGCTCGAGGGGTCCATGCGGATCTTGCCGTCGTGATCCACGGTCATGAACGAGAACGTCGGGTCGATCACCGGATTGACGACAGTGATGCTGAGCTTGTAGACGGAGTTGATCGGCTCCCAGTACGGCCTCGCCGCCCCGCCGAGTGGGTCCACGCCCAGCTCGAGGCCGGCGCCCCGGATGGCGTCCATGTCCACGACGTTTCTCAAGTCCTGGACGTACGGCAGGACGAAGTCCTCCTGGTGCGTGCTCGCCCCCTTGATAGCGGTCGCGAACGGCACCCGCCTGACGCCGGCATTGCCGGCCCGCAGCAGCTCGTTGGCCCGGTTCTGCACCCACTCGGTCACGTCGAGGTCGGCCGGTCCGCCGTTGGGCGGGTTGTACTTGAAGCCCCCGTCCTCCGGCGGGTTGTGCGAGGGCGTGACCACGATCCCATCGGCGAGGTGCGCCTGGCGGCCGCGGTTGTACATGAGAATGGCCCACGAGATGACGGGCGTCGGCGTGACGCCGGCGTCGCGCTGGATGATGGTCTCGACGCCGTTCGCCGCCAGCACTTCGAGCGCGGTGCGCTGGGCTGGCTCGGACAGGGCGTGCGTGTCCTTCCCCATGTACAGTGGGCCGTCGATCCTCTGAGCGCGCCGGTGGTCGCAGATCGCCTGGGTGATCGCCGCGATGTGGGCCTCGGTGAACGAGCCGCGGAACGGTGAGCCGCGGTGCCCGCTGGTGCCGAAGCTGACGAGCTGGGTCGGGTCACCCGCGTCGGGCGTGCGCTCGTAGTAGGCCTGCTCGAGCCGCGCCAGGTCCACCAGCATCGCCTTGGGCGCGGGTTTGCCGGCCAGGGGCGAGATCCTCGCGCCTTCGCTCGCTTCGTGAGCCACAGTCTTCTCCACTACGACACCGGGCACGGCTTGGCGTGCCAGATGTCGGTCGCGTACTCGGCGATGGCGCGGTCGCTCGAGAATGTTCCGGAGCTGGCGATATTCAGGATCGCCTTGCGCGCCCATCCTTCGGGGTCCACGTAGAGCGCGCACAGGTTGCGATCGGCCTCGAGATAGGATGCGAGGTCCGCGAGATGCATGTAGTAGTCGCCGTGCGTCAGCAGGGTGTCGCGCAGCGGCGCAAAGATGCCCGGCTCATTGCGGCTGAAGTGGTCGGAGAAGAGCAGGTCCAGCGCCGCGCGGGTCTCTGGTTGGTTGTCGTAGTGCCAGCGCGGGTTGTACCAGCCGCGGCTGCCGGCGACCTGCTCCGCGGTCAGGCCGAAGAGGAAGAAGTTCTCCTCACCGGCTTCTTGCGCCATCTCGATCGTCGCGCCGTCGCGCGTGCCGATCGTCAGCGCGCCGTTCATCATGAACTTCATGTTGCTCGTGCCGCTCGCCTCGTAGCCGGCGGTCGAGATCTGGTTGGAGACGTCGGTTGCCGGAATCAGCCGCTGGGCGAGCGACACGGAGTATTCGGGTAGGAACGCGACCGTGAGCCGCCCGCGTGTCACCGGGTCGGCGTCGATGGTGGCGGCGAGGTTGTTCAGCAGCTTGATGATGAGCTTGGCCAGGTGGTAGGCCGGCGCCGCCTTGCCGGCGAACAGGAACGTCCGCGGCGTCATCTCGAGGCTCGGGTTCGCTCGCAAGCGGTTGTAGAGCACGACGATGCGCAATGCATTGAGGAGCTGACGCTTGTATTCGTGGATGCGCTTCACGTGGCAGTCGAAGATGGTGTCCGGGTCCACCGTCTGCCCGGAGCTCGATCGGAGCCAGTCGGTGAAGGCGGACTTGGCCGCTCGCTTGGCCGCGTGAAACGCCTCGCGGAAGCCCCTGTCGTCGGCAAGCGGCTTGAGCCTCGCCAGCTCGCCGAGGTCGGTGATCCAGCCCTCGCCGATGGCCTCGGTGATGGCGCGGGCAAGGCCCGGGTTCGTCAGCATCAGCCAGCGCCGCGGCGTGACGCCATTGGTCTTGTTGCTGAAGCGCTCGGGGAACATCTCGGCCAGGTCGCTCACCGTGATCGAGCGTAGCAGCGCGGAGTGGATCGCCGCCACGCCGTTCGTGCTGTGCGAGCCCACGATGGCGAGGTTGGCCATGCGGACGTGTTTGCTCGGGCCCTCTTCGATCAGGCTCGTGCGTCCCACACGGCCCTCGTCGCCGGGGAAACGGCGCCGGACGGCATCGAGCAGTCGCCGGTTGATCTCGAAGATGATCTCGAGGTGCCGAGGCAGCAGCGTCTCGAACCAGGCGAGCGGCCATTTTTCGAGCGCCTCGGGCAGCAGCGTGTGGTTCGTATACGCGAGCGTCCGCTGGGTGAGGTCCCAGGCCTGATCCCATCCGAGGTGCGCCTCATCGAGTAAGATCCGCATCAGCTCGGGGACGGCGATGGCCGGGTGAGTATCGTTGAGCTGGATCGCGACCTTTTCGGGAAGTGCGTTCCAGTCGGCATTGCCGCGCCGGAATCGTCGGACCAGATCGGCCAGCGAGCAGGCGGCGAGAAAGTACTCCTGCACGAACCGCAACCCTTGCCCACGGGCCGTGGAATCGTCGGGATAGAGAACCCGAGTGAGGGACTCGGCCGCGAGCGTCTCCGCCACCGCGCTGACGAACTCGCCATGACTGAACGCCTGGAAATCGAAGTAGTCGGGCGCCGCCGCCGCCCAGAGCCGCAGCGTGTTGATCGTCTTGCCGCCATAGCCCACCACCGGCCGATCGAACGGAATGCCGATCAGCGTGGATGTCCGGCCGACGATCGGGCGCAGCGCTCCCTCCCGGGCCTCGAACGAGCAGTTCAGCGTGATCTCGACCTTGTCGTCCGGGCGAGCGACTTCCCACGGGTCGGGGCGACGAAGCCAGTTGTCGGGCTGCTCGTGTTGCCAACCGTCCTCGATGGATTGCCGGAACATTCCGTACTCGTACCGCAACCCGTACCCCATCGCCGGCAGCTGCATGGTAGCCATCGAATCGAGAAAGCACGCGGCCAGACGCCCGAGCCCGCCATTGCCCAGCGCGGCGTCGGGTTCCTCTTCGAGCAGGCCGAGCCAATCCAGGGACGTCTGCTTGACGGCTTCGCTCACAAGGCGACTGAGCAGCAGATTCGTGATGTTGTTGGTCAGCGAGCGGCCGATCAGAAATTCCATCGAGAGGTAGTAGACGCGCTTGGGGTTCACGCGCTCGTAGGTCTGGTCCGTGCGGATCCATCGCTGCGACAGGACGTCCCGGACGGAGCGCGCGAGAGCCTCGTAGCGGTCACGCGGGCCGGTGGCCGCGGGATCGGTGACGTTGTCGAAGAGCAGGTGCCGCTCATAGAGCGCATCAGCGCTACCTGTGAGCTCCACCGGACCGCATCCGTATTGCCGGCGCAGCGCAGCCATGGTGTCCGATGCTGTTTCTGCTCGAGGAGCTGCCGCCTTTTTTGCGCTCATCGCCGTGCTTTCTCCTGGTGTCCCCGCACCTGCGTCGGGCTGATGCGCCGCTCGTGAGACATCTCGTCCCAGAGGCGGATCACCGGCTCGGACCGATCGTGTTCGTACCCCACCGCACTGAGACTGGCCGTTCCGAGCAGGAAGTACCTGCCCGCCCCCGGGTCGAGCCCGAGCCAGCGCGCGGCGAACACTCGGAGAAAATGCCCACTCGAAAAGAGCAGGACGTCCCCCTCGATTGCCCGCACCCGGCGTATCACCCGGTCGGCCCGCGCTCCGACCTGGTCCGGCGACTCCCCTCCCGGGCAGCCGTCGCGGAACAACTGCCAGTCCGGGCGTTCGGCGCGGATGTCGGCGCTGGTGCGGCCTTCATACGCGCCGTAGTTCCATTCCAGGAGGTCAGGCTCGACTTCCGCCGCCGAGCCGAAGCCAGCCAGCTCGCACGTGCGCACCGCCCGCTGCAAGGGGCTCGTGAGCACCGCGGCGAACGTCAATCCCTCGAGCCGCTCTGCGAGCCGGACGGCCTCGGCTTCGCCCTGCGCGGTCAGCGGCAGGTCGGTCACTCCCGTGTGCTGACGAGAGATGGTCCAGGCCGTCTCACCGTGCCTCGCCAGGTAGACGACCGGAAGCGCGTCGCTCATGGCCGGCAGGTGCGACCTCCTCCGGCCGAGTCATCCGTGGACCGCGACGAGGAGCGTCGGGTCCGTGTCCGGGCACCAAGAAGGCAATCGCGGTGCCGAACGTCAAGGAATGCACGGGGATCTCGCAAATCGGCCTGCCACAACGCATCCCGGAGCAGCGAGGCACGTGATCGATGGACCCCGCCGACTTCGTGGTGCTAACGGGCTAGCGACTGCCAGTCGACTAGCAGGGCACGGCATGGCCCTAGTGCAGGAGGCTCTGCCACGTTCGCTCAGCTGATGACTATCGACCTCTTCCAGCATCGTCACGCGTCATCGTCTCAGCGTGAGCCGATCACCACGGACCTGAAACTCCCTGGGAAGGTTAAGGGCATCGGCAGCATCGTCGAGTCGTCTACACGGATCGGGGTTTTTCAACACGAGCCCGCGGACTTGGAACGGACGCTCGAGCTCGAGTGCCGTCAGGAGCCTCTGACAGGATTCGAGCTTCATCCGCTCGATGCCATAGGCCCAATGCACGGCGCCAACACCGCTGGCAATGACCGTCGCGAAGAGAATGGCGGCGGCGACGATATAGACCTGCGGCTGGAAGAAACGGAACATTTACGACTCCTTGCCGTGTTCCCCGCTCGAGCTCACGACTTGAGGAACTTGAGTAAATCCGCGTTGCCCTGATCCTTGTGAGTACTGTACAGCACGTGCGGTGTGCCGGAAGCGCGCTCTCCTCTCACGTACGACGTCACCGGGGGCGAGGAGGATTCAGACGCGCTCGCTGGCGCGTTCGGTTCGTGTTCCGCAGGCAACGAAGCCGGCGCGTCGTCGTTCGCGGGAGCATGGTGATGCACAATGATGCGAGAGCCTCGCTGCCCCGTCAGATACGTCCACACCCACTGCACGAAGACACTGACGCGAAGGTTGGAGTTGCCGAGGAACTCGAGGTGCACCGCGGCCCAGGCGAGCCACGCGAGCCAGCCGCTGATCTGCAGTTTGCCGCTCTGCAAGACGGCGAACCCCTTGCCGACCACCGCCATGTTCCCTTTGTCGAAGTAGCGGAACGGAGGCGATGCGGGGTTCCCCCCGATACATCGGTGAATCAGCGTCCCCGCATAGCGCCCCTGCTGCATCGCCACCTGCGCCACGCCAGGCAGCGGATGACCGTCCTGGTCGAGCGACGCCGTGTCACCGACGACGAAGATCTCCGGGTGGCCGGGCACCGTGAGATCCTGCCGGACGCGAACGCGGCCGGCGTGATCCGTCTCGGCCTTCAGCCACTTGCCGGCGGATGAGGGCGCCACACCGGCGGTCCAGATCACCGTCTTGCTGGCGATGCGCTCGCCGGCTACGATGACGCCATCCGCGTCGATATGGTCCACGCCGTGTCCGGACCTCCACGCCGAGCGCTTCGAGCCGATCCTTCGCCGCCGTCGACAAGTTTTCGGAGAACGTGCCGATGACACGGCTCGCCAGGTCGACCAGGATGATTCGCGCCGACGTGGGATCGATCCGCCGGAAGTCTGACCGCAGCGTGCTCCGTACGAGGACCGCCAGCGCGCCGGCCATCTCGACGCCCGTCGGCCCGGCGCCCACGAGCACGAAGGTCAACAGCTCGCGGTGACGATCAGGGTCGTCCTCCGTCTCGGCTTGCTCGAATGCCTGGAGGATTTGGTTTCGGATCAAGACAGCGTCCGCGAGGCTCTTGAGGCCCGGCGCAAACCGCTCGAACTCGCCGTGGCCGAAGTAGCTGTGCCGTACGCCGGTCGCGAGAATCAGATAGTCGTACTCGACGGGCGTTCCCTCGCGGTCCAACGAGTCGACGAAGACACGACGTCGATCGGTGTCCACCCCGGTGACGTCTCCCAGGAGCACCGTGACGTTCCGCTGCTTTCGGAGAATTCCTCGGATCGGCGACGCGATCTGTCCCGGCGAGAGCACCGAGGTCGCGACCTGGTAGAGCAGCGGCTGGAACAGGTGGTGGTTCGCCCGATCGAGGAGGATGACCTCGGCGTTCGTCCTGCGGAGCGCTTTCGCGGCCGCCAGGCCACCGAAGCCCCCGCCCACGATCACGACGCGCGGCACCGCATTAGGCATGACGCGACCGCCCTGGCTTCAGAATTCTCGACGTCCAGATCATGGTCCACCCCCTCGTTCGGCTCTCTCGAGTATTGGGACGGCCGCGTGCGGTGCGGGGATGCGCGCGCCGGCCGAGGCCATGACCGGAAGAGCGCGCGGCCGATTCAGCGCCTCCATGGCGAGCCCGACCGCCGCAAAGAGGAAGACCAGCGAGCCTGGCACCCACATGATCACGCCCGCAATCGATTGATCCTCGAGCGCGGAGATGGTCCCCGCGCGCGCCATAGGCGCATACGCCGGGTAGATCACCCGGTCGGACAGGGTCAGGATCGCCGCGAGTACCGTGTTTTCCAGATCGGCCAGCAGGAGGTACGGGATCATCGTCCACCGCGGCCACGGCGACCGGGCGGGCCACGCAAGGATCACCGGCCGCCAGAACAACATCGCGGTCGCGAAGAAGCAGGCGTGCTCCAGGTGATGCGAGGCGTGCGACCGTAGCGCCAGCTCGTAGAGCCGCGGAGTGTGCCATGCCCAGAACGCGACGGCGAACGAGACCCAACCGAACGCTGGATGCGCGATGACATGAGCAGTCGTCCGCACGGGGCGAGACGCAAGCCCGGCCGCCACCGCACGCCGGATCTGTCGCGGAAGTCCGCGCAGCATCGGCGCGACCGGCGCTCCCAGCCAGAGAAGCGGCGGCGCCACCATCATCAGCAGCAGGTGCTGCGTCATGTGCGCCGACAGGCGCTGGCCGGCGAGGGCGTCCAGCGGTGACGCCACCGCGAGCGTAATCGCGCCGAGGCCGCCGAGAAACGCCGCGAGGCGGCCTGGGCCGAAGCGTTGGGGCGTTCGTCGCGAGACGTTTCGCCACCCCACCGCGTAGATCGCTCCTGTGGCGACGACCGCGCCGAGCATTGGTTCAACCGGTGGCCACACTTCCACGCCGTGCGCCCTCAGTCCTGGCGCGCGGCCGGTCGCGGCGCGACGCCGGCCCGTGCGGGCGCTTGATTCGGCGGACGCAGCGTCGCAAGAAAGGCGACGAGCGCGTTCACCTCGGCGGGCGCGAGGTTCTTGCCGTAGGCCGGCATGTTGCCCCCGCCCTGGAGCACCTGCCGGATCAGCTGATCACGTGTGAGCCGCGTCGCCACCCCGTCCAGGGCCGGGCCGCGCCTCCCCCCTTCACCGCCGAGGCTGTGGCAGTTCCTGCATTGCTTGTTCTGGACCACGAGCGCGCCCTGCAGCTCGAGCGGCGCCCGCCCGTGTACGTAGGCCACCGGCGTGGCGAGCGCGGTCCCGGCGTCCATGACGGGAGACCATGGCGACATCACTCCCAGGCCCGCCAGCGTTGTCACGACCAGGACGATCAGGAGCACGCTCAGCACCGCGACCGGGCGGCGGCGCCAGCTCTTCTCGCCGGTGCCGGCGAACAACGGCAGCGCCAGCAAGAGCGCGATCGCGAGCGGCATGCCGACGAGCAGGATCACTGTCTCGGTCCACGGCGGCAGCAGCGCCAGCAGCGCAAAGAGGGAGAGGAAGTAAAAGTCCGGCCTCGGGGACGCATCGGTGATCGTCGGGTCCGGTACGCCGTGGGGCCCGTTCGGGCCGAAGACAGTGGCGCACGCTAGCACAGCGAGGACGACCACGGCCATTCCCACCATATCCTTCTGCGCGGCGACGGGGAAGAACGGCACGCCGTCCCGATGGACCTCGTCCTCGTAACGCTTCCGGTATGTCTCCCGATCGACCACCCGTCCCGGCATCGGCCACTCGTTGACCCCGAGTCTGAGGACCAGCCAGAGGTGCAAACCGGTGAGCGCGATGAGGATCCCCGGGATCACGAAGACGTGGAGCGCAAAGAACCGTGACAGTGTCCGACCGGCGATGATCGGGCCCCCCAGCAGCACGTGGACGAGCGACGATCCGACGACGGGGGCGCGTGCGGCGATCGACGCGCCGATCCCGAGCCCCCAGTAGGCGTCCTGGTCCCACCTGAGGATCTGCCCGGTGAAGGCCATCCCGAGGGTGCACAGGAACAGGAGGACTCCGGCGATCCATGTCAGCTCGCGCGGATACTTGTAGGCGCCCCAGAGAAAGACCTGGAGCATGTGCAGCGTCATCACGAGCACCATGGCGTTCGAGCCCCAGAAGTGAACGGCGCGGAGATACCAGCCGAACGCCGCCTGATCGTTCAGGTATTGAAGGCTCTGGTAGGCCTGGTCAGCCGCCGGGACGTACACGAGAGCCAGGCAGATCCCGGTGGCGATCTGGAGCGCGAAGAGCGCGAGCGTGGCGCTCCCGAACACGTACCACCAGCTTGCGGTTCTCCGTGGAACCGGATGCGTCACGGCGGGCGTGAGCGCCTCGGCGAGCCCCGTTCGGACCTCGAGCCATTCGACGACCGCGCGGAGCGTGCCCGTGAGCTTCGCCATCAGACCGGCCCCGCCAGCGTCGGCAGCTGGCCGCCGCGCACCCAGAGCTGCCCCTGCCGGATCTGGTACTCGTACTCGAAGAGCCCCCGGGGCGGCGGCCCGGAGGCCCGCGAGCCGTCCTCGTAGTACGCGCCGCCGTGGCAGGGGCACATGAACAGCCGCGACTGCGGGAACCACCGCACGGGACAGCCGAGGTGCGCGCAGTTGATCGCGAACACCTGGAACTGGTCGCCGCCCATACGCCTCACCCAGCACGCAATCTTCGCCGTCGGTCCATCCCAGGCCACACGGAACGGGTTCTCGTACGTCGCCAGGCGCGTCTGACCCGCGGGGAAGCTCCCCACCGAGCCCAGCTTGATCCACGCTTGCCCAGCGCGCCCACGGACCGGTCCGAAGATGTAGCCAATGACCGGGATGGCCGCCAGCGTGGCGGCGGCCGCGCTCAGCGCAAGGCCGAGCGTGAACAGAAATCCCCGTCGCGACGTCGGCGACGGCCGCAAATCGTGGTCCGAGCACATAGCGTCAGACTCCTCCCAGCCGGCCGGGGACCGGCGCCCGTTTCCCGACGAGCCAGGCGACGACGTCAGAGATCTCCTTCGGCGAGAGCGCGCGGCCCGCGATGTACCCGCGCCAGTCGGGCATGCCGAGATCGACTCGTCCCGCGATCACGGTCGTACGCAGATGCTGATCGCTCACGAGCGCGAGATACGACGGGTCCACGACCGAACGCGCCTTCGCGCCGCCGCCCCCGTCCGCGCCATGGCAGCTCGCACAGGCCGCCGCGTAGACGGCGCCCCCTCGCTCTGGATCTCCAAGCTTCGCCGCGTACGGCGGGACGTTCACACCCTGCGTCGCGTCGGGATGCGCCCACGTTGCCCGGAGCCCCTGAACCAGCGCGTCGATCTGCTCGTCGGTCAGCGCTCCGCCCGCACTTATTGCGAACGCGGGCTGCGCCGTGCCCGGCACGCCCTCGGCGATGACCTGGCGCAGTCGCGGCGCCGGAACGAGCGCGAGATAGACCGCATCGTTGAGAGGGCGCGCCGCGCCGAGGCGGCCATCGCGACCGTGGCAGCCCGCGCACTGTTGGCTGTAGAGCGCGTGAAAGGTCGCGACCTGCGTGGGCGCGGTCTCTTGCTGGTCTCGCGCTCCGGCGCCGCCAGGCAGGATGTCGCACCCGGCCAGGCTCAGGGCGAGCAGCATTGCCACGGCGACTGCTGTCGTTGTCATCGGTCCCGCTCCTGCTCCGAGCGCACCCGTGACGCCTCGACGCCGGCCCGCGCCGCGAGCGGCCAGGTCTGCATCGTGGCGAGCGGCTGCGCCCGCGCCACGACGAGCCCCACGGCAAGACCAAAGGCGATCTGGGAGACGACGAACCATGGCCAGTCTACACGCGCGCCGAGCGTCGGATTGACGACGCCGAGCAGAGCCCAGACGAGGCCCGTCCACAGGAGCGGCGCGATGACGCCGCCCCAGAGCATGTGGCGGCGCGGCAGCATCGGCAGGATGACGGCGTACAGCAGACCGACGAGCACCGAGATGAGTCCGTGAACGCTCGTGCCGATCACGAGGGCCGACAGGTTGAACGCGCGAAGCTCGGCGAGGGTCGCGTGCGCCAGGGCCGGCATCGCCACGGCCGAGAGGAGATTGATCGGGTACCAGAGGCTTCGCTGGACGATCAGCCCGTAGGCGAGGGCAATGATCGCCATCGCGATCCCGCCGACGACACCGCCCCTGATCCCGGCCGAATATGGCTGGACCTCGACGGGCACCCGGATTCGATGTCCGCCCGCGCCAATGCTGGAGCGCTCGACCGCCGTGCTCGATGCCACGACCGCTCTCGCGCGCAGCTCCATCGGGCGCAGGGTGATCGGCTCCACCCGTTCCTCGGGAAGGACCTCACGCCACCAGCCGCCCCCCCCGATCAGCGCCAGGGCGATGCCGAAGAAACTCACGGCGGCGTGTGTGACGAGGCCGGCGAAGGCCAGCGTGATGCCCAGGGCGACGACCATCGGCCACGCCGTCGGCGCCGGAAGCTCGATCCTCTCGGGAGCCTGCGCGTGTTCGTCGTGCGTGGGCGTCATACCCTGTCGAACGCCAGCAGCCCGAGGAGGAGTGGCAGATAGAGGAGCGAGACGAGCAACACCCGTCGGGCCGAGTGCGCCGACGGCGCCAGCGCCTGCCCGATTCCGACGCCGGCGAACGCGAGCCCAAGCGCCAGGGCGCCCGCGAGGTAGATGGGGCCGGTCCAGCCGATCACCGTCGGTAGCAGACTCACGGCGAGAAGCGCCAGGCACGCCAGGACGATCTGGCGCTCCGTGCTGGCGCCGTTCGGATCGATCACCGGTAGCAGACGCACGCCGGCGCGGGCGTAGTCCTCACGGTAGAGGCGGGCGATCGATAGTGTGTGAGGCAGTTGCCAGAGAAACAGGATGCCGAAGAGCACCCAGGCGCCGGCCGTGACGTCGCCGCGCGCGGCCGCCCACCCCGCCACCGGCGGGAGCGCGCCGGGC
>WNFE01003039.1_pt1 | contig 12409 bp, 10 predicted proteins | sample 5400451 | NCBI WGS metagenome assembly WNFE01 (sample SAMN13153344, study PRJNA577476) | soil metagenome | isolation source: 200 cm saprolite under Douglas fir tree site 2 hole 2 | place: USA:California | collected 2015-04-18
TCGCGCAGTACCTCGTAGATCCGCCGAATCACAAGTGGCGCAAGACCCATCGAAACCTCGTCGATGAGGAGAACCTCCGGTTGACTTGCGACCGCGCGCGCGAGGGCCAGCATCTGCTGCTCACCTCCCGAGAGGAGCCCCGCCTTGCGCTTCAGAAGATCTCGGAGCACGGGGAACAGCGCGATCCCGTCGTCGAGGGATCCCTTGCCCATCCGGAGATTGTCCCTGACGGAGAGACCAGGAATGATCGCGCGTTCCTCGGGCATCAGGCAGACACCTTGGCGCGCGCGCCGGTGGAGAGATGTCCTGACGCGCGTTCCGAAGAGTCGCACCTCTCCCGAGCTCTCACGCAGATCGCCGCCAAGAGTGTGGAGGGTCGTGGACTTCCCGGCGCCGTTGGCACCGAGCAACGCGACGATCTCGCCGCGCGCGACGCGGAGGTTCACCCCCCGCAGGATCGGAATTCGTCCGTAGCCGGCGTGGACGTCGATCGCTTCGAGCAACAATGGCTCACCCGAGACCGCTGATTCTCCGGCCTGGGATTCGGAAATGTCGGTCATATCCGTCATAGTGTGCCGAGATACGCGGAGATGACGCCGGGGTGATTCCTGACTTCCTCGGGAACGCCGGAGACGATCGCGTTGCCGAAGTCGATGGCGACGACCCGGTCACACGTGTCCATCACCATTTGTACGTCGTGTTCGACGAGGAGCACGCCAATCCCCCACTCGCTCGAGAGCCGGCGGATGAGGTGCGCAAGCTCTCTGGTGCTCGCCTCGTCGAGGCCGGCCGCGGGCTCGTCGAGCAAGAGGATGGAAGGTCCGCAGGCGACCGCGCGCGCGACGGCCACGAGGCGCCGCTGAGCGTATGAGAGCTCGGTCGGATACTTCTCGAGCACGGAGCCGAGGGCGAACTCGACAATGCTCGTCACCGCCGTCTGGCCGAGATCGGGGGTCCTCGGCCAGACCAGGTCCGAGAGGTATGTCGATGCACTGCGCGGTTCGGAGGCGACACGGAGGTTGTTCTTCACCGTCATGTCTTCGAAGAGCTCGAGGGACTGGAACGATCGGGTCAGGCCGGCCCGGCAACGCTGCGCGGGCGAGAGCGGATCGAGGACGTTTCCGTCGAGCACGACCGATCCGCCGTAACCACGGACGAAGCCGCTGGCAACATCGATGAGCGTCGTCTTGCCCGCACCATTCGGTCCGATCAGCCCCACGACCTCCCCGGCGTCAACGGTGATCGAGAGACCGTCGAGGACCCGAGTGGACCCGTACATCAGCTCGACGTCGCGGATCTCCAATCGCTTCGGAGGCACCCGCTCGACCGCGGCGGCTGAGACGGTAGAACCCACCGAGTCGTCCGCGATCGTGTCGTCTCGTCTGCGACGGGCCCGGATGATCCTGAGCATGAGATCACGGGTGCCCAGGGCGACACCGTTGGGGTATGAGATGACCGTCAGCAGCACGAGCACGGACGCGATGAGCGCGAACCATTCGCCGATACCAAAGTTGCTGTCGACCAAGTACTCGACGAGCGCCGAGGGAGCATTCAGGCCGCCGACGATGGCACCAATGATGGACCCGACGCCGCCCAGCACTGCCAGCAACACGAGTTCGATCGACGAGAACACGCCGAACTGGCCGTACTCGACGGTCGTGTTCCGGTACGCGATCAGCACGCCGCCCGCGGCCGCGAGGGCCGAAGCGAGCCCGAACGCATAGAGCTTGGTCCCGGTGACGCTCATCCCGAGGCTCATAGCCGCGCGTTCGTTGTCGCGTACCGCGAGTAGCTGGCGACCCGATCGACCTCGACGAACGTTCGCAACCGCGAGGCAAGCGATCACGACGACGATCAGGCAGCAGATGGCATACCGCGTCGGATGATTGATCTCGTCGAACTGGTAGCCGAAGATTGACGCGCTCGGAATGACGAGTTCCTGCGCGACGCCGCCGACCTTCGGGCCCTTGGTGAGCGACGGATTCGAGAAGATGACACCGCTGACCGCGACGGCAAGACCGAGGGTGACCACGGCGAGATTCACACCGCGGATGCGCAGGGCCGGGAGAGCGAAGATCACCCCAATGGGCAACGTCAGTGCGACGGCGCCGACGAGCACGAGAGGAAACGACAGACCGCCATCCGATGCGAGTCGGGCCGCGAACAGAGCGCCCATGCCGGCAATCGCGAACTGGGCGAGACTCAGCTGTCCGCCGTAGCCGAGGACGACCACGACGGAGAGGCACAACAAACCGAAGATCAGCGCCGTGACGACCGAGGTCGCCTGCACGCCGCCGAGGGAAGAAATATAGAGCCACGCGAGCAGCGCCCCGGCCGCGACGAGCCAGAGGCGGATCTTTCCGGTCCCCACCTTCGGGAGGCGATCAGCGCGGTGGCTCCGCAGGGGGATCGCGCGTCCACGCACGACCATGATGACGATGATCACGAGGAACGGCATTGCATCCGCCCAGCCGGGTTGGGTGACGTACTTCAGTGACATGGCCTGGAGCATGCCGATGAGCAGACCGCCGGCGATCGTCAGCGGGAAGGAGGCGAAGCCTCCCACCAGAGCTGCCGCGAGCGCGGGAACAACGACGACCGTGTACGACGGAATGCTGATGCTGTAGTCGATGACCGACGCCAGAAAGATCCCGGCGAAGCCCGACAGCGCACCGCCCAGTGCCCAGTTGCCGATGGCGACGAGGTTGGGCGACCAACCCATCGAGGCAGTGACCCGTTCGTTCTCTGCGACGCCGGTCGTGGCCAAGCCGAACCGCGTGAAACGATAGAACGCAAAGAGCGCTGCGCCGAGCGCCACGGTGATGGTGAGGATGTAGAAACGGTCTTGCTGGATCAGCACGTTGCCCACGTCGAATGTTCCCGCCGGCAGGAACGACGGTATGAAGGTCGTGATACCGCCATAGGCATGCAACGCATAGGCCTGGATCACCGAGCCCACCGCGAGTGTCGCGATCACGCGATTCAGGGGAGCTGCGTGGCGCATCGGGTGGAGGACCGCGATCTGCGTGAGTACGCCCGCGACCGTCGCCACAAGGACTCCGGCGATGATCGCGACCATGAACTGAACGCCGTGAACCACGTTGAGCTCGTAATACGTCGCGCCGCCCAGGAGCGCGAAGCCGCCGCTCGCGAAGTTCACGATCCCCGAGCCGCGGTAGACGATGACGATGCCGAGTGCGACGAGAGCGTAAATCCCGCCGGAGCCTATTCCGGCACTAACGACCCGCAGGAACTCGTTCACGCGACGGCGCGACCCGGACGGGCCACGAGGGCGGCCACACCAAGGAGGTCTGCCGCCGGCCTCGACCCGTCGGCTTTGCGCGTGGCCGCGCGCCACAACGAACGCTGCTGCATCTGTCCCCCCGGTACCGGCCGGTGAGCCCAGCCGGAACGCCGTCCATTCCGCGAAGTATCTAGAGTGTACGAGAAAATAATCGGCCGTCAAAGGCAACGGAACTGTTCATCAGCCCGCGCGCTCGACGCCGAGATCGCCCCGCAGGCCTGAAGACTACCGCGGCTCCGGAGGGAGTTCCAGCACCCGCTCCGCGATGATGTTGCGCTGGATCTCGTCCGACCCGCCGGCAATGTGGTACCCGGGCGCCCCGAGCACGTGCTCACCCCAGGCGATCGCGCCGTACCCAGCGTCGAACTTGAGCGCCTGCCACTCGGCTGCCGCCTTCGCCCGGCTTCGCTCCTCGTTCTTCATCCATACTCGGGAAGATCGCGACGGAGTCGCTCCCGGTACCCCACGAATTGTCGGAGGCGACCCGCAGCGGACGAGGTTCGGCGTGCCGTTGGAGCAGCTCCGGGCGTTGGCGACGAACTGGTCGAGGTTGGCGCGACCGCGCTCAAGACTCACTCTCGGCCAGGACACCGACTTCGTCGTAGAACGTGCTCATCCAGTCCCGGATCATGCGCACGGTTGCGATCTCCTCACGCGTGAACGCGGGACGTGGCATGTAGCGCATGTGATCCCAGATCGGACGGTCGCTGGTCGGACCCAATGCCTCGGCGGTGTTGTTCTCGATGTACCTGAGCATCCGGCCGGTCGGCTGCTGTCCCTCCATGGACGGGTCGGAGCATTCCATCCAGCGCGAGAACATGACCACCGTCGAGCCGTGATCGATGGGGGTGAGGCCGGCGAGCGTCACGGAGCCGATCGGGCCCGCCGTCTCGGTGCGTATGAGCCCGACCCCATGGGCCTCCTGGGTCATCAGGATCGGTGCGTGTCCACGCGAGGTCGGGGTCATACCGTCGAACACCGTTCGGAACACCGGACCGGCGGCGACGCACTCCCGCAATTTCGGCACGTCTTCGAAGTTGTGCACGAACTTCAGGTGAGCGAGATCGGCAATGTTCTCACCGATGAACTGGCCGGGGAAGTGCACGAGCTCCCGGTGGACACCGAGAGGGTACAGCGCGAAGTAGCCGGGCGCGGACTCCTCCGGGAGCGGGGGCAGTTCCCACTCCGGCGCCGCGCCGTCGGGTGAGTACCACACGAAGATCAGGCCCGCGTACTCGCGCACGGTCCAGACCTTCATCGTGCGCTTGCTGCACCGCCCCTCGCCGTAAGGGACCTCGATGTTCCTGCCGTCCTTGTCCCACAGCCAAGCGTGGAAGGGACAGCGGATCCCGCCCGACTCGACGACCCCGCCGTACCCGAGGTGGGCTCCATAGTGCGCGCAGTACGCATCCATGAGCCGCAGGTCACCGCCTTCGTCGCGGTAAATCACGAGGTCCTCGTCGAAGTACCGCAAGGGCTGCACTTCGCCCGGCTCCAGCTCCCGCGACCAACCCAGCTGGTACCACCCGCGGCCGAAACCCGCGTACAGGAAGCCCCGATCCTCGTGCCGTTCCCACCTGCGGCCGGATCCACGATCCACTGGCTCACTCATCATGATGGAGGCACCTCCTTGGCCGAGCTCCGGGCCTCGAACGCTGCTAGCCGCTCGAGGGTGTCAGCGCGGTCGGCAATGGGAAATTCCAGTTCGATGACGGGCGTATGGTGTCGCAGGTAGCGCTTGTACTGCGCGCGCGCCGCGGCCGAAGTCGTGCGAAGTTCGGTGACCTTCGTGTTCACGGCGGCAGTCAGCTGACCGGCGGGCACCGCCGCATCGATCAACCCGATCTGCAGCGCGGTGGCGGAGTCGAAGGTCTTCGCGGTGAACAGCATCTCGCGCGCACGACCCATGCCAATTCGCTGCGGCAACAGGCTTGCCGTGAAGGAATCGGTCAATCCGACACGCGCCTCCGGGGTGGCGAACTTGGAGTCCTCGGAAGCGATGATGAAGTCGGAACACAGGGCCACGATGATGCCGCCCGCGACGCAGAGTCCGTTGACCGCGGAGATCACCATCTTCGGGCACCTCCGCAGTGTCTCGAAGGGGGTCTCGTCGATGAACTTGTAGAACTCGATCTCATCGCCACCTTCGAGGAAGTAGGCGCGCAGCTCCTTCAGGTCACCGCCCGTCGCGAACGCGCGTCCCGTCCCCGTGATGACGATGATGTCCACGGAGTGATCGTGTTCGGCCCGACGGATCAGGGATCGCAGCACGCGGTAGTCGGCGCTGCCGAAGCAATTGAGCGTCTCTGGCCGGTTGAACGTGATCCACGCCACACCGTTGTCGACCTCGTAGATCGTTCGTTCCGTCTTGTCGACCATCACCTCATCCTCCTGATCCCATTCTGCTCCACTGCCGGTCCCCCACCCGCGAGAGATCGCCGAAGGATCGAGCGGTCGGGTTACCGCAAGAAGTAGCCGCCGTCCATGGTCATCATCTGCCCGGTCACCCAGTCGGCATCCTCGCTCGCGAGCCACCGGACCAACCCCGCCACCTCGGCGGGCCGACCGATCCGACCTGCGGGAGACCTCTGGGCGAGCTTCTCCACGTTCTTCGCGGGAACCCGCTGCCGAGTGAGTTCGGTGTCGACCAAGCCGGCCGAGACCGCGTTGACGGTCGTGCCCGGTACGCCGAGCTCCACCGCCAGGTAGACCACGAGCGACTCGAGCGCAGCCTTCGACGGGCCGACGACCGCGTACCCCGGGCCGTAACGGTGCGACCATGGAGAGGTGATGGCAATGAGCCGCGTCGTCTGCGCATCAGGCACGCGTTGACCGAGCCACAGGAAGGGTGCGACGTTCGTGGCAAAGACGCGGTGCCACGCCTCCTCGGTGACGTCCTCGAGTCGGGTGATGTACCCCTCGACGGCCGCGAACACGATCGTGTCGATGCGCGCCTTGCCGGCAAGGACGGTATCGACCAGATTGTCGACGCCCTGTTTCGTCCGCACGTCGTCGGACAACGCCGCCACCGAGAGGCCTGCGGCAGTCGCGTCCGCGACCAGAGCGTCAGCTGCCTCGGTGTCGTGGAAGTAGCTCGCGAACACCGGGCCGCTCTGCGCGAGCTGCAAGCTCACTTCGCGACCGATTCCCTTCGTCCCACCTACGACCAGTGAGACCCTCGCGCCGCTATTACTCGTCGGACCTGATGACATTTCTCATCCTTCTCATCCTCGCCTCATTGGACTGTCACGCAGAGATGTGGAGAGGGATGAGGCGGGCCGTGCGACCGAGTGCCAGCTCAGCTCGTTTCGGGCGCAATTGATTCTACGTAGACGTTGAAACGCTGTCAAACTGCGGGGCGTGCCCCCATCAGCAGAGCGACCGTTCCATCTGCCTTTCCACGGCAACTTCGACACGCCTGCAAAGCCGGGACAGGTGTGATCCACTCAACGACCCGCTGGGCGTGGTCCCCGGCGCGCGCTACACGGGCTGCGGTGATAGAGGCGAATCGTGACGATCTACGTTGGCCGGTGCAGAGAACTGGCGGGTCCGCGTCACGTAGGGCCACTTCTTCAGGACCCCCGTCGTTCAGGACCCCCGTCGCCGCGCTATCAATAATCAATAATGCTCGAGGAGCCTACCGAAGCCATCGAACTGATCGCTGAAGCCGTTCGAACGTAAGGCACTCCACATAATGGCGGCAGTGAGCGAAACCACGGGCTTATTGAGCCAGCGTTCCGCTTCGGCGGCGAGCCGGAGCATTGGCAAAGCCGCGCCGAGCTGGAGGATTACATCAGTGTCGAGCTCCGACAAGGCGCGCAGTTCCTCGATCATGTGGCTCGTTGAGAGATTAACGATGTTGTCAATCGAGTCAATGTCGAGACTGCGGATCTGGACAACATCTATTCCGGACTCTCCGAAGAATTGCTCGATATGGGGCTCCAGGTCCTTGGGATATGGCGTGATGATCGCTGCTCGCCGTGTTTCCAGCGCCTTGAGGGCTTCGACCGCCGCCTCGGAGCCCATGGTGACAGATCGACCGCCGACCATTTCGCGAAATTGGTTCTTGAAGGCGGTACTGGAGGCGGTTCCTCCCAAGAATGTATTGCTGGTGCACCACATGATGAGATGATCAGGATTGGCTGACGTGGCCACACCGGCAGCGATCTGAACGCCGTCGCCCCGGAGGTACTTGGCGACTCCATCGTCCATCGAAACAGCGGAGAACGTACTTGGATCCGTCGGCATTGGTATTGGGCAGAAGTGGAATGCAACTCCGGTCGGGCGGATCGTCCAAGCATCAGATTCCGCCGCGGTGTTGGGTCCAGGGACCAGTACGCTCCAAACAGCCCGGGGGCCAACGGCACTAGGCATTTGTCGCCTCCTCGATCTTGCGTCCTCGATCTTGCGTCGGTGCGCGGACGCTAGCAGATTGTCATCGAGGAGGCAGCCCGACTCCTGGGGGCGCGAGGAGGGCTCCCATGATCCGTCCCACGGATGACTCCTCAGCCGGGCGACTACATATCGAGGTGTTTCCGAGCGTCAGACTCGAAATAGCCCGTGGAGCCGTACTTTGCGACGCTACTTCGAACCTTTTCGAGCACGACTTCCTTCGGCAGACTCAGATCTAGATGCTCGAGAAACGCTTGCTTGGCTTCGAGCCCTGTCTGCCAATAGACTTCGATACGATTTCCCTCGGGGTCAAAAAAATAGATGCCGATTGCATTCCCATGGCTCACGGTCATATCGATACGAACGCCACAGGAGTTGAATCGGTCATAGTACTCGAGAAGATCCTCGTATTGCGCACACCTGAAGGAGACCTGTTGGATAAGCAGGGCCCCTTCAGGGACTGTTCGGCCGGTTGTGAGTAAAAGCTCGTGGTGTTCTTCGGCTCTGCGCGCGCTCAAGAACACAAAGCCTTCCTCCGCGCTGCCGTCGGTAATCTCGAGACCGAGCACATCCGAAAAGAAGTCGGCCTCACGCTGTAAATCGAAAGCGTGCAAACCGACATGTCCCAGTTCAACGATCTTCGGCATCTGATCCTCCCTCTCGGTTCACCGACGTCCGCTCTTACCGGCGGAAACTTCCCTTCTCGGTGGGTTTCCGTCGTCGTCGCGCTCGGGGAGCGAGACAGTCGATCGATTTGGCATGGCGCGATTACGTTCGATCATTGGGTTTGAGATTGAGCAGATCCCGACGAGTGAAACTGTGATTATTTCGCCGGGTTGGAGAAAGCGCCTTGGGTTGCGGCCGAGGCCGACCCCGGCCGGCGTACCGGTGGCGATGACATCACCTGGTCGGAGCGTTATCGTCTTGGTGATGAACTCGATGAGCTCAGGAACACCGAAAATCATCGCCGCCGCGGATCCGCTCTGCAGGACCTCGTCCCCGATGCGTGCCTCGAGTTCGATCTCTGCGATGTCGACCTCGTCGGTGGTCACGATGACCGAGCCAATCGGACCGCTGCTATCAGCATTCTTGCCCAGGCCCCATTGCCCGGTGCCAAGCTCCGACGCTTCCAACTGTGAACGACGGCCGCTGACATCGTTGAACACCGTGTAGCCAAAGACCGAATCCATCGCCTCATCGCGTGTCACGTCGACCGCGTTGTCGTCCATGATGACTGCGAGTTCGACCTCCCAATCCATGCCCGCGATTCCGTCGCGACCGGGCTCAGAGGCGGGGATTGGAATCTCGGTCCCGGTGGGAACCAAGTTCGTGGCCCATCGCGCGAACAGGTTGGGATGTGGCGGCGATGGCAAATCAGACTCTTCGCCGTGCGCGCGATAGTTGATCGCGGCACAGATCACCTTCGCCGAGGGGAGCGCCGGAGGGACCAGGATCAGATCCTCGAGCGCCAGCGATGCTGCGCCGCTCGACAATGCTCGAGCCTCGAGCGTCCAGCCGCGCACGTCCGCGTAGAACTCGTCGAGCGGCGTCAGCGCTGCCACGCGCTGACCGGCCAAGACTCCCATGGATGGTGTATTACGAGGACCCTGGTAGCTGACGAACCGCATGAGCCTGCTTCCGAATTCGGGAGATGACGTCCAACGTGCACTACCCCTGGAGAACGGGCACTACCCCTGGAGTAGGTGATGTGCGTAGGTTTCGATGGAGCCCCCGTCGGCAGCGGCGTGTTGGGTAGCGCCGATGAGGTCTCTGATGACGCGTTGGATCGGCTTGTCGAGCGGCAGTGTCACACTCGAACCGAGATAGCGATGGACGCGTAAAGCCAGGTCACAGCATGCCTGGGTGACATACGAGATCGTCGCGACGCATTTCGCCGCGATGGCCTCGTCGAGCTCTGCCCCGGTCGACGCGACCGCCCATATCTGTCCCATGACCGCCAACGCCAGCTCTCTGACTGCTTCCAGTTCGAGGTCCGCTCGACCGAACTCCATCTGGAATACCCCGCGATCGGCGAGGACCGGAGCTCCTGGGACATTGCGCCGACGGGTCGCCGCGGCGCGGGCCTCGTCAAGCGCACGACGTGCCACACCGAGCGCGAAACCAATGTGCTCCGGCGCGATGTTGACCTGAAACGGCAGGTGATGGCTCACACCACCACGCTGGACCTCCCAGCGAATGGCTTGAGCAGCGAAGGAGTAGCCGTCCGGAACGAACACGTCGTCGATCTCGACGTCGACGCTGCCAGTTCCCGGGAGATGCGCGACGTACCAGTTGTCGACGAACTCGACGTCACTGGTGGGAACGACCGCCCAGCGAGTTTTCAGCTGGAGCAGATCGAGCGGCTCGCCGCCTCCAGGTTCACCAGCAACGTCGTCGAGCGCATGCGCCAACACGAAATCGGCATGGCGGCTGCCGCTCCCGTATGGCCAGCGTCCACTGATCCGATAGCCACCATCGACACGCTGGACTGTGCCGACAGGCATACCGAGCCCCGCCATCAGCGGCTCGCTGGCGAAAATGGCTCGCGCGGCCTCGTCCGAGACACCCGAACCGACCGTCCAGCCGGTCCCTGCATGGACGAACGCCACCCAACCCGCCGCCGGATTCGCGTATGCGATCTTCTCGAACACTCGCATCTGGAACATCGGGTCCGCGTCGTAGCCCCCGACCTCAACCGGCACTTTCAGCATCGCAACTCGCGTCTCGCGAAGCGCCTCCACCGTCTTTGCCGACAAGGTCCGGCCCGCATCATCCACCGCGGCCTGCTCCATCAACACCGGCGTCACCCGATCAATCGCGTCGAGCAACTCCAACTCGTCCTTCTCCATATCCCTCACGACCTTCGACACCATCTACCCCTCCTCGAAATGACCGACCTCACCCGTCTACCTCCCTCACCCGTCTACCTGGAAACGGCCTCTGGCCCCGATGACCACCAGCCAAAATCGCCGCGCCTTTCCTGGGGTCCACCAGCTCCTGGGAGGCGAGTCAAAAGGCACATCAATCGGTCAGGTTGACTCCGTAAAGCCGTGCGGCATTCTGATACAGAAACTTCTGACGCGCTTCTTCGGGTAGATGACCGAACTGCGCCTCGATATCGAGCCGGGAGTTGGGCCACGGCGTCAGCGTGTGCGGGAAGTCTGATGACCAAGAAAGCGAGTCGATCAAGGCCGGATCGTTCCAATGCGCGACTGCGTACTTGTCGCGCATCATGGCGGCGAAACCTTGCCGGCACCACAATTCGCTCGGGCGACAACGGTACGAACTCGACGGACTGCTCTGAGCGAAACCAAACCGATGATGAAACCACACATCGTCGAATTGTTCGAGAAAGAATGGGATCCATCCTGCACCGGCTTCGGCGATACCCCAACGTAGACTCGGGTAACGATCGAGAATGCCACTCGCCATGAGATTCGCGAGAACCGGTATCATGGACATACCGGTGCGTATCGGGACGGCCAACGTCATGAAATCGGGCGGCTTGACGTTCTCACCTCCAGGCGTTTCCGGGGCCTCGAGCTCTGGGGTGTCGAAGAAGCCGACATGGACGATCACCGGCAGATCCAGGTCGGCTGCTGCCGCCCAGAAGCGGTCGTCAACGGCGTTGTCGGTTGACTCAACCGATCCATTTGGCCATGCAGCAAGCAGCACACCACGAATGCCGGCAAGCTCACGGACGCGCTTGAGCTCCCTCACCGCGTCGTCCACTCCAGTCATGGGAATCATGGCCAGGCCCCACAGGCGATCAGGAGCATAAGAGCAGAAGTCGGAATGCCAGTTGTTATAGGCCTCCGTGCACGCCACCTGGACTGCCGGATCTTTCGAGTACACACGCGATCCGCCCATCACGTAGGACGGGAACAACGCGGCGGCGTCGACGCCGTCGATGTCCATATCGGCAAGTCGCGCGGCAGGATCCCACGCGCCCTTCCTGCCTTGCGCGTAGCCATCAGCACCGTTGGCCCATTCGAGCGGCGAGATTCCTGCACCGTTCGTCATGATGACAAACGGTGATGGCTTGTCACTCGCCTCGAATTTCCAGCCTCGTGTTAGACGGCCAGCTTGATCGAACTCCACGACACGAGGGCCGCGGTCCTGAAAATCCTTCGGGAGGTACTTCTCCCAGAGATCGAGGGGCTCGTTGACGTGTGCATCTGCGTCGACAATTGGATGATTCCAGCGCATACGCATAATCCTCTCGCTACGAATCCGTTTCCCTGGTCGCGCCTCATGGCCCGACGGGTGCGTTCCAGGCAGCCTGCCAGACATCGCTCCCCACGTCAACCATATTCAATGGGGTGGATTGAGCGCGCGGTCGATCGATGACCCGGCCGGGTCGTGCTCAGAGTCTCGTGATGGTAAGAGGCTGGCCTAACCGCCGACGGGCGAGAGCCGGGCACCGTCGAACCCGGGCGCCCCGAAGCCGACGACGGAATCGCGATCCGCGCTGGCACCATGGATCTGCGCGAGCAGCTTGGCGCGTTCCAAGTCACCAGCCGCGATCGCGTCGACGAGATCGACGTGCAAGTCGAATCGGCGTTGCTTGAACTCGAGGCGAGGTGGCCCGACGACCGCCTCTGCCCGATCCGCCACGAACTCCACCAAATTGTTGTAGATCGCACGGAGGAGATCGTTGCCGGAGATATCGGCAATCCGAGTGTGCAGTCGCCAGTTGGCCTTGATGAAACG
>WNFE01005012.1_pt1 | contig 12404 bp, 9 predicted proteins | sample 5400451 | NCBI WGS metagenome assembly WNFE01 (sample SAMN13153344, study PRJNA577476) | soil metagenome | isolation source: 200 cm saprolite under Douglas fir tree site 2 hole 2 | place: USA:California | collected 2015-04-18
CCCTGCCTGATGCGCCCAAGACGCCGGCCCCAACCAATCCCGGCAACGCCGCGAACGGCCGTGTATTGAATACTGTCGGAACGCCTGCCACCACAACACCAACCGGCGGCACGTGGTTGGTTGGCGGTAACGCTGGCACCACCTGTACCGCTTCACCTTGCAAAGACTATCTCGGGACCAGCGACAACAACGCATTTGAAATTCGTGTGGGTGGCAACCGGGCCCTGCGCATCGAGCCGCAATTTGATTCTGGCAGCAGCAACAGTTTTACACCCAACCTGATTGCTGGCTTCAGCGGCAATGCGGTTACTGATGGAGCCATTGGCGCCACTATCGCAGGCGGCGGCGAAGCGGGCGCGGGTAATAGTGTGACTGCTAAATTTGGCACCGTAAGCGGCGGACTGAACAACATGGTCAACGGTGCATCGGGGACCGTCAGTGGCGGACAAAGTAACAACGCCATGGGAATCCATGCCGCCATCTGCGGGGGCTCGCAGAATGCTGCTATTGGACAGGGCTCAACCATTGCCGGCGGGGTCGGCAACAGCGCCAATGGTGAAGGTGCATTTGTTGCTGGTGGAGGCTCCAACAGCGCTGGCGGCAACTATAGCTTTGCTGCCGGCCACCATGCCAGCACTCGTGGGGACGCAGGCACCTTCGTCTGGGGAGACGATTCCAGCAGTGCCGATGTCAGGCCCACTGGCCCGAACCAATTCGTAGCAAGAAGCTCTGGTGGGGTGGTTTTTTACAGCAATCCTGCACTTAGCTCCGGTGTGGTGCTTGAGCCCGGCGGCGGCTCATGGTCTACTCTCAGCGACCGCAACATGAAAGAGCACTTTGCCGGCGTTGACGCGACGCAAGTGCTGGCCGAGGTTTTGCAGTTGCCCATCGCGACCTGGAATTACAAGTCGCAGAGCGCCGGCATCCGCCACATCGGCCCCGCCGCGCAGGATTTTTATGCTGCCTTCAAAGTCGGAGAAGATGAGCGCCGCATCACCGATATTGATGAAGGCGGCGTTGCCCTGGCTGCCATTCAGGGATTGAATCAAAAACTGGAAGCCGAACTCAAAGCAAAAGACGAGCAACTGGCGGAACAACAACAAGTGAACAGCCAGCAAGAGCAGGAAATCCAACAGCTCATGCGGGCTGTCGAGCAACTGCGCCGGCAGCTTGCATCGAAAAACTAGGGGCGAATTTAAAAGGTCACCACTCACAGCCTAAATCTGATCACCTGGGATTCACGTATCTCTATTGAAGATCAGCAGAGCGTGAAACGCTGCACTGCTTCCTATCACCACTCTGCAGGGATGTTTGACGTAGGAACGCTCTATTTTCCCGACAGATAGTTAAATTTTGCTCTCACGCCGAGAGGGAAGCGAAGGTGTCTCTAGCCATGTTTTCCAGTGCGGATGTGCGCGTTGCCACGGCGGTTCTCCAGTGGGCGAACGAATATCTCTGTACGCCCAACCAAAAAATGCGGAGAACGAACAACGGTTCTGCTGAAGCCGTATGCCCCTTTGTGAAGCCCTCACTTGAAAGCAACCACTTTTATGTTGATGTCCGCCCTGACATCAACGGTCACAGCCCCGAACCCATAGTCGAGGCCATGCTCAAGTATCGCGACCGGCTACGCACGGTTCCTCCCTTCAATTCTTCGGAGCTGCAGCGCAAGGCCATCGTCGTGGTTTTTCCAGAGATTGCTGCCGCGATGACGGCTGTCCTCGACTTGGTACACTCTCAGATTAAGACCACGTTTGTGCGCGAAGGTTTAATGGTGACGCAGTGCTATCCCGGCTGCGATATGCGCTCCGTGCGAAACCCGGAGCTGCGCGTTTACGAGTCACCCTATCCTCTAATGGCGCTGAGGATGATGGCGATTCACGATATCCTCTTTGTCAGCGATGACCAGGAGTGGTTTACCGCTTATCATTTGAGGTTCGGGACCCACTTTCGTGATCCTAAGACATTGCAAGATTACGAGCAGCCACTGCTGGAGGCCTATGCTCGTGCCAAGGCCCGCTTCATTAAGTAATTGCGAGCGAACAAACGCGCTCAGGCTTGAGACAAGGGAGTACTCCTAATGGAGACCGCGATTTTTGGCGGCGGTATCGCTGGCTTGATGAGTGCCATCACCCTGCGTGCGCGAGGCCACCACTGCCGTATCTATGAGCGTCTTCGTCAAGGCGACGAAACTGGCATGGGATTTATTCTGATGCCCGAAGGCGTAGATTGTCTGCAGAGATTTGGCGTGCAACTGACCGGTCCGCTCGGCGGCGTGCCGTTGCAACACTTCTATTATCGCAACGCCGCTGGCGAGATCCAGCATGAACAAACTATGCCGCCTGGCGCCCGTGGTCTGCGCCGGGCAGACCTAGTTGCCGCGCTGGTGCGCACTTCGCCTGCAGATGACGCGCCCATCTTCGAATCTGAATTAAGTGGTCTGGAATTCGACGAAAACAATCGAGTCACGGCGGCTTCCTTGAGTTCAGGCACGCGCATTCATGCCGATTTGTATGTTGCCGCCGATGGTATACGTTCACAGGCAAGGCAGGCCTTGTTTCCTGATTGGCCAGCGACGCAATCCCAGGTGCTGGAAGTCGTTGGACTTCTACGTTGTGACCAGACCATACGATGGGCCGGCCACGACTTCAACAAATTCCATGCGCCGAGTGGAGGCATTGCTCTCGGTATTTTGCCCGTGGATCCATACCACGTAGTTTGGTATCTGCAATTTGACGCACACCGTTTTCCTCCGCCGAAAGAAAATGGCAGCACCAGCCCCGAGGCACGGCATGCTTTCGTGGAAAAATTGGTAGGGGACTGGGCAGATCCTGTCCCGCATCTGCTCGCCAAGACCGACTTCTCGCGAGTGTATCTTTGGCGCCCGATGGATACTGATCCTGTCCCGCACTTCTATCAAGGCAACCTGGTTTTGGTGGGCGATGCCGCGCATCCCCTGTCGCCGTTTACCAGCCAGGGCGTATCATCGGCGCTTGCCGATGCGGTTGCGCTCGCGAGCGCCGTAAACGCCAAGGTCAAGACCGGGAGCGATCTCACCCATGCTCTTGCTGCCTACTCCGTCGAGCGTCGTGAGCAGTGCGCTCCCTACGTCGCCAAAGGACGCGAGCTGACCCAGCAGTTTCTCAAACCCCAGGCTGTCAATGGCACTTTGCTGCCCGTAGCTTAATCTAGAAGCTGTCTAACTTTTGTTGGCATCTCGAAGAATGGTACTTATTAAGAGGTGTCATCCTGAGCCGTAGGCGAAGGACCTCCGATGGAGATTGAGCTACCCGCGGCTTAAATCGGACCACCTGGGATTTCCACTTTTCTAAGGAAATCTGGAAAAACTAAAGATGTCAACACAGCCAGATGGATCTAAATATCTAGGGAGCCCTCCCATGCCCAAAGCATACGACGCAATCATTATCGGTGCCGGACAAGCTGGCCCCTTTCTGGCCCAGCGTCTGGCGGCCGCCGGAATGAAAGTTGCAATTGTCGAACGAAAGTTATTTGGCGGCACTTGCGTCAACACCGGATGCATTCCAACCAAGACCATGGTGGCCAGCGCCTATGCTGCTCGAGTTGCGCAACGCGCCGCCGAGTATGGTGTGACGCTGGATGGGACCGTGCGGGTCGATATGAAGAAGGTGAAGGCCCGTAAAGATGCCATCTCCGGCAAATCGCGCGTGGGCATGGAGACCTGGCTTAAGCGCATGGAAAACTGCACGGTATACCAGGGACACGCTCGCTTCGAGTCTTCACGAGAGGTCAGGGTCGGGAGCGAATTGCTCAGCTCCGAACGCATCTTTATTAATGTAGGCGGGCGCGCCGTGGTTCCTCCCATGCCTGGACTCGACCAGACTTCATATCTGACGAACTCTTCCATGATGGAGGTTGATTTTCTCCCCAGCCATCTGGTGATCGTTGGGGGCAGCTATGTCGGCCTGGAATTCGGACAGATGTTTCGCCGCTTCGGCAGCAACGTAACCATCGTGGAACAAGCTTCCCGTCTGATCTCCCGCGAAGATGAAGATGTTTCCGTTGCCATCCAGCAGATCTTGCAGCAGGAAGGCATCAACCTTCGCCTGAATGCAAAGTGCATTGCTTTTGCCAGGCACGAGCAGGGGATCGCCGCACGTGTTGACTGCACCGAGGGCGCTCCCGAAGTGATGGGCAGCCATGTGTTGCTTGCAGTAGGACGCCGCCCAAACACCGATGACCTCGGTCTCGACAAAGCCGGCGTTGTAACCGATGCCCGTGGCTACATCGATGTGGACGACCAACTACGCACCAACATTCCTGGCATCTGGGCGCTGGGAGATTGCAATGGCAAGGGCGCTTTCACCCACACTTCTTACAACGATTTTGAAATCGTGGCCGCGAATCTTCTCGACAACGACCCACGCCGGGTCTCGGACCGCATTCTTACCTACGCTCTCTATATTGATCCGCCCCTGGGACGCGCTGGTTTGACTGAGGCCGACGTGCGGCGCTCAGGGAAGCGTGTGCTCATCGGGAAGCGTCCCATGACCAAAGTCAGCCGTGCCGTGGAAAAGGGTGAAACGCAAGGTTTCATGAAAATATTGATTGATGCTGATAGCAAGCAGATTTTAGGAGCAGCGATCCTGGGCACCGGCGGGGATGAGGTCATCCACAGCATTCTCGATGTCATGTACGCGAAGGCGCCTTACACCACGATACAAAGGGCCGTGCACATTCATCCCACAGTTTCAGAGCTTGTACCGACCATGCTGGGCGAGCTGAAACCTTTGAGCGCATAACAAAATTCAAGATCGATTTCTACGAACTCGCCACCACCGAAACCGCCTTGGCTTTTTCCTGCTCAATCGCCGCCAGCATATCTTCATCTTCCGAGAATTTGAACCAGGGCAGCCCTCGCTCTTGCGCCTGTTTTTCCTCGGCGCGGGCCAGGTGTTCGAGATCAGATTTCTCCACGATGCGCAGGCCCTTGGAAATAAGGTGACGTTTGATCTGGTCATAACAGGCTGAAGTTTTTTCCGGAGCGCCCTCCAGATACGCCAGCACATTGGCAGCGCCCACTTCACCATCGTGCCGGGCAATGCCAACCAGTCCTTCGCTGGCCTTGCGTGCCCATCCCACTACGTAGGTTCCCTCCATGGCTTTCTCGCTTTGCGGGTCAAGAACCTCGTAGATGGGGCGCTTCGGATCGGCGGAGTCAGAGCAGGTTATGTAGCAGTCTTTGCTATAGGGCAATCCCAAGGTGGGATCGGCAACATCGCCAATGGCAAAGATCATCGTATCTACATCAAGATCAATAGTTTTGTCTGTCGCTTTACAGGCGATGCTGCCATCGCGCTCGAATAATACGTTCTCTGTGATTGTAAGCCGGTTGATGCGGCCGCTCGAGTCCGCATGGATCGCCTGCGGCGAGCATAGAAAGCGGAAGAGCAGTCGGCTGCGCTCCGCCGGTTGTGGCGGTTTGTTCAAAATAGGAAATGTGTCTTCTGCGACTTTGGCGATGTCCTGGCCTACAGCGGCGAGCTGCGGCTGAATGCGCGTCAATTCTTCCTGAAACGCCTGCCGGTCGAGAAACCTCTCGACATAAACAAATTCTTTCAGGTCAAACTTGGCGTCAAACGGACCGCGCCGTGCGATTACGATGACTTCTTCAGCGCTGTGCTTGGGATCGTCAATCAAAAGCCAATGGGCCAGGTCCACCATCACGTTGCCCATTCCCACAATGGCAATGCGCTTGCCCACAGAAAAATCCTGCGAGGCAAATGGCGGCAGTTGATTGTAGTAATACACAAAGTCCTTGGCGCAATAGACGCCGCGTGAGTCATCGCCCGCGAGTCCCAGTTTTTTCGTGCCCTGCGCGCCCACGGAAAAGACCAGCGCCGAAGGTGAGAACTCGCGTAAATCCGCGATAGTAATCGGTAATCCATCGCCCACCGCCAAGTGTCCGATGTAATGCACGTTGGGCAGGCTGAGGACCTTGGCGAACTGCTTGCGCAGGCCGTTCTTCATCTTGTCTTTGGTGGGATAGATGCCATACTCGGCCAAACCGCCGGGCTTGATGTCGCGATTGAGAATAATGACTTCATGCCCGCTTTGGGCAATTTTCTGCGCCGCGAACATGCCGGCCGGGCCTGCACCCACTACGAATACAGTTTTCACTCAGCCCTCCTTTTCAAGTAGGTGGCTATACGACTATAAAAAATGCTCAGCTTTGTCCCATCCAATTTAGTGTGACAGAGAATTTCTGACATAGTATAGGCTTTTTGGGCAACGGTACTTTAGAACAACAACCCCTCCTGGGCTGTGATGTATATCACAGAATCATTCTCCTCGACTTCCGCCATTTTGTGCGACTGTCAACACCGCTGCTCCGCGGATAGCATCGTGTTTCAGTGCCTGCAATGCTGAATTCGCCTGCTCCAGGGGGAATGTCTCGATTTGCGTCCGGATAGGAATTTCAGCAGCTACCTGCAGAAAATCAATGCCGTCTTGCCGAGTATTGTTGGCCACGCTGCGGATCACGCGCTCGTGATAAAGCAACTCATAGGGAAAAGAAGGAATCGGGCTCATATGAATTCCGCCCAAGACCAGCGTGCCTGCTTTTTTCAGCGCCTGCATTGCCGCCGGCACCAGCTCTCCTGCCGGGGCGAAGATGATCGCGGCATTCAGCCCAACCGGCGGAGTATCGTAAGCTCCGCCCACCCACTCCGCTCCCAGTTCGCGCGCCAGCTTGCGGTGCTTTTCTTCACGCGTACAGACCACGACCTTGATCTTCCAATGACGTGCGACTTGGATCGCCACGTGTCCAGCCGCTCCGAACCCATAGATGGCCAGCGCATCTCCCGCTTGCAGGTTCGCCAGCCGGAGTGCGCGGAAGCCGATGATTCCCGCGCAGAGCAGCGGCGCTGCCTGGGTGTCTTCGAAGCTGGCAGGGATGGGATAGACGAACTCTTCCGGCGCAACAATATATTCTGCGTATCCACCCTGCGCGGTATAGCCGGTGAATTGCGCGTTCACGCACAGGTTCTCGCGTCCGCGCGTGCAGTACTCACATGTGCTGTCGGTGCGATGCAGCCAGGGGACGCCAACTCTTGCGCCGGAAGCATACTTGCCGGCGTTGCCCCCAGCACGAACCACGCGTCCTACGACCTGATGGCCGGGAATAACGCTGGGCAGCTTGGGTTGCAGCTCGCCCTCGACTACGTGCAGGTCGGTTCTACAGATTCCACATGCCAGCACCTGGATAAGAATTTCATCAGCGCCAGGTTCCGGAATAGGAACATCTTCGCGCACAAGCGGATTGCTTTCGACCGGGGCTGGCGTTTTGAGCGCGAGCGCTAGCATGAGGTTCTTTGATCAGATGATAGAACATCATCGCGTGATGCAACAGCCGCAGCTCAGATTGAATTTAGTGGGCGGTTCCGCGCCGCGGATCCATGGTCATGGTCCGGGAGGAATCCAGCTTCCCATCGGCGCCGCTGGTCAGGGCGACGAATGCCGGATCGTTTTTCAGCGAAGCGAACACGGCATCCACGCGTGCTTCCATCATCTCTTCGGAACGCACTGCCTGGTAGCGCTCATATTCGAAGAAGTGGCGTTTGAGCAGGGCAAGCGCCTTGTCGCGCTGGCCGGTCTGCGCGTAGATGGCGGCAAGGTTGTAGGAAGCGGGCAGCATGGCTTCGTTCTCACGGGCAATCTTCAGGGCTTCATCCCCGTGCCCGTTGCCTGCCATGAAGGCCGCGGCAAAGATAAGGTTGTATGCATCTTTCGGATCAAGCGCGAGCGCCTCATGAACGTAGTGGTCGGCTTTGGCCGTATTGCCTTCGGAATTCCAATATACCGCCAGGTTGCGGTTGGCCAGCGCCAGCGGATAGGTTTCGACGGACTTTTCCATCAACGCCAGCCCTTTGGCAAATTCGCCGTCATGGATGGTCATCTTGCCCAGACCATGTAGCGCGACCGCGCGTGACAGCGGATCGGCCGGCATATTAAGGATAGCCTCGAATACGCTCCGTGCCTTGTCCCATTCACCGGTCTCGTGACGATAGACTTCACCTAAGTAGCGCAGCGGCACAGGATCGGCCGGGTCCGTGCGGTGCGCTTTTGAATATAAGCGTTCGGCTTCGGAGTATCTCGCATCCATCTCGGCTTTCAGGCCGGCAATCATGGTGCGCTCGATCGCCGCACTCGTTACCGGATCAAAAACCGGCGGGTCAGGGATCTGGCCAACATCGTCGACCCCGAGCTTCTTCAATTCTTTGGCGGCGTCTTTTGCCCTCTTAGGGAAGAGGCACTTCTGATCAACCACCGCACGGTAAAGTTGGATTGCGGTCGTGTTATCGCCCGACTTGGCTTTATCCTTGGCGTCTTTCATCTGCTGATTGAGAGCGCTATCACGCTGCTTCAGCTCGTCTCCAACCAGCTTTTCCACTTGTTCCACTTTGAGCATGCCGTTTTTATTTTCGATCTTGCCGATCATGCTTCCATCAGGCGCGGCCAGCACTACAATAGGCAGCTTGGCATCGCCGGCAAATTTTTGTCCTGCGGGAGTGCGAATGTCAGAGACTTCCATGGCAATGCATTGCGTGGCGTAAAGCGTAAGCTCACGCGACGTGCGCAGGCTGGATTGCTGCAGCTCAGTATTGGAAGAAGGGAACCAGTAGACAACCAGACCCGAGGTTATAGGTGGATCTGAAGGTTTCAGCATGCGCCAAGGCACCTGGTAAACCTGCGGATCCTGGCCTTGCGTGCCTCCGCCGCCCGTTCCGCCCACACCCCCGCCGCCACCGCCTCCGCAAGTGGCCCAAGTGAAGGGCACGAGCAGCAGCAGGGTGAATGCGAAAAACAGGGTGCGAACAGATAGTGGTTTCATAGGCTTATGGCCGCGATTATAACAAAGCCGGAATCTGGGAATTGTCAACAAAGTGTCAAAAGAGAGCAGCGGCGTCTTGCCACTCTGTGGTCGCCCAACTGCATCTGCCCGGTCTTGTACCCGGTGTAGTCCCCCCTCCCCCATTGCTTGAAGTAGTTTCCGTGCAGTTAAGTCATCCCAATTCAGGTACATACGATACATACGAGAGGAAGGAAGAGTAATGAGGACAGATAGTCCGCAGTTGCTGGGGACCCCGACTCGCGCTACGCTCGCGGCGATCCGGCGCTCGCTTCGCGTTCACCCTCTCGATCTAACAGGCAATGAATTTTCAAAGACCTAAAGGACTTCAAAAAGCCCCCGCATTCTTGAATGCGTAAAGTAGACACACGTCTAGCACAATTATTGCCCTTAGTTTCTAAGGAAGCAAGATTTTGATACCAGAGTGATACCAGTTGGCACTCAGCACTCAGAAAAAGCAACTGGTGCCGAAGCCTAGTACGCTCTGGGGCTGGCCCGTCAATTTATGGGCACCTTGAAGCAATAGCGGAGCCGGAACCAATACAGTAAACTTTCACCTTTATTTCGCTATTTTTGACAGGTTTTCCACAGCTTATACACCGTTTATACAACAACTTACCGAAAATAAGCTTGCAGAACAAGGTTTATTGTGCCAACAATAAACCTACTATATGTAGAAAGGAAAGTGGCTGGTACGCAATCTACAGGTGCCAACTGCATATGCGAAAAACTAACTCTAGCTTCCCTTGATGGAAATCGGTGCGGCTCACCGGCAAGGGAGGCCATAACAGGAAACCCGCTCACGATCCTTGCAGGGCACGTGAACGGGTCCGAGGTGTAGCCATTCTGACTACTTTTTCTGAAGAGAAAAGCGCTGACTCTCCAGTTACATCAACCGCTGTTACAACCGGGGAACAATAATTCCCCAGAAAGGTTTTGTCAACATGCCTAAGGTATCTCCATGGCATTCGACCCGGCTAGGTGAAACCGTGTACCACAACAACACCCTCTGTACCGAGGGCAACAACATCGAGACCTACTATTACGCCAAAGGTACAGGCGGCAAAGCGCTTTGCACCAGTCAAGAACTGGCCAGACACGCCTAAGCTCCACGACCTTTAACCCATGGTCGAGGGCTATAGACAGCGCTCTGTAGCCTTCACCTTTCCCGCCACAAAATCTTACCGTCGGCTCTGAGAAGGCATGTCCGTTCCCACCTTGGCATGATTCAATAGTTTCAATTCCGTTTTCGCGCAGAATGAGCACCGCTTTTTCTATCCCCTTGTCCAGATGATTCAGCGCGTGGTCCGTTGCCATACGATGCCACAACCTATAGTACTGTATTTACCGTATATACATTAAATACGGTATTTACAACATAGCATGATTGTTTAGAATTGCAACCCCATTTCTCTTATGCCGAACAAGGGTCGCAAACCCGTGGACCGCAAGCCCACCATAACGGTCTCTGAGGAACTCCACGAACGCTGCAAGGCTTGGGCTGCGCTTAATGGAATGGAACTGACGACGTTTGTTGAAAAGTGGATTGAGGGAACCACAAAAGACCTCAAGCCTATCCACAACCGCATTCGCGGACAGCGAGATAGAAAGTAACGGTCGCACCGCAACATTTGGCGGGTTGGCCTACCCGAGCAAAATACTGTAGGATTCGAAAATAATGGAAGGATGGATTGAATCAGCGTTTGGAGCGGTGAAATGGGTGCTGGGTTTTGTCGGCGCGGGACTGCTTTTGAAGAAAGGCGAAGAGCATAGAAGACGAAAACGAATGCGGCGGCAACTCTATGAAGAAATGTGTCGCCTGTACGAGAGCATTGTCTTTCGGATTTCTGTTGCGACCAGCGTCGAAGGAATCAAGCAGGGAGTCCCATTCAAGTTTTCAAATAACTTAAACGTTTCTTTTGATTCGTGGCAGTTTTATACAAGCGAAGCGCAGAGGGAGTTTTTTTACAGTCTGGATGATGCAGGAGCGATCCAAGAATTCTTCAGGGCATGTGAAGCAATAGCAAAAAACCAAGATGAAGATAAAGCTACCGGAGAATTGAAGAGAATACAGACTGCCAAAAGAGCTGCCGCAACTTTTGATGAAGCTGTTATACAGGGTAGGCTAAGCCAAAGTCTTCTCCAAGAGGTTGCTGCTGTTCCAGTATGGCAGTACATCAAAGATTTAATTGATGGCGAGCGAGAAAGCTGGAAGAAAACTCTTAATCCGTTTTAGGGATGACAGTATTTTCCTAACATAGGTCGTTCAATTCCATACCTGGCTGCGAAGCTCGACCGGGCGGTGTATAATTCCTTTTATGGCACTGTCGCCTGACAGCATCGTCAACTTGACTGCAGCGCTGATTACATTAACTGTGGCGCTGGCGCCCCTTTTTAAAAAATTCTTCAGATTTAACATTACAAATAAACTGTTAAGTGTTTTTTTAAAAAAAGTACATCTCGTGAGAACTAAATCCTGGATGTTTGCTTCAAAAAAAAACCAACTGTGTCAAAATTCTTTTACACCTTTAAAAAAAATCCTCCCATGCAACATTACTTCTGAAGTGTTGCATTCTCTGCCTAACCGATTGATATTCCAGGTCTAAATGGATGTGGCATTACTGCTGAACTGTTGCATCGAGTCCTCCGCTGCAGGGACCGGCTGCGCCGGTGTGGAGCACCCAGGCGGGTCTTCGGCAAGCCGATTGACTTGCTTTTCAAAAATCCGCGGAATCCGTGAAATCCGCGGTGAGCTTTTGCTTTTAATTCGGACTGGAACTGGGATGGTATGTCTGTTCAGGGCTCCCATCCATCCGCCCCCGCCAGGAACTTTTGCGCAGTGAAACCCTCCGCCTCGGCTGCAGTGAGCGCGTGCGAATAAGGCTCGCGTTTATCTTTGGTTGATGCAGGGGCGGCTGAGGCAGGGCCGATGGAGTTGAACTCGGCGTAGTAAGCGGTCTGCAGTGAATTGGTTTCTCCTGGATGCCATTCGCGCCAGCCCTCGGGTTCAACGTGGGCCTGCATCTCGCTATTCAGAAAGACCACGCTGGCATAAGGTCGCCATGGCCTGCCCAGAAATATGTGGTCCGCGCCCGGCTCGGCCGTGATCTTGCAATGGTCGAACACAAACCCGCTCTCCTCTTGCGGGTAGCGTTTGCTCTGCGCGGTGAGCATGACGATCGAATGTGGAATCGCATGGATCTCGCACTCGCTGAATACTGCCTTGGCATCGCCAAAGATGAAATCCACGTTGCCCTCGATATAGCAATGCGAGAAAAACTGGCGCGCCGAGGTGCAGGAGCCCTGCTCGCTGGCGCAGCCCTTGCTGCCGGCGTAAAGCGTGTCCTGGGCGCCAAGCATCCGCACATTATGAAGAATGGCCCGATCCCCGGTGATGGCCAGCGCTACCGCCTGCGATCCTTGTGAGGTGAGCGGCCTGTCTTTGCTGAAGTCGTTGGCAAACGTCATACCTTCGGCAGAAAAGTCGTCTGCTGTGACGCTGACGGTTGCGGAA
>WNFE01003044.1_pt1 | contig 12403 bp, 12 predicted proteins | sample 5400451 | NCBI WGS metagenome assembly WNFE01 (sample SAMN13153344, study PRJNA577476) | soil metagenome | isolation source: 200 cm saprolite under Douglas fir tree site 2 hole 2 | place: USA:California | collected 2015-04-18
CGAAGGGACTCGTCGCGTCGAATCCCGAGTAGGCGAGGATCGCGCCGGTCGCGTCCGCGTTCGTCAACCAGGACCAGCTGTACGTCGACGCTGCCGTGTCGGCGGCGGTGGCGATGCGGTAGTACAGAGCCTGCTCGAGCAGGGTGCCGGACGTGCGCAGGTTGCCTATCTGTGTCCAGCCGGCCGGTGCGGTGATCGCCTCGTTGTTTCGCAGTGTGATCTGCGCCAGCATCAGGTTGCCGATCGTGACCGAGGCCGGGCGTGCGAGCGGTGCACTGGAGAAGTTCGCTTTGTTCGAGACCGTGCTGGTCGAGCAGCCGCCGCCGGGGCAGGCGGCGATCAGCGCCACCGGATCGATCACGTATGGAGCCGGCAGCTCCGCGTCGTTCAGTCGAAGCTGCAGCCAACGCGTCTTGCCGCGCGTCGCAACCGACCAGTGGAGCCCGGCAGGGGTGACGTCCTTCCGGTTCTTGTCGAAGATCGCGACGGGGAGGATGCGAAGCCCGGAGTCTTTGGTGCCGTCCGCGAACCGGATCGCTCCGTCTTTCGTCACTCGCGCGGCGAGGTTGCCGGCGTCGAGGCGCCAACGCCATGTGCGCGTACCTTGCCGCGAATCGACGAGCAGCGATTGCTCGACGCGATTCGTGCCGAACACGATCGTCTCGCGACCGAACGGCAGCTTCCGTTGCACACCGTGCTGATGACCGCTCCAAGCACCGCGGGCGGTGCTGTAGTGAAGCGAGAGACTCGAGTGCCCGGAGGTGACCTTGAGGCCACCGTTCCGAATCTCGAGTTTGCCGCCGAGGGCCGGCTTGACGAGAGAGGGAGACGAATGCGCCGGCCTCCTGACGAGGGGCGCCGAGTCCAGCGGCGGACCCAGCTCCCTCGTCAGGAATGCCGATGCGTCGTGTGCCTTCGGGCCGTGGAGAGTGGCGAGCTCGGTGACGGCAGCAAAGGCTGTGATCAGGAGCGTGGCGGAGACCACGAGGAGAACGCGAGTCCTGTTCTTGGACACGGCCGAGGACTCGGCTTTCGCCGAGCGCCGATGAGGCCGCAGGTCCGGGAAGCTCGCCATGTTCTCCATCCACGCGCCGTCTCTGGCACGTGGCTCCGTTTGGAGGAATCGGCGTTTGCATGAGGATTCCTGAAGCTTTTTGCGCTTCCAAAGGTGTCGATCTTGTGCAAATCCCCCCCAAATCCCCCCTCTGGGGTACTGAAATCTGCAGAATTCCCTCCCAACCGCCCGCGCCGCTGAATGGATTCCACCTTCGACGTTCGCGCGGGCCAGAGGGGAACCGGCGAGCCTAAGGCTCTGGTCGAGACTTACTTCTGGGTGAACACGGCTTCAGCGATGGTGTCGGCGCCTGGTCCGCTCGCGAAGACGCTCGTGGTTCCCAGGACCCCGGAGGCGAGTGTCGATCTGCCCGACCAGCAGTGGTCGAGGGGTGGGCAGTCGTACGCCGTCGCTCCCGGGAACGCGGCTCCGACGTAGGGCATCACGCGTCGCGCCACTCCGTCGCGTCATCGATCGTGTCCCACTGCAGGGCGAGTGCGGCGGTCGTCTCTCCGGATGCCGAGACGTACAGGCCCACGCGGCCGCCGCCCCAGCCGTCGGCAGCAGTGACGGCGTTCGGGACGCCGAACGCGAGCAGCAGGCTGCGAACGTCGAGCTCTCCGAAGGTCTCGGACGCGGTGAGCTTCCAGTCCCCGATCCGAGTTGGCAGCCGGACCGCGAGTGCGGGCTCGCGCTCGAGGAACTTGTCGACGTGCAATAGCTGCTCGGTCGTCTGCGGAAACGATCGCAGTGCACTCGCAAGTGCGCGATACCCGCGGATGTAGCGCAACTGTTTCGCAAGAGCCTCGCCGCCTGCGAGACCCGACTCGAGTTGCAGGAAGCGCTCGAGCGGAGTCCCGCGAACGGCCCCCCCGCCGACGCCCGAGGCCAGTGCGCCGGTGCCGTCCACAATGGCCTGCGCGGCGAGCCCACGGTCGCGATCGCGTGCACGCAGCCCTGCGATCCGGTGCAGGTTGAAGTTCTGGTCGACCAGCGCGCGCACCAGCTCGTTGACGACCCGCGATCTCTGCGGCATCGGCTTGCGCCGTAGCAGGAGCCTGCGCGCGGCCGGGTCGTACCAAACACGTGACGCCTGGGTGGTCGGCGCGAGTTGTGCCTTCAGGGTGCGTGGCATAAGCCCGAGCCGCGCGTACAGCGCCGCGTCGGTTGTACGGAGCGCCCGCGGATACTCCCGGTAGGCGGCGCGCAGGACCGCGGAGTCGTATTGCGCACCCGAGAGCAGCTTTTCGGCCACGGCCCGGCGGACCGGCAGGCCCGACAGGTGCGACGCCTTTCGGAGCAGCTCGCTGTTCGTCGAAGCCGCAGGGGCGTCCGCTACCGAAAGCGCCAAGGTCGAACAAATGACAACTGCAACGATCTTCTCCACGAGGGCGAATATCGGCAGAAGCGCCGGACGGCAGAAGTCGGAATCGCGCCCGTAGAATCGAGCGAACGATGGCCACGACCGAGGATCCGCGCGCGCGGTCGGACGAGACAGCGACCGCCGCGTGGAAGCGTGAGGTCTACGACGCAAAGCCCGAGCGCGACGGCCAGCTGTTCTCGACGATCTCCGGGCTCGAAAACGAACCGCTCTACACGCCCGACGGCGTCGAGATCGACTACGAACGGGACCTCGGCTACCCGGGCGTCTACCCGTTCACCCGCGGCGTCTATCCGTCCATGTACCGCGGGAAGTTGTGGACGATGCGCCAGTTCGCCGGCTTCGGCACTGCCGAGGAGACGAACGAGCGCTTCCGTTACCTCCTGGATCACGGCCAGACCGGCCTCTCCACGGCGTTCGACATGCCGACGCTCATGGGCTACGACTCCGACCATCAGCGCTCGCTCGGTGAGGTCGGCCGTGAAGGTGTCGCGATCGACTCGCTCGACGACATGGAGACGCTCTTCGCGGGCATTCCGCTCGACGAGGTCTCCACCTCGATGACGATCAACTCGCCCGCCGCGATGTTGCTCGCGTTCTATCTCTGCGTCGGGGAGGAGCAGGGCGTGCCGCGCGCCACGCTGCGCGGGACGATCCAGACGGACATCCTCAAGGAGTACATCGCGCAGAAGGAGTGGATCTTTCCGCCGGAACCGTCGATGCGGCTCGTCATCGACATGATCGAGTTCTGTGCACAGGAGATGCCGCTGTGGCATCCGATCTCGATCTCGGGATATCACATCCGCGAGGCGGGCTCGACCGCGGCGCAGGAGCTGGCATTCACGCTCGCGGACGGCTTTGCCTACGTCGAGGCGGCGTTGGAGCGCGGACTGGACGTGGACGAGTTCGCGCCCCGGCTGTCGTTCTTCTTCAACGCACACCTCGACTTCTTCGAGGAGATCGCGAAGTACCGCGCTGCGAGACGGATCTGGGCCCACGAGCTGAAGGAGCGCTACGGGGCAAAGAACCCCCGCTCCTGGCTGATGCGCTTCCACACGCAGACGGCAGGCGTCTCGCTGACGGCCCAGCAGCCAGAGGTGAACATCATTCGCACGGCACTCGAGGCGATGGCTGCGGTCCTCGGCGGAACGCAGTCGCTGCACACGAACTCCTTCGACGAGGCGCTGGCACTTCCGACCGAGAGCGCCGTTCGGCTCGCGCTCCGTACGCAGCAGGTGATCGCGCACGAGACTGGTGTGGTGAACACGATCGATCCGCTCGGCGGTTCGTACTACGTCGAAGAGCTGACGAACCGGCTCGAGGCCGAGGCGTACGACTACTTCGACCGGATTCGAAAGCTCGGTGGCGTCATCCCGGCGATCAAGGAGAACTTCTTCCAGCGCGAGATCGCGGAGGCCTCGTTCCGCTACCAGCACGAAGTCGAGCAGAAGCAGCGAATCATCGTCGGGGTCAACCGGTACGAGCACGAGGACGAGGAGCCGCTCGAGATCCTCAAGATCGATCCCACGCTCGAGGGAAAGCAGATCGGCCGTGTCCAGGCGTTGCGGGGACGTCGTGACTCGGCTGCGGTCGAGTCGGCGCTCACGAAGCTCAAGGAAGACGCCGCGCACGAGGACCGGAACCTGATGCCGCAGATCGTCGACGCGTCCAAGGAGTACGTGACGATGGGTGAGATGTGCGACGCGCTCCGAGAAGTGTGGGGCGTCTGGCGCGAGACGCCCGTGTTCTGAGCCTCCGTTCTGCTCTCCGCCGCGCTAGGTAAAGCGGACAAAATGTGACACGCTTCGACCGCAGTTGGGGTGCCTGCGGCGACAACTCGGTCTCCTAAGCCTGCTCGGCGTTGCATGCGTCGTGGCGGCGCATGCAACGGCGGCGCCTGCGCCGACTCTCTTCCGGCTCACGATCGTCGGGACCGTGCATCAGGAGTGGACCGTGACGGCCGCTCCGGTGGACACCGATGGCTGCCGGCGTACAGAGACCTCTGAAGGGACGCGGACAGCGACATTCCGCACCGGCACCCCGGTCATCGTGCGAGTCGTGGCAGGACGCGTGCTGCCGGTGGACGTGCACGGCATCCTCGGCAAGGTGACCCTCGTCGGCGCCAACACGACGGACGAAGTCTGCGGCGGGACCCCCAAGAGCAAGATCGCCGACTGTGCGCCGACAACACGTTCGTTCACCGGAGCGACCGTCCACGCCGCAAGCCCTCGACCCGGCGTCGCCGCCTTCAATGGGATCGAGAACGTTCGGCTCGCAGCGGCCGACTGCCCGCTCGAGCCGGCAGACGTCCGCCGCCGGCCGCTCGGTCCCCCGCTGAACCTCGTGCGCCTGCCGAAGGAAACGCTGATCGAGAAGAAGCTCGCGGGTGTCAACCTGCACGCGACGCGCACTCGTCGCAAGGTCTACGGCACACCGGAGCAGGGGCACCTCGTCGAGACGGTCGACTGGAAGATCAAGTTCGTGCGAGCCCAGGGCTGAGTCGAACAGCGACGTAGACTGCAGTCGTGGCAAGGAAGATCCGAGTCGTGATCGCAAAGCCCGGCCTCGACGGTCACGATCGCGGCGCGAAGATCATCGCTCGCGCGTTGCGCGATGCCGGCATGGAGGTCATCTACACCGGGCTTCATCAGACCCCCGAGCAGATCGTCGAGACCGCGATCCAGGAGGACGCCGATGCGGTCGGCATCTCCATCCTTTCGGGCGCGCATATGACCCTCGTTCCGCGCATCCTCGACGGGCTCAAAGAAAACGGCGCCGACGACGTCCTCGTCGTGGTCGGGGGCACGATCCCGAAAGAGGACTCCGACGAGCTGAAGCAACGCGGGGTCGCGGAAGTGTTCACGCCGGGCGCGCCGACTAGCGAGATCGTCGACTTCCTTCAAGGAAGGGTTCCTGTCTAGTGGATCGTCGGCGCCCCCGGCGTGTTGGGAAGGGGTCGGGGGGAAACCGAGAGGTTTCCCCAATCGTGCTCCACGGCGGGCGCGGCGATCTCAGCGGCGCGAGCGTCGTGGCGAGCCATGAAGAAGGGGGCACGCGGGGAAAACATGGTTTCCCCCGCGGGAGTGAGCCAAAGGCGAACGACGCGCCGGGAGCGCCGACGACCGAGATCGTCGACTTCCTCAAGGGCAAAGTGCCCGTTTGATCCGCGTCGAGCGCGAAGAGGCGGTCGCGATCGTGACGATCGACCGCCAGGAAGCGATGAACGCACTCGACGTCGCGACCCTCACCGAGTTGCGTGACCGTCTCCGTGAGCTCGCCGACGACGATTCGGCGCGCGCCGTGATCGTGACCGGAGCCGGCGAGAAGGCATTCGTCGCCGGCGCCGACATCAAGTACATGAGCGGCCTCGACGTCGGCAAGGCGAAGGAGTGGGGAGCACTCGGGCACGAGACGGGGCGACTCCTCGAGAGCATGCCCAAGCCGACCATTGCTGCGGTCAACGGCTTCGCCCTCGGCGGGGGTTGCGAGCTTGCGGCGGCGTGCGACCTCCGCTACGCGGCGAGCGGTGCAAAGCTCGGCCAGCCCGAGGTCAATCTCGGGATCATTCCCGGCTGGGGCGGGACTCAGCGCCTCGCACGACTTTGCGGCCTCGGCGTCGCGAAGGAGCTGATCTTCACCGGCCGCATCGTCGATGCGGAGGAGGCGCTGCGTCTCGGGCTCGTGAACGCCGTGCACGATCCCGTCCTCGACAAAGCGCGCGAGGTCGGGGCGCTGCTCGCCTCGAAGAGCCCGATCGCACTCAGGCTGATGAAGGAGGTCTCGAACCGCGCGCTCGGCGGCGAGCACGCGCGGAACCTCGAGGCCGAGAGTGAGACATTCGGCGAGCTGTTCTCGAGCGAGGACGCGAAGGAAGGCCTCGCCGCCTTCGTCGAGAAACGCGAGCCCAGGTTCGTGGGTCGCTGACCGTGCACGATTGCCAAAGCCTCCGATCAGCCGAGCTGAATCAGCGCTGAGCTGAGAACGCCGTCGTCGGCGCGCTGCGCCTTGAGCGTCGCGGGCGCCGGTTGCGTCCACACGACGACCTTGTCGCCCTTCTGAGCGAGAGTGACGTCTGCCGCCCGGAACGTCCCCGTGGGGCTCAGGCTTTGCACGACAGTCGTCTCCGGGACGTTCAGGGCGATCGTTCGGTTCAACTTCGTCAGCGTCAGTCCCGACGGCCATGCCTGCGACGTCGAAACGTTCACGACTCGGTTCCGTCTCGGGGTCTAGCTCGCGGAAGCTTCGCAAGCTCATCGGCAAACTCGGCGTGCTGAGGTTCGGATTTCCAGCGCCTAATTTGCATGAAAGGACGGGCGCTCCGGTTCGCGCTCGAAGCGTGGGACGCTAGCAGGCGTCTTGGCGCAAGTCAGCCTCAGTAGAGTCCTGCCGCATGAAGATCGCAGTCTGCGTCAAGTCGGTCCCAGAGGGGAACAGCCGGATCGATCCAGGAACGAATCGGCTCGACCGCTCCGGGGAAGGTGCTCTGAACGCCTTCGACGCCAACGCCATCGAGGAGGCCCTGCAGCTGAAGGATGCGACCGGCGAGGGCGAGGTCGTCCTGGTCTCGCTGGGGCCGGCGAAGGCCCAGGACGCGCTGCGCAAGGCCCTGGCCATGGGCGCGGACCGGGCGGTCCTGGTCAGCGACGAGACGGCCGCTGGATCGGATCTCGTCGCCACGAGCTCTGTCTTGGCCAAAGCGCTCGAGCGCGAAGGCGCGGATCTGATCCTGTTCGGGCAACAGGCCCGGGACTCGGACGGTGCGGTGTTATGGGCGGCGGTCGCCGACCGCCTCCGGCTGCCCGTTGTCTCTCAGGCCGCCGAGATCACTCATGACGGCGGGAAGCTGACGGTCAAGCGGCAGACGGAGTTCGGGTACGACGTGATCGAAGCGCCGCTGCCGGCTGTCGTCGCCGTCTCGGACGCGATCAACGAGCCGCGGTATCCGTCGTTGAAGGGAATCATGGGAGCGAAGTCCAAGCCGCAGGAAACGGTGTCGCTTGCTGAGCTCGGGGTCGAGCCCGGGCGGGCGGGTGAGCCGGGGTCGCGCACGGAGGTCTATGCGCTGAACGATCCGCCCGCGCGCGGGGACTCCAGAAAGATCGAGGACGACGGCAACGCAGCGCAGGCGATCCTCGACTTCCTGGCGGAAAAACGTCTCGTATGAGCACCACTCTCGTCTTCCTCGAGCATCACGGCGACGAGCTGCTGAAGGGCTCGCTCGGCGTGCTCTCGAAGGCGGCTGCACTCGGCGACGCCGACGTCGCGGGCGTCGTGCTTGGCTCCGGTGTGCGCGGACTCGCCGAGCAGGCCGGGAAGTTCGGGGCGACGAAGGTCTACGTCGCCGACGACCCTCAGCTCGAGGCGCCGCTGCCTCAGCCTCGCGTCGACGTGCTGGCGCAGCTCGTGCGCGACAAAGGGATCGAAACGGTGCTGTTCGGCAACTCCGTGCTCGCAGCAGACGTCGCTGCCGGACTTGCCGCACGGCTGGAAGCCGGACTGAACTGGGACCTCGCCGACCTCGGGCAACGAGACGACAAGCTCGTCGGCAAGCGGCCCGCGCTCCAGGACTCCGTGTACGTCGACGTCGGCTGGAAGTCGGAGCCTCGGCTCGCCCTGTTCCGTTCCGGCTCCTTCGATCCGGTCGAGACCGGCGGCTCGGCCGACTCGGAAGACGTGCCCGTCGCGCTCGAAGACTTCTCGGCGTCGGCGCGCATGGTCGATCAGGCGCACGAGGCGAGCGAGGGCCCGTCGATCGAGGACGCCCCCGTCATCGTTGCCGGCGGGCGCGGGCTCGGAGGTCCGGAGAACTTCACGCTTGTCGAGGAGCTCGCGAAAGCGCTGGGCGGTGCGGTCGGCGCAACGCGCGCCGTCGTCGACGCCGGGTGGTATCCGTACTCGACGCAAGTCGGTCAAACCGGCAAGACGGTGTCGCCCAAGCTCTACATCGCCTGCGGCATCTCGGGCGCCATCCAGCACAAGGTCGGCATGCAGGGCTCGGGCGTGATCGTCGCGATCAACAAGGACCCGAATGCGCCCATCTTCGAGTTCGCGGATCTCGGCGTCGTCGGCGACGTGCACGCGATCGTGCCGAAGCTGACCGAGCTGGTCAACGCGCGCAAGGGTTCGTGACGAAGCCCGCAGACCTACCGCCTCCGTTCCGCGCCGCGGACTATGTCGCCGCGCCGAGCGACCCTGCGGATGAGCGGATCGAGGTCGGCGTCCTGATCGTCGGCGCGGGCCCGGCAGGGCTCGCTTGCGCGATTCGCCTCGGCCAGCTGCTGGAGGACGCACCGAAGATCCGCGAGCGGCTGGGCGAGGTTCCGGTTGCTGTGGTGGACAAGGGCAAGCAGGTGGGCTCCCATCTCCTCTCGGGCGCCGTCGTCAACCCGCGTGCGCTGCGCCGCCTCTTCAGAGGACGCAAGCGGATCGACGAGATGCCGTTCTACGGACCGGTCGAGGACGAGTCAGTCTACTTCCTCACGAAGAACAGCGCGCTACGCATTCCGGCGCCACCGACGATGAAGAACGAGGGGAACTACGTCGCGTCGCTTTCCCGCCTTGGCCGCTGGCTCGCGGAGCAGGCAGAAGAAGCGGGCGCGATGCTCCTGCCCGAGACCGCGGCGGAGAAGCTCCTCGTCTCGGACGGCCGTGCGCGCGGCGTCAGGACCGGCGACAAGGGTCGCGGGCGCGACGGGCAGCCCCTCGGCAACTTCGAGCCCGGCGCCGACATCGTCGCCCGCGTAACCGTTCTCGCGGAGGGAACGCAGGGTCACCTCACGGGCGTCGCGCTGGATCGTTTCGGCCTCGCCGGCGAGAACCCGCAGGTCTGGGCGCTCGGGGTCAAGGAGGTCTGGAAGGTCTCGCGCCCGCTCGACCGTGTGATCCACACGATGGGCTGGCCGCTACGCCCTGGCGCGAAATTCAGAGAGTTCGGCGGCTCGTTCATCTACCCGCTGGGTGAGGACATGCTCACACTCGGGATGGTGGTCGGCCTCGACTACCGCGACGTCGAGCTCTCGGTCCACGATCTGCTGCAGGAGCTGAAGACGCATCCGCTCGTGCGCAAGCTGCTCGAGGGCGGCGAGCGAGTCGAGTGGGGCGCGAAGACGATTCCGGAGGGGGGATTCCTCGCGCTCCCGAAGCGGCTGCATGCGCCCGGACTGCTGATCTGCGGGGACGCGGCCGGCCTCGTCAACGTCCCTGCCCTGAAGGGGATCCACTACGCGATCGAGTCCGGTTCCCTGGCGGCGGAGGCTGCGTTCGCGGCGCTGCAACCGGGACAGACACCCTCGACTCCCGGTGCGCTCTCCGTGTACGACGAGTCGTTGAAGCAGAGTTTCGTCTGGAAGGACCTGTACGAGGTGCGCAACATGCGTCCTGCGTTCGGCCGCGGCTTCTGGCTCGGCGGCGCGCTCGCGGGGGCGATGACCGCCACGAAGGGCCACTTCCCGCGGCGAGACCTGCACCTCGAGCGCGACGTGGACGTCGAGCTCATCCGCACCGGACGCGCGAGGGACTATCCGGCGCCGGACGGGAAGCTCACGTTCGACAAGCTCTCCTCCGTCTTCGCCTCGGGAAACAAGACGCGTGACGACCAGCCGAACCACATCGTCATCCGACGCGACGTCCCGCAAGGGGTCGCAGCGCTCTGGGAGCGAATGTGTCCCGCGCAGGTCTACGAGGCGACGGAGACGGGCGTCGACGTCACACCGTCGAACTGCGTCCAGTGCGGCGCGATCACCGCGAAGGGCGGCCGCCTGACCCCGCCCGAGGGCGGCAGCGGCCCCGAGTACAAGCTGACCTAAGGCGCGACTCCTCCGGGCACGTACCGGTGCCAGGCACGGGTACGAAACTGTGACGTAGCTCGGTAGAAAACCGCCCGTCGCTCTCGGAATTAAGGACCGTTATGCGAAGACGACTCACGCTCCTTGCTCGCGACCGCGGCGCCTTTTCTGCTCGCGGGCTGCGGCAAGGACAAGTACTAAACGGCGGCCTGTATCCTGCGGACAGCGCGATGAGGCTCGCGCCCAACCGCCCTCGCGGGCTGATGGCCTCTACGGAACGTCAAGCGACGATCGGTAGGAGGCCACAGTGGATTCAGTCCAACTCGCAGCAGTCCTCGCCGCCGTAGTTCTCATCGCCAGCGTGATCTCGGTCGAACTGGGCGTGACCGTGGCCCTGCTCGAGCTCACCCTCGGTGTCGCGGCGGGCAACCTCCTCCACCTGCAAACGCAGGACTGGCTCGACTTCATCGCCAAGTTCGGCTCGATCGTCCTCACATTTCTCGCCGGGATGGAAGTCGATCCGGCCTACATGCGGCGCCGGATCGGAGCTTCGTTCGGGATCGGCGTGGTCCCGTTCCTGGGCCCATTCGTCGTTGCGTCTTCCACTGCCTACCTCGTGCTCGACTGGAGCACGCGCGCTTCCCTGATTGCGGGAACTGCCCTTTCGACGACATCGCTCGCCGTCGTCTACGCCGTGCTCGTCGAGCGCGGGCTGACGGACACCGGTGTCGGCAAGCTCCTGATGAGCGCAACCTTCGTGACCGATCTCTGCACGGCACTGGCGCTGTCGGCGATCTTCATCAAGCCGAACATCTGGTTCCCGGTCTTCCTAGCCGTCTCGCTCGTGCTGATCCTTCTGCTACCGAGAATTGCGCCCTGGTTCTTCGGACGCTACGGCGACCGCGTCATCGAGCCCGAGATCAAGCTCGTCTTTCTCTCCCTCCTGATCTTGATGGTGCTCGCCGACGAGTCCAACGGACACGCGGTGCTGCCTGCGTTCGTCCTCGGCCTCGTCATGAGCCGCCACTACCAGGAGCACCGCGAGGAGCAAAAGCGCCTTCGCGTGGTGGCGTTCGCCTTCCTGACTCCGTTCTTCTTCGTCAAAGGCGGCATGAACGTCTCCCTCGGGGCCGTCGTGACGAACCTCGGACTGCTCGCCGTCCTACTCGCCGCGAAGATGCTGCCCAAGATCGCCTTCATCTACCCGTTGGCGCGCCGCGCCGATCGGCGCCATGGCACGTTCACGACCCTGCTGATGAGCACGGGGCTGACCTTCGGGACGATCTCGTCCCTGTACGGACTGAACGCGGGGATCATCGACAAGACCCAGTTCTCCTTGCTGGTCAGCGTCGTCGTCCTCTCGGCAGTCGTTCCCACAGCGATCGCCGAGCGCTGGTTCCTTCCGGACGCGGAGCGCGAGCAACGGATCGATCGGCGCCTGGCCTACGCAGAGAGCGAGGAGTACGTCTAGAGCCGCGCCCGAAGTACCATCCCCGACATGGCAATGACCGGCTCGCTGATCTCGCTCGACGACGTCTACCGTGCGCGCGAGCGAATCGGCGATCGCCTGCACCGCACGCCGCTGCTCACTTCGGCCACGCTCTCCGAGCTGGTCGGCGCCGACGTTCGCTTCAAGGCGGAGCTCATGCAGCGCACCGGCTCATTCAAGCCTCGCGGTGTCCTGAACAAGCTTGCGACTCTGACGGACGAAGAGAAGGAGCGCGGCGTCATCTCGATCTCCGCGGGAAACCACGCGCAGGCCGTGGCCTATGCGTCGGCATCTCAGGGGATCGACGCGCTCGTCGTCATGTGGCAGACCGCGAGCCCGATGAAGATCGCCGCCGCGCGGGGCTATGGCGCGACGATCGACACCGAGGCCGCCGACATCCCGAGCGCGTTCCGGCGGCTGGAGGAGCTGGTCGAGTCGACCGGCCGCACGCTCGTTCACCCCTACGACGATCCCCAGGTGATGGCTGGCCAGGGGACGGTTGGCCTCGAGATGCTCGAGGACGCGCCCGCTGCGGACGTCGTCCTGGTCCAGGTCGGGGGCGGCGGATTGATCTCGGGTGTCGCCACCGCGGTCAAGGGGCTCAGACCGGAAGCGCGCGTGATCGCGGTCGAACCGGAGCGTTCGCCGGCCTTGCACGAGAGTCTCAAGGCCGGCGAGCCGGTCACGGTCGAGGC
>WNFE01003556.1_pt1 | contig 12402 bp, 10 predicted proteins | sample 5400451 | NCBI WGS metagenome assembly WNFE01 (sample SAMN13153344, study PRJNA577476) | soil metagenome | isolation source: 200 cm saprolite under Douglas fir tree site 2 hole 2 | place: USA:California | collected 2015-04-18
TGGTCGTCCGCGACGCGCTGTTCGCGTTCGCGCTGAGCCGCGCCGACTTCCCCGCCGGCACCGTCGACTGGCGGCGGGCGCGCGCCTTGACGCCGGCGCAAGCCTGGGTCCCGCATGCGCTCCCGCCGGCGGTTGCCGCGGCGATTCGACGCTTCATGGCCGACATGTCCCTGCATTATGGCAGGCTGGATTTTCTCCTGGCCGGCGAGGACTACTTCTTTCTCGAAGTCAATCCGAACGGCGAGTGGGGCTGGCTCGACCCGTCGGGCGAGGCGGGGATCCTCGACGCATTGGCGAGCGAACTTTCGCCGGACACGCCCTGCCATCCGCTGCCGAACCCGCGCCGGATCAATGTCGCCGATCGCCTGAATTGGTGATTCGGATTCTGGCTGCCGGAGGGCGGGACGATCTGACGCCGCGGTCCGCGCATGGGCCACGCCCTCATCGCCTTGTGGTCCGCTCGCTGTTCCGCTGCTGATGCGCGGAGTGGTGCCGCGCGAAGGTCATCCTCGACATCTGCCGCGCCAAGGACTTCTCGTCGGTCAAGCTGTGGGACGCGGCCTGCGCGCTCACGCCGTGTTCCCGGCGCGCCGCGAGGCATGGGGAAGAATCCCCCAGACCGCTTGATCATGGGGGATTTTTCCCCTATCATGTATCGGATGAACGGTGGCGAGTTCATTCGCAAGATCCAGGCGCTTGGAAAAAAGACCGGCATTCCCGTTCGTTTCGTCAAACGCCACGGCAAGGGCAGCCACGGCACGCTTTATTATGGCGCCCGCAAGACAACGATGAAGGACCGCAAGAAGGAGATCGGCCCCGGTCTCCTCGGTGCGATGCTCGACCAGCTCGGTTTGAGCAAGAAGGATTTGACGTAGGAGATCGACATGCGAGCCACGGTCTTTGCCTATCCGGCGACGCTGACTCGGGACGCCGCGCGTCGCTTCCTGGTTCGATTTCCGGATATTCCGGAAGCATTGACGGATGGCGCGACGGAAGAGGAGGCGCTACGCGAGGCGGCCGACGCTCTGTCGGAGGCGTTGATGCGCCGGACGCGACAGCAGCGCTCAAAGTCGCGCTGCACAGAGCGATCAAAGAAAAGCGCGTCACCGCCGCAGACCTCTCGCGACTGCTGGAAATCGACCACAAGGAGGCGCGGCGCCTTCTCGATCCGCGTGAGAAGAGCAAGGTTCCGCGGTTGACGGAAGCGCTCGCCGCACTCGGCTACAGCGTGACGACGGCGGTTTACGATGCCGCCAAGCGCGAGCGCATTTTGTCGAGCCCGGTTGCCCGGAAAGTCGGGACGGTCCGGCTGCGAAAAGCGGTCAAGGTTGGCGCTCGTTGATTGGCCACGCATCGAAGCCACGCGATCAGGCGCGACGGCCGCTGCGCGCGCGATGGTCCGCGAATGGTCCTCGCCCTGGTTTCCTTCTGATGCACTCGCTGGTGCGCTGATGGTGCGGTACCTGTAGCAAGTGCTATACGTTTGTGTAGCACTTGCGCGTGCTGCGCCGCCGCAACAAGGACAGCGTCGCTGCTGCTCGCCAGACTCGGCGAGTCCTCCGACGCGAATCGCGCGCGGCCATGCTGCGGCGCAGCGGGACATCGATATTTGTCGGTTCGCGGAAACCGGTTTTTGACGGTCGGCTTCGGCGCCGCGGCATTCTGTGCCGGCGGCGCCGCCGGCGCTCACCGGCGCGCCGCCGGCTGCGCCTGTGGCGGCGGCAACACATCGCGGCAAAAACCGCGGCTGCGACGAGATTTCGATTGAGCGGCGGCGGCCTCGCCCATAGGTTGGGCTTGCTCGCGGTGGGGGGCCTCGATGTTCAAGCATTTCAAGCACCGGTTCGACCTCGACGAGGCCGTGTTCTGGATGCTCGCCTCGCTGGCTCTTGTGCTCGTCTTCGCGCTCGGCCGCTTGAGCGCCCGCTGGTAGGCGAGGGCGGCGCCGCTCAGCGCAGCGCCTTGCCCCAATCGACCGTGTAGCCGGCCTCCTCGAGCGCCTTGAGCAGCACCTTCTGCCAGCCTTCATAGGGGTCGTAGGTCGCGTAGCTGATGCCGGTCACGGGCGCCGCCGCGGTCTCGCTCGTGGTCAGCGCGCAGACCCGGCCGCGGCCGAGCTTGCCGGCGAAATAATAGAGCTCGGCGACCAGCGCGCCGCGCCCGCGCGGGCGATGCGCGCCGTTGGCCACGGCAGCCTTCTCGTCTTCCTCGGGCGGCAGCAGCACCACGGCGAAGCCGACGCCCGAATGGCGCTCCAGCCGCTCGATGTCGGTCAGCGCCTCGCTGCCCTGCTCGTGCATGAGAATGGCATCGAGCTCGGCCTTGCGCAGGAAGCGCGCGACCTCGCCGCTCACCACCGTGTCGTGGCCGCACACCACCAGCACGTCGCGCAGCGCCGGCCCGGCCGCCGGCTCCTTCGGCGCCGACGGCGCCGCTGCTGCCGTCTCGTTTGCGGCGGCCGCGGCGGGCGGCGTCCGCTTCCTGGCGATGCTCGGCGCCGGCTCCGGCTCCGTCGCGGCGGCCGCGGGCGCCGGCCGCAATGCCACGGCCTTGCCCTCGGCGATCGCTTCCTCGAAAGAGGCGACCGCCTGGTCGAGCAGCGCGATCGCCATGGTCTTGCCCTGCTCGAGCCCGCTGCGCACCAGCGCCATGGGCGTGCCGTTCATGATGAAGGGCGCGGTGTCGATATGCCTGGCGGCGCTGTAGCGCTCGTATTCCGGCGTGTCCGCGCCGAACACCTCGAGCAGGGTGCCGTCGATCGCCTTGGACAGCGCCTCGATGCTCGGGTCCTTGCGGTTCTCGATGCGGTTGGGGTCGAAGGCTTCGAGGTCGGCGATGCGGCGGCGCAGCTTGGCCATGGCGCCGCGCATCAGGACGATCTCGGGCCGCGCCGCCGGCGCCGGCCCGTCCGTCGAATTGCCGCCCATGATATCCGCCACCACCGACGCCTCCGCTGAATCGCCGACCGGCCGCTTCAAACGCGGCTTCCTGTCGATGTCGGCGCAGGCAACATTGTTTCACGATGTGGTTAACACTTCGGAAACGAACGGGGTCTGGCGGTGGAGGCCTGCCCGAACGGAGCGAGGAAGAGCCGTGCTTCGCGGCCGCACCGATGCGATAATCTGAACACTACCCTGGCGCGAGCGTTAGCCGGGCGTCGGGGCGTGGAGGCCGGGCATGAGCGGGCGGCTCAAGAGTGTGAATGGCTGGTTCGCGATCCTGCTGGCGGCGGCGCTGCTGCTGCTGGCGGCGCACTCCGCCGCGGCGGCGGACAAGAACAGCGCGCAGTCGTCGGCGCTGCTCGACGCCATCGTCCGCATCGAGACGCATATCCCCGCCGATGCGCGCACCGCACCCTATCTCGGCACCGCGCGCGCGGGCTCGGGCGTCGTCATCGACAGCGACGGTCTCATCCTCACCGTGGGCTACCTCGTCACCGAGGCGATGGGCGCGCTGGTCACGACGCGCGACGGCAAGCCGGTGCTCGCCACCGTGGTCGGGCTCGACAATGAATCCGGGCTGGGGCTGCTGCGCGCCACGGCGCCGCTCGGCGTCAAGCCGCTGCGCCTCGGCCGCGCCCAAGGCCTCGCCGAGCGGACGCCGGCGCTGGTCGCCAGCGGCGGCAATGTCCAGGCCGCCACCATCGTGTCGCGGCGCAGCTTCGCCGGCAGCTGGGAGTACCTGCTCGAGGACGCCATCTTCACCGCGCCGGCCGTCGACGAATGGGGCGGCGCGGCGCTGATCGGCGCCGACGGGCGGCTCATCGGCATCGGCTCGCTGCTGGTGCCCGATGCGCGCCCGGGCAGGACGCCCGAGGCGGGCAACATGTTCATCCCGGTCGACCGGCTGATGCCGGTGCTCGGCGATCTGCTGACGCTCGGCCGCCCCGGCGCCGCCGGCCATCCCTGGCTCGGCGTCAACCTCGCCACGGTCGGCGACGCGCTGCTGGTGACGCGCGTCTCGGCCGAAGGGCCGGCGGCCAAGGGCGGGCTCGCCCGCGGCGACCGCGTCCTCGCCGTCGCCGGCCGCAAGGTCAGGGACCTCGCCGATTTCTACCGCAGGGTCTGGGCGCTGGGATCGGCCGGCGCCGCCGTGCCGCTCACCATCGAGCAGGACGGCGCCCGCCGCGACGTCAAGATCCCCTCGATCGACCGCTACCGCTACCTCAAGCTCGACACGAGCTACTGAGGCGGATCAGCTATCGAGTGATAGCGCACGTCGTGCCGGCCTTGTGCCGGGCATCCACGTCTTCTCCTGAACGAAGCGGGCTCTCGCGGTTGCAAGCGCAACCGCTGACGCCTGCCCGCGATCGCGCTGCGCGCGACGCGATCAACTCCGCCAGCGCAGCACCCGCTCCTTCACCGGGTTGACGAACGGGCGCTGCTCGGCGCGGGCGCGCAGGTATTCCTGCTTGAGGCGGTGGTACCACTTGGCCTGGGTGTCGGCGTCGTTGATGAGGAGCAGCGGCGGCTGATGCTGCAGCCCTTTCTGCTGGCGCAGCATGATGTCCCGGTCCTGGCGCAGGAAGGCGCGCACATAGGGCCTGAGCAGCGGCCTCAGCGGCTTCAGCCACGGCACCGTCCAATAGATCGCGTGATTGATCTCGCTCTCGCCGTCGGAAAGCGGGGTCACCGCGGTGAGGTTGACCAGCGCGTGGCGGCCGGCGCGGATGTGCTCGACGCGGATGCTCGGGAGCTGGAAGGTGATCTCGGTCTCGGGCGCGCCGCCGAGCAGGCGATAGGCGTTGGAGTTGCTCGACGGGCGGTGGCGCAGCATGGCGAAGCCGAAGGGCGTCGGGCCGAACGCCTTCTCCTTGGCGTGGATCGACCCGGCCGAGCGCCACCACCAGGCGCGATGGACGAAGGGCCCGTGCGCCGGGTCCATGAGGCCGACCACGGCGTGATCGATGGCGCAGGGGAAGGAGACGCTCTCGAAGATGTCGGGCGCGCGCTCGCCGATATCGGGCAGCACCGGCACCGGCGGCGCGGCGCTCGCATCCTCGCCGAAATAGACCCAGATGTTGCCTTGCCGCTCCAGCGCCGGATAGCTCTTCACCTTGATGCGGCCGATGTCGAACTCCTGCTCCGGCACCAGCGACGGGATGGCGGTGCAGCGCCCGCTGCCGTCGAAGCGCCAGCCGTGGTAGCAGCATTCGACCTCGCGCCCGTCGAAGCGGCCGAAGCTCAAGGGGATGCCGCGATGCGGGCAGATGTCGCGCAGCGCGAAGACGCCTCCGTCGGTGCCGCGGCAGAACAGCAGCGGCTCGCCCAGCAGCGTCTTCGCCACCATGCGCCCGCGCCGGAGCGCCGCGCCCGGCAGCGCGAAATACCACATCTCCCGCAGCGGCGCGGCGCTGTTCACATCCATGCTGGCGGCGAGATTAGCGGCGCCGGCTCGCCGGCGGAAGGGGCGCGCGCGGCGGCGGCACGCGCGAATTGACGCCGTCAGCCGCCGGCCGGTACCGTCAGCGGAACGGGGAGGACAACGGCGATGACCGGCGGCGACGAGCTCATCCGCATGACCGCGCGCCAGGTCGTGGCGCTGCTCGACCGGCGCGAGGTCTCGCCGCTCGAGCTCATCGATGCGGCGCTGGCGCGGATCGACGCCGTCGACGGCGCCGTCAACGCGCTGCCGGTCCGCTGCCCGGAGCGGGCGCGCGACCGCGCGCGCCGCCTCATGGCGCAGACGCCGCCCGCGCCGGGGACGCGCCGCGGCTGGCTCGCCGGGCTGCCGCTCGCCATCAAGGATTCGATGGACGTCGCGGGCGTGCGCAGCACGCACGGCTCGCCGATCTTCGCCGATCACGTGCCGGGGCGCTCGGATTTGCAGGTCGAGGCGCTCGAGCGCAACGGCGGTGTCGTGCTGGCGCGCTCGAACGCGCCCGAATTCGCCGCCGGCGCCAACACCTTCAACGAGGTGTTCGGCCGGACGCTCAACCCGTGGAACACGGCGATGAGCTGCGGCGGCTCCTCGGGCGGCTCGGCGGTGGCGCTCGCCACCGGCGAGGTGTGGCTCGCCAATGGCAGCGACCTCGGCGGCAGCCTGCGCATCCCCGCCAGCTTCTGCTCGGTGGTGGGCTTGCGGCCCGGCGCGGGCGTGGTGCCGCACGGACCCGACCCCACCGCCTTCGACGGCCTCGCCGTCGCCGGGCCGATGGCGCGGAACGTCGCCGATGCGGCGCTCATGCTCGACGCCATGGCGGTGTTCGACCCGCGCGATCCGCTCTCCCAGGAGCCGCCGCGCGAGGGCTATCTCGACGCGGCGCTCGCGCCCGAGGCGCCGCGCCGCATCGGCTTCTCGGCCGATCTCGGGTTCCTGCCGGTCGAGCCGGAAGTGCGCGACATTGCCGGTGCCGCGGCGCAGCGGTTTTCCGAGCGCGGCGTCGCCGTCGAGGAGGCGGCGCCCGATTTCGCCGGCGCGGGCGAGATCTTCCAGACCTTGCGCGCGCTGCGCTTCGTCGCCGCCTACGCGCCGCTGCTGGCCGAGCACCGCGCCCGGCTCAAGCCCGAGATTGTCTGGAACATCGAGCAGGGCTTGAAGCTCGACGGCGCGGCGGTGGGGCGCGCACTGCGCGAGCGCTCGGCGCTCTATGGCCGCGTCGCCGATTTCTTCGCCCGCTACGACCTGCTGGCGACGCCGGCGGTGATCCTGCCGCCCTTCCCGGTCGAGCAGCGCTACGTCGAGGTCGTCGCCGGGCGCCGCTTCGACAATTATGTGGACTGGCTCGGCATGAGCTACGCCGTGACCCTGACCGGCTGCCCGGCGCTGTCGCTGCCCTGCGGCTTCACCCGGGCCGGCCTGCCGGTCGGGCTGCAGCTCGTCGGCCGCCCCAGGGGCGAGCGGGCGCTCCTCGCCGCGGCGGCGCTGCTCGAGGCGCAGCTGGGCCTCGCCGCGCTGCTGCCGATCGCGCCGCGCCCGCCGCGCGGTTGAGAATCTCTCGCAACTGCGAGACGAACGCCCCACATACACGTTAGCTTAGCACCTAAGCGCGAGCATTGGCTTGCAGGGGCTTCCCCCTTGCGGTTAATTTGCAACGCACAATGCCGGCGGGCCTTCGTCTAACGGCGCAGCAAGTTCCTTGGCTCTGGAGTGTCGAATGGACGACGTTCGCGTCGGCGAGAAGAACGGTGCCGGCTACGCCCTCGAGGATCTCGCGGTCGGCATGACGGAAGCTTACGAGCACACCGTCACCGAAGCCGACGTCGTCAAATTCGCCGATATTTCCGGCGACCACAACCCGGTCCATCTCGACGAGGCCTATGCCCGCACCACCCGCTTCAAGGGCCGCATCGTCCACGGCATTCTCTCGGCGAGCTTTCTCTCCACCACCATCGCCTCGCGCCTGCCGGGCCCCGGCACGATCTACCTGACGCAAAACCTGAGCTTCCGCGCGCCGGTGCGCATCGGCGACAAGGTCGAGGCGCGCGTCACCGTCACCGAGATCATCCGCGACAGGGCGCGGGTGATGCTGAAGACGGTGTGCCGCGTCGGCGACACCGTGGTGATCGACGGCGACGCGCTGGTGATGGTGCCGTCGCGCGGCTGAGGCGCGGTCGGGTCCCCTATCCAGCACCCGACGGACACGATATTTTCCCAGGCCATGCGCCTCTTCCGCCACGACACGGTAGCAGCCGCCGAGCGCGGGGCGGTTGTCGCCATCGGCAATTTCGACGGCGTCCATCTCGGCCATCAGGCGGTGATCGGCGAGGCCGGCCGAATCGCCGGTGCTGCCGCCATGCCCCACGCGGTCCTCACCTTCGAGCCGCATCCCCGCCGTGTTTTCCGGCCGAACGACCCGCCCTTTCGCCTGACGCCGTTCCGCGCCAAGTCGCGGCACCTCGAGGCGCTCGGCGTCGATCTGCTGTTCACGCTGCATTTCGACCTGGCCTTCGCCGCGAAGAGCGCAGAGGATTTCATCGAGACCGTGCTCGTCCGCAATCTCGGCGTGCGCCACGCCGTCGTCGGCTACGATTTCGTCTTCGGCCACCAGCGGCGCGGCACGCCGGCGCTGCTCCAGGCGCGCGGCGCGGATCTGCATTTCGGCGTCACCGTAGTCGGTCCGATCGCGGCGGCCGAGGGCGCCGTCTACTCCTCGACGCGCATCCGCGAGCTCCTTGCAGCCGGAAACCCCCGTGAGGCGGCGGCGCTGCTCGGCCGCTTCTGGGAGATCGAGGGCCGCGTCGAACCCGGCGATGCGCGCGGCCGCACCATCGGCTTCCCGACCGCCAACCTCATGCTCGACGACTACCTGCGGCCGGCCGCCGGCGTCTATGCCGTGCGTGCGGGCATCGAGGAGGGCGGGCGCACGCTCTGGCATGACGCCGTCGCCAATCTCGGCCACCGCCCGACCTTTGGGGGCAGCGATCTACGCCTCGAGGCGCACCTGTTCGATTTCGACCGCGACCTTTACGGCCGGCACCTTCGCATCGCCTTGATCGAGCATCTGCGGCCCGAAAGAAAGTTTCCCGGGATCGACGCGCTCAAGGCGCAGATTGCCGAGGACGCGGCCCAGGCGCGGGCGCTGCTGAAGGAAGTGCCAGCGCCTTGACGGCGGGGCGGCTCAGACCGCGGCGACCATCGCCTGCACGGCTTGCGCCAGCCAGGCCATCTCATCGCGCGCCCGGCCCGCCGCCGTCAGGTTGAGAAGCGCGCCCGTGGCGCGTATCTGGACCTCCTCGCGCTTGCGCCAGGACTGGCTCGGCACCGGCTTTAGCCTGACCTCGACGATGTCGCGCTTGGCAAAGCTCCGCTTCCCAAGGGTCGCGCCGAACAGCCGCGTTACGAAAGAGATGCTGTCGCCGGCCTCGGTGACTTCCTTGTTGGTAACGCAGGCGATGGCAGCGATCAGGGCGAAAAGGGCGGCGAAGGCTATGAACGGGCCGCTGAACTGGAGGTTATAGAGCGTCCCGGTGAACCACGGCGGAAACAGCGGGAACAGGGCATAGCCGAAATAGGACGGCTTGAAACCGGCGCGGGGCAGCACGATCCGGCGCTCCGGGACGTCGCCGAGAAGCGCGATTTCGGAGCCGTCCGGCAGCGGCGGGAGCAGCGGGCGCCGCGCGGCCCGGCTGGTCTGCGCCGCGAGCGGCTTGTCGATCTCGGTATAGGCGGTCTGCTCCTCGCCGCGGCCGGTGTGGTCAAGCGCGGGGATGCGGAGCCGCTTTGCCAGCGCGGCCAGATATTCATAGCCGGCGAGTTCGGTGCCGAAATCGGCGACCGCCAGGGTGCGGTCGTTGAAGGCGAGCGACACGACCCACGTGATGATCTCGCCGCCACGGCTCCCCGACCGCGCGACGACATCCAGCACCACCCCTTTGAGCGCGTCGAGGCGCCCGTCATCGCTGGTCAGCCTGGGCCAGTAGCCATAGCTGTAGGTGTAGCGGCGCTGCATCAGGTCCAGCGACAGCCGCTCGCGCCAGAAGGCGCGCTGCAGCGCGGCGGCGGCGAGGAGGACGACGACCCCGCCGATGACCCAGCGCCAAATCGGCGCCTTTGCATACATGGCGCCGGGCGAAAACGCAGCCGCGCCGAAGGCCAGCCACAGAGCGTCCCCGGCCGAGCTGGCGAATTCCACCTGCTGCTCGCTGTCGATGGTGGGGCGCAGCGTCGCTTGGCCCGTGGCGTGCTGCGCCGCGGTTCCCCATTGAATGTTCATCGACCCCGGCATGCCCGTCTTCCGCGCCGTGCTGCGTCACCGACGGCGATATTCCGGCCACTGGGTTTCGCATCGCTTAACTGGGGTTCGCGGGCGCTCGCGGCTCGAGCATCGCGAGCGCGCGGGGCAGATATTCAGAATAACGGTACGTATGCGTCTAAATAGTCATTTCAACGTGGCGCGCGCGTGCTTAGATTTTATAGACGGCGCATTGCCGAACCAAAAAAAGTGCATTGGGAAGCTCGTTGTGACTGAATTGACTGCGCCGCAAGCGCCTTCGTCGCGTCGGCGGATCGCCGCCGATGCCCAGCGCCGGCTCGCCGCCACGGGCCCGAACCGTGCCACGGGTCGCTTTGATCGCGTGGCCTTCGGCTTGGCCCTGGCCGCTACCCTCGTCCTGCTGGGCTGGGTCGCCGCCTATGAGGCGGATACCTCGTCGCTGCAGTCGCTCTTTATCTCCCGCGCCGTCAAGGACATGACGTTCACGGTCGAGCCGGGCCCGAGCGCGGCGATCCGCTTTCCCGAGGCCGGCCCCTATGACCGGCGTCTTGGCTATGCCCAGCTCCCGTCCTTCATCAACCGGCTCTCTGCCCGCCATTTCGTCGTCGAGCGTCAGGCGCGGCAGTCGCCGCTGCTCGGGCGCTTCATCGATGCCGGCGGCTACGCGGTCTATCACGAGAAGGCGCAGGCCGGGCTGGTGCTGCGCGACCGCGCGGGGACCCCGCTCGAGACCGCGCGCTACCCCAGCGCGGCTTACCCGGGCTTTGCCGCGGTCCCGCCCCTGGTCGCCCATACCCTGCGCTTCATCGAGGACCGCGACCTGCTCGACCCCCGGCGGCCCAATCGCAATCCGGCGGTGGAATGGCGGCGCCTTGGCGTGGCCGCGCTCGGCCGCGCCGGCAAGTACATCGACCCGAGCCTCGGCGGCGGCGGCGGCAGCACGCTCGCCACGCAGATCGAGAAGTTCCGCCACTCGCCGGGAGGCCGGACGGAAGGCCTGGTCGAGAAGCTCCGCCAGATGTCGACGGCGACCGCGCGGACCTACCTCGATGGCCCGGAGACGCTGGCGGCGCAGCAGCTGATCCTCACCACCTACCTGAACTCGACGCCGCTCGGGTCGCGCCCGGGATACGGCGAAGTGATCGGCCTCGGCGATGGCCTCCTGGCCTGGTACGGTACCGATTTTGCCGAGGCCAACCGGGCGCTTGCGGCGCGGCCGCCGGCGGGCGTCGCCCTGGAACGCCGCGGCGAGATCTACAAGCAGGCGCTGAGCCTGCTCATCGCGCAGCGCCGGCCATCCTACTACCTCAATGCCGGCCGCGGCGCGCTGCAGTCGCTCACCAACAGCTACCTGCGCCGGCTGGGCGCCGCCGGCGTGATCGGGCCGGTGCTGCGTGACGCGGCGCTCAAGGCCGATCTGCGCTTCCGCAGCGCGCCGCCGTCACCCCCGGCCTCGTCCTTCGTCGAGCGCAAGGCGGTCGATGCCGTGCGCACCGAGCTCATGACCACCCTGGGCGCCGCCAATCTCTACAGCCTCGACCGCATGGACCTCGCCGCCGATGCGACCATCGACGCCGCGGCGCAGGAGCGCGTCGCCGGCGTGCTTGTGCGCCTCAAGGACCGCGACGCTGTCAAGTCGCTCGGCCTGGTCGGCGACAAGCTGCTGGGCGGCGCGGACCCGGCGGAGGTCGCGTACAGCGTCGTCCTCTACGAGCGCGGCGCCGACCGCAATTACGTTCGCGTGCATGCCGACAGCCTCGACCAGCCCTTCGACATCAATTCCGGCGCGAAGCTGATCCTGGGATCGACGGCGAAGCTGCGCACCCTCGCGACCTATCTCGGTGTCATCGCCGAACTGCGTCGCGACATGGCGGCGCTGCCGAGCGCCAAGCTCCACATCGAGGCGGCGGCAACGCAGGACCCGCTGCGGCGCTGGTCGGCCGAGTATCTCGCCGGCGCCGGCGATCGCACGCTGCAGCCGATGCTCGATGCGGCCATGCAGCGCCGCTATTCGGGGAGCCCCTCGGAAACCTTCTTCACCGGCGGCGGCGCTCACGTCTTCCACAACTTCGAGCGCGCCGAGAATTATCAGAACCCGACCGTCGCGGACGCCTTCGCGCATTCCATCAACCTCGCTTTCGTGCGGCTGATGCGCGACTTGGTGCGCCACTACGAGAACGAGGGCGGCGAGCGTGACGGGCTGCTGAGCGACCTGGACAATCCCGCCCGTGCCGACTATCTGCGGCGCTTCGCCGACAAGGAGGGGCGCGCCTATCTCGGGCGCTTCTACGAGGAGTACCGCGGATTGACGCCGGATGAGGCCGTGGCGCGTCTCGCGGCCCGCATCCGTCCCATCCCGCGCCGCCTCGCGGTCGCCTTCCTCTCGGTGCGGCCCGACGCGTCCGAGGCCGAGCTCGGCGAGTTTCTGGCAGCGCGGCTGCCGAGCGCGGCGCTCGACGAGGACGACGTCGCCGAGCTGCATGCGAAATACGCGCCCAAGCTCTTCTCGCTCAACGACCGCGGCTATCTCGCCGGCATCAACCCGCTCGAGCTGTGGCTCGTGGCCTATCTCCAGGCCACTCCGGGCGCCTCGCGCGGGCAGGTGATGGATGCCGGCGACCAGGCGCGGCAGAGCGCCTATTCCTGGCTGTTCAAGACCCGCAATGCCCACAAGCAGGATGTCCGCATCCGCGTGTTGCTCGAGGAGGACGCCTACGACCGGAGCCTTCAGGAGTGGCGGCGACAGG
>WNFE01009726.1_pt1 | contig 12399 bp, 11 predicted proteins | sample 5400451 | NCBI WGS metagenome assembly WNFE01 (sample SAMN13153344, study PRJNA577476) | soil metagenome | isolation source: 200 cm saprolite under Douglas fir tree site 2 hole 2 | place: USA:California | collected 2015-04-18
AGTGAGGAGTCAAACAGCGGGGAGACCTGAATAGTTACTACTTCTCTTAAGAATAATTCGTCAACGCGATATAAGATATCACATTCCTGGGTGTATTGGACCTTCCCCCCTACTCTCTCGTATACTAAAATAGGCCCAATAGATAAAACAAAAGAACTGGAGAAAAAATTCTATGATCCTCCATCTTGGAGAGCGTGTCTACTGGGGAGCGCCCGAAGTCATCTATCTAGAGGGAACAATAAACAAACTGGACGAGGAAGCCCAGGCAGCACTGGTGCATATTGAACGCGCCACCCCCAATTCCGCGCACCTTATCGGCTCGTATATACCCTTTGCCGCAGATGGACTGACTCCACTGAAAGGCGAAAGCCCTGCCTGCACCACGAGCGAACCCAATAAGGAGCATCATAAGGCCCAACCAATGAGCGATGATGACAAGGTTCGTAGTGCCGCTGCAGTAGCGGTCTATCAAAAATACGGCAGTACGCTCTCATCACGACAAAAAGAAGCGATGATCGATCAAGTAACGCAAGTAATCAATACTGATCCCGAAATGCGCACACGCATTATCGCTTCTCTGGACCAGGTTCTCTTACGAGAAATGTGAAAAGCAAACAATCACGTGCGACATATGAATAACGCGTAGGCATATACCCAAATTTCGTCTACACTAGACGTAAACACAGTGGAACTGCCCTGCACTGCTCATAGAGATAGAAAGGTGATCGCCATGAACTGTACACGTTGTAATACGCCGCTGCTACCGGGAGCCCGTTTCTGCCCTAACTGTGGCTTGATAGTTACGACTGGCGCTTCCCAATCTCCTAATGTCAACATCGCACAAACAAATCAACCGGCCTTGGAAGACCCAACGCTTCCAATATCCCCCTTGGAGGTACAGCAGCCAACACAAGTATCGCCATTGCAACCGCCATATACTTCACCACCGCCGTCTTATCAACCAACTGTAGCCGTCTCGCCAGGCAGCTTACGAAGTACTGGTTACCAGCCTCCCTCGCCTCCACTTCCCGCACGTCGTCGCACGAATCGTTTAACTCGTGCATTATTGATTCTCGTAGTAGTCTTACTTGTGCTGGTAGCGAGCTGGTTCATTGCTCTGCGGCCCTTTCTGCATGGATTGGTGCAAGCCCAGCTTGACGGGGTTTTATCAAACTCCATTAACCAGATCAATCCTGCTACCGCAGCAATGATACCCCAAGGTCCAAGAACTCTACCAATAACTGAAACGGATGCAAACAGTGTCATTGTTCCCAATACAACTGCCTCTGATCCAGTACAGCAGATGCACATCACGATTACGCCTGCAGGGCTGCGCCTGGACTTTCGAGTGTATGGGTTTGCAAATACCGTTACAGGAGTACCTCAAGCTATCAACGGTCAGCTTGTTATGACAAATGTAACCGTTCAAGGTATTGTATCATTGCTTATGTCGCCTGATGAGTTGACTGCAACGTTGAATGCACACCTGCATGATGCCGACACCAGGTTACATCGTTCTATCAGCGGGGTACTTCTCAAAGACCACGAGATGGATATCCAGCTGCGCTAACCAGCCTGAATATCCTGGATGTCTGGTTGTGACTCATCCTCAGGCTTATGAGCATCAACCGGAGATCGTCTTTGTGCACGCGCCCAACTTCTCCGGCGCAGAAATACCAGCAACACAATAGGAGCAGCGAGAGGCAAGACTGGACTCGAAATGATCATAAACCCATCGCTGATGAGAGCAAGAGCGCTGCCTCCTTGATGAACGCTAGCGAAAACTGAGGAAACATTGGGCAAGAACCCATTGTTATCCTGCTGCAGCGGCCAGTAGACTAGAGCAGCGCGTCCAATAATGTTATTTTTTGGCACAAAGCCCCAATCTCTCGAATCAGAGCTACCTGCGCGATTATCTCCCAGCACAAAATAGTCATCAGGGGGTACGACCAGGTTGCTGATGTGTTTGTAATCGTATAGGTTGCCCTGGTTGTATGAGGCAACATACCTCTCATGTAAGGTGACCCCATCTACAATCACCGTCGTATTCTGAATGGTAATGACATCTCCTGGTAGGCCAATAACACGCTTGATATAGTCTTGATCAGGATTTGGTGGTGCCACAAAGACAATCACATCACCACGAGTAGGGGGACGGAAAAGATAGGTCCACTTATCTACCAGTATCAGTTCCTGGTTATGCAGGCTGGGTTCCATACTTGTGCCCTCGATATTGAAGTTCTGCACAGCAAAGCGGATGACCAAAAACATTAAAACCGTAAGGACAATCGTCTCAATGACCTCACGTACAAGGCGATACCGCTTCTCAAAATCGAGTTCTGGATTCATTCTCACTCTTTTCCAGGCATACAAGTTGGCAGGTGATACTGTTAATACGAACTGTACCAGATGAAAGTTGAAAAATACAAATCTCAGAGCGAATTCTTCAACCAAAGTATAGATCACTTTTCAAGCGCTATTATTTCATCTTGTATCTTCCTGTAAGCTGAGAAGTCCAGCCAGGGTTACCATCTTTCATGTAACCAGCATTAGTACTTAGGTAATACCTACATGAGAAGAGAAAGCTTTGTAAAGAGAAAAGCAGCCTGATTTGAGTACCGGGCTGCTTTTCCCTGGCACGTTGTCGCACGTGTCCTGGTTCTGCTAGTAACTTGTCTAAGTGGTGGTGACCGATGATGCCAACGACCGCATTTGGAAGGCGCGGACGATGACTGGACGGATGACGAACAGAAGAATGCCAAAGATAATGGAGAGAACACCGGCGATTCCCAACGCCCACTCTTGGGCTGCAAACCCACGTATTACGAAAGCCGCAACGATCTCCAGGATACCAGTCAAAATTGCATAGATGGCAACAATGTAGAGAAACACCAGGGCTGTTAAGCCAGGATAGACAAAGGCCACAATGCCCGCGAGAATACTGATGATGCCCTCAAACAGGACCCATCCCCAACGACTCAGGGAACCTCGTTCTTGAATGGCAATGACCACCGCAGCGATGCCATCGATAATAGCGTATACTCCAAACACGATGATAAGGGCGTAGAGAGCAATACTGGGATAGAAGAGTGCAATGAGACCAAAGATGATGGCAAACACTCCTCTCAAAACCAGTAACCACCAATTGCGCCTGACGGTTTGAACTACGTTTTGTAGCATAGAGTTCCTCCTTTTCTCTATTTACCTCGATACCACAATCAACAAGTGGTTCATAAGCAATTATACCCTATAGCGTGACTAAAAACACTGGACAAACAGAGTAATTTAGTCCTTTTGCGCCAGGCAAATCTTGAGTTCGGTATAATTGCTTATGAACCACTTGTCGATTGTGGTTCATAAGCAATTATACCGCAAGATCTTCTTGGATGTCATTGTATGGCAAAATGGAGGGCTAAAAATTGAGTCCTGATGTTGTTGCTATTATAGCTCTCGCTACTTTTATCCTAGGGCTGGTACTCAGGGTTGTGTTAGTTCGTCCATGTAAATAATGATACTCGCAGGATCTTCATTAACGTTTCGGCGCCAGCTTAGTTGAGTGTGTCTTTGAGAGTTTACATGGTGTTAGTAGGTGAGATATCTGATACCGCTTTAGAGGAGGGAGAAAACCCAGTGAAAATTGATGATGATTATGGGAGCCAGCATGGTTTCTCTCAGACTTCGACGCGAGCAATATCCTCAAAAACGACTTCAGTTAAAGAGGCCAACACTGGTGTCCTCAGAGGCGGATCTACAAAGCGGATACTACACTTACTCAAGTTTTTACTGGCCAACGAATGTACGCGCCAGGAAATTTTTGAACGTTTAGCTCCCTACTACAAAATTGACAACGTCGCTGTGGATAGAGACTCCTCCTCTCGCAGTGCTGGTAGGATGTTCGAGCGAGATATAAAATTGCTGCAAGAACAAGGCTTCGAGATACAGAAGATCAAAGCCAAAGGGAGGCCCACACACTATAGTCTTGTTAAAGGCACAGGGCCCGTCGTATCATTTCTATTTAGCGAGGAGGAGGTTGACGTCCTGGCCCTGCTTAACAACTTGTTTACTGATCCCGCCACGAGTCGTAAACATCCCCATACAGGTGCACTTGTCCTCCCAGCGCCGCAGTCGTTGCATAACCCTTTCGCGGGAGATATCTTAGCCTTCATCAAGAAGCTGGCTGCGACGCTTCCACCTGCTCAGATGAAGCATTTTGAGCAGCGTGTAAAGAAACCCTCCGTGCATCTCAATTTAGCTGCCGCAGCCGACTACCTGCCCCATCGTACTACGATCGATATCATCGAGAAAGCTATCCTGCGCCGCCAGCAGATTGCTTTCGATTATACCGCTGTACGTAGTAAGCAGGGCTCCGTTTCTCATTATCATATAGACCCCTACTACATCGTCCACATGGAGGGACATTTTTATCTCATCGGGTATAGCAACACAATCAACAAATTTTTCGAGTACCGTATCGACCGCATTAAAAGAGATAGCATCGAGATTCTGCCTCAAACGATCGATACAGTACGGCAACGCCCAATCGTAGAGTTTAGCTACTGGATTGATGGTGATATAGCTAAACGTGGCTTGAGCGAGCGCTGGTTAACACAAACAACTGAGCGAGAGGAGGTATACATCGATGACGAGGGGCATGAGAAGCGCAGGGTACTTGTGCGAGCCAAAGCGCACAATGATTGGCGCGTAATCCAACAACTGCTCAAATACGGCGACCAGGCCGAACTCGTCGAACCCGCCAATCTACGCGAGCAAATGCGACAGGTAGTTGCTCGCATGCAGAGTTTTTATGAGAAATAAGAATCCTGCAAAAAATTCACCTTCGGTTTCACTAGGTGCGACAAAATTTGTCGCTATTGTCTGGTAAGCTCTAACTTAGCAGAGAAAGCGCAAGGTGTTTGAAGCCGCGCCGTGGGAGTGAGGGCGCTTTTGTCTGCTAAACTATCTCATCTATGACAGGAGGGGATTCAGGATGCCTTCAGATATTAGTTTCCTTGAGTTTGTCAGCGATCCCGACCAGGATATCGGTTCTTCCGATGTCTTTAGTGAATATCTGCTTAATATTGCCAACAAAAAGATGCGTCGTTACAAGCAGATCATTCATACCCGTGGAGAGAAGCAAGGACAGAGTTATTACAGCCATGTAATGGACTTAGTAACCATAGCTGAAAAGTTACGCCCAGCCAGCAGAAAATATTCAGACAGAGTTGGAGCGGCTGCAAGTAGATGCTTTCTTTCAAGAATGGCGAGAATATCTCCAGGATATTGTCTTACTCGCTCATTTTCATCAGGAGTCAGCCACCGGAACCACCTTAATTTTTGACCAGCGCGTATTTGAAAAGTGTAAACTGCGACCCGGGCGATTGAAAGGGCCGTTGAAGCATCTGATGAAGGCCGCTGACACAGCCGACAATTCACATTCCGGTGATCATCGCGATCCTCACGAGACACATATACGCGATAAACTACTGCAGCATATCAACTCTGCCATGCCAGAGCGCCAATACCGCTTCTTCGGTCACCGATTGGCCGAACTGCGCGGACTGTTCACGAACGTCATGCACAACGAACTGGTTAAATACTTCCAGGAAAAGTACGGGGAAAATACATGTATCGACCTCCAGTACTATTCCGAAGGAGTGAATTACCTGCTGGATAAGGAAGTCGCACTTGAGTGGACGCCTGGTACCCTACGAGAGGTCGCTGCAAGGATCGAGAGCAGGCTGGCTGCAACCCAGCTTGAAGAACTTGCTCAATTTATCAAAGCCAGGCCTGTTGGTATAGTGGTAGATGAAGCTGCCATTGAAAGTGGTGCTACCATTGCGCAAATATTTAACGTCATACTGAATACCGTGCGCAGGAAGCAGTACAAGCCAGATTGGCGCGAGGAGCGCAATACATTCTCCCGGCATGACCTGCAAAAAGCCCTCACCAGCGCTCAACACAGTGCGGAGCTTAAAGAGAAGCTAGCAAACCTGCTCCAGCAAGCTGACCTGGTCCCACCAGGCGAAAACGCGCTCAAACGAGGGGAGTTTCTATCAGCCTATCGTAAGTTTCTAGAAGACCATCGAGCTGAGGAACTCAAGGTATTAAAAGTCGATGCCTGGACTCGTACATACCGCCTCTTTAACTTACCAGAAAGCGATGACCAGGTATACAGGCTAATCGATCCTTACCGGCGTGGCTACTTTATTGCGCGTGATCTGCCATCTCTTGACTTAGATGAGATGGAAGAGATCGCACTGGCGGATCTGACGCTACTGGAAGAACAGGTAACGCAGGTAAAAGCGACAGGATTAGCGAAAAAATCTAAAGGCGATCATACCCAACCTGCTCTGACCGGCTATGAAGCTGTAGCAGGTGAGCCGCTCGAAAGCGGGTATTTAGTCGACTACCTGAAAGTTAACCTGGAGGTTTGGGATTCTGGAGGCAGCCAGGCTGACCAATCCACATTATCAAGGCCAATAATGACAACGGATTTTGGTGAAAGCTTACGCCAGTATGCTTCTAAGCGGCAATACGAGCAGTGCTGCCATTGCGGCGCTGCATTGAAAGCCAGTGAATGGATGTCCGTCCAGGTTCCAAAAAGCATTGGAGTACAGAGCTTCTCTAATCGCCTGGAAGGGGGCAGTCCAAGTGAACCCAAACGCAATGTGTGCCCTGTATGTCGCGCTCAATACATCCTGGAAAAGCTGGCCTGGCGCAGCCATCGAGATAAGCAAGGAGCAGAGCAGGTAACATTCTACCTGCACCTGTTTCCCTATGCTTTCTTTACCCAGCCACTTTTGCGGGCGTGGTGGGTAAGTATCAATCGGTTACGCGATGACGACCACACTGCATTCTTTCTCAATACCAGGGACTACTTCCGCAATTTTGAGGATTTGCAAGAAGACATTCAAATCGGGGGTAGTCGAACCACCACCAATGGACTGGGGTTGCCAGCGTTGTCTGAGTCGCTTAGCAATACACCCATATTACCCATCATTGCCCCGGGTGATAACTACGGCTCACAGTTCATGCTGGCATTGGAAATGACGGTGATACTGGTGCGCTGGTTCGAGTGCCGGGCTATTCTCTCGCGTTCACCTGTTCCCCTGCTCAACCTTTCCAGGGAGAGAATAGCTGACAAGCCTGTGGTGCTGATGGTGGAGGGCATGCCTCGCAATATGAGCTGGTTGGTGCCCGAAACAAGCTTGTATCGCGAACAAGTTGATGTACTCTGTCGCAAACTCAGCCAGCTCCACCATCTTTCAAAGACACTTTATTACATGGGAAGCAAGTCTGACGATGTACCGCATGACTTTGCAGTGGCTGCCGCTGACGATGAGCTTGCCCTCTATTTCGAGGCAGACCGCTTGATTGAGAAAAAAGTTGATGCTGAGAAAGGAAGAGTGAAAATCTCACCTGAACAACATGCTATTTCACTGAGCCGCCAGGTGGCTCCAATCCTACAAAACTTGGTAGAACAACAATAACGAAGGAGCATTATCATGCAAGAACTGAAGGAGTTAGCTGAGTATGCTGCGACCAACAATATTCGGGGAACATCGCTCAAGCGTAACTCCATGCTGAAACCACTCGATATCATCTTAGATGAGTTGGATCGCTGCCCTGATCCAGGTGACCCGAACGAACTGGAACTGGTACGCACCGGCGCCAAGGGTTTGATCTTCGAACACCTTGAACGCATTGCCGGGGCTAACTATAAGCCCGGTCGCACCAAGGAGAGCAAAGTCAACCATTATGTAGACCTGTTTTTTGATGGCGTTCTCAAAAAGGCCAACCACGGCAAGGTGAACAGGCTACTAAGTCGCGAACGACTGATTAGAAGTGCCTATCTCGTCTACTACCGGCAAGCCTTAGCGGAAATATTTGTCGCTAAAGGCAAGGCCAGAGATCTCGCTGAAGCAGCCAGCAAAATAGAGAGCACCGGCGAAGAAGATTCCGACTTAGGAGATATAGAGCTGGTCGAAGAGAAGATTGGGTAGGGACAGGCCTACTCCTACATTCATTACAAAGTTGCAAAACGAAAGAAAGGACTTGAAACATGACAGTTATTAGTAATTTAAGCTTATTGAACCAGTACGGTGACTATCTGCTGCCCAGGTACAGTAATTTTCCACGAGGACGCTATGCCAGCCTGCTAATTATCCGTAAGACCGAGTCTGAAACCATTTTCCGTACCGAAGGGAGCGGCGAAGGCCTTGTCAAGGAGACGGTAATAGCTGGTGTAACCAACACAAAATCGATACGCCGGGTAGTTATCAGTAAGCGCAAGCAGACAGCAGTCGAACGCAGGACAGGCCGCGAGATACTACGTGAGTATAGTCTGCTCAAAACAGTCACCGTCAATAAGAACGAACAACCCTGTTCTCTCAATACGAACGCTCCCTGTGGTAAGTGCATCGATTGTATGCTCTATGGTTTTGCTGTCGGCGGAGGCGGAGCGCAGAAGAGCCGTGTGATGACCGATGATGCTTACTCGCTTGGTCCTGTAGCGCAAGTGACAGGTCGACGCACCTTTAATGCCACGTTTGACAATGGCACCATGCGCAACCCAATTACTGGCGAGGCCTCCTCCTCCATCAACGAGGACGAGTATGTGTTACCTGAAACGCATTTCCTGGATATCGAGACACTCAAGGATGTGACAGCCGGTGAATTGCAGTACGTAATCGGTAATGTACTCAGAAGTAGCCGTTATGGAGCCATCAGTAGCCGCCTGGGAAGGGTGCAAAATATGCTGGCCGCGCTTATCTTCAGCGACACGGAGCTTTTCTCGAACCTGGAATTGACACAGGCCGTCTACGATATCCTGTTGGGCGACAAGGACGAACTAGACTTCCCATTGCTTGACAACGATGTACAGAGGGCAGTAGAGGATGCTACCAATATGCTGCTGAACAGGTTGGTCAGTCGCACTCCAGTGGTAGTGCGCGGAGAGCCATTACTGAGCATACTTGGTGAGACCATTACGCTCTATCGAGATACGGAAAGCGTTAAATCCTTCTTGCAAGACATCGAAAAGGGCTATCCGTCAAACGGCAAGTAGGTAGGTTCGCCAAGGAGAGCAAAGAGGATGGCAGTAGAAATCTACCGTGCCCATCTTACCCTCAAGGAACATACCTACTTCGCCAGTCGAGAAATAGGTATCTTCTACGAGAGTGAGCCGTTGATCGGCAACTATGCGCTGGCATATGCTCTGGGCTTATGTGCTGCACCTTACAATTGGAGCGGACCCCCGCGTTACAAGGAAGATTTAGGCCCGCTCAACGATAAGGGGCTATATGTGACACCTGCCACATTTGAACCTGATAAGTTGCGCTATGCCATTACCCAGTTCAATGCACAGACCGACAGCTATTACTTCCGCTTTGACCAGAATGCCATTGCAAGTGACCCGGAGAAAAAGGCACGTGCGACTAACTTTCCCCAAAGCGGCAAGATTCGCATGCTCGGTTTGGAGAGCCAGGCCTATTTTTTCCTGCTTAACCAGCAGGGGATCGACTTGAATTTACCAAGCTATATTCGGTTAGGGAAGTTCAATAGCAAGGCTCGTATAATGTGGGAAAGGCTCATCTTAAAATCGGCGCAGCCAGTGATGCTTGAGGACGTAGCCCTGGGTTTTCTGCTCAACGCAGTCGATCTAGGACCCGGCATGGCAGCTAACCTGCGTGCGTTCTCAATTTACAATGTTCATCCAGCTCCCTTGCTTAGTCGTTGCCATCTCTCTGGCAACTTCTGGCACTGTGGAAATAGAGCAGGCGAGAATATTTACTTGCCCGCCGGCATGCGCTTTGGAGTGGATGTGATCAATTAACGATCTAGGGACACAATTATGCAGACTAACAAAATACTCCGATCATCCGTAGGGGCCGATTTATCGGCCATTGGTGGATGGTCCGGTATAAGGAGTTACGACTATGTCTCCTATCCGATTGACATTGGAACCGCAATATGAACATAGGTGGTCGGGCGAGAATCCCTCGCCCGCTACCTTCCAACCTGAGTTGGGTCAGTTTCCCCTCCATCACCAGTGGCGAACATATAATGCAACAGAGCCGCTCATTATCAACACCTACAATACTGGCACAGGCAAAACAAAAGCTGCACTGTTGCGCCTGCTCAAGCGTGCCAGGGACATCGGCTTCAATTACCTGGATAGCAGCGAACACAATGCACTTTTGATCGCTCCCACCAATGAACTGCTCATGCAGCATGCACGTGATGCTGAAAAATTCTGCGAAGAGAACAAGCTGCCTTACCGGGTTGTGCCCATCAGTCGAGCCGACCTGGATAACTATAAATCAAGTGAAGAATTCAGCGAAGGAGATCTACGGCGCGGGGCTGCTCTTCACTACATTCTTCAGAATCCCCGCAAAGTAGATGAGGATCGAAGTAAAAAGGCAACGCTTTTTGTGGTCAACCCGGACATTTTTTATTACGCCTTCTACTTTCTGTATGACAAAAACGACCGCATACCGTTGTTCCAGGATATCTTCACGCTATGTAACTACATTATTATCGACGAGTTTCATTACTATAATCCCAAGCAGCTTGCCAATTTTCTCTTTTTCATGGGCTTGTCGAAGCATTATGGTTACATCGGAGGCGCCACCGATCGGCAATTTTGCCTTTTGACTGCAACGCCTAATCAACATGTAGAACAATATCTAAAAGGGCTGGGGGTCAATATCGGATGGATTAAACCTGAGACAGCTACTGACGATGAACTTGGGAAAACGCTCGAGATACCTGCACTTACCCCGGTACATCTGGAGATCTATAGCGTTGACGAACTGAAGGATGGATTGCTCACACTTGCCCACGAGAAGAAACAGGAAATTGCAGCATGGTTGCACGGTGGTGAAGATGGAGCCATTATCTCCAGCGCCTTGTGGCGCATTAACCAGGTATACTATGACCTCAAGTCTACCATCCCTAAAGATATCATGGGACGATTGACTGGCGCTGAAAGTCGCAGTGGACGAGAGGATGCAAAAGCCAAACGCCTCATCCTGGCCACGCCCACCGTTGATATTGGCTACAACTTTGACCGGCTCGGCAAAACGCGTCAGAACATCGATTTTCTGTTGCTGGATGCACGCTCCAGCGATGAGTTTATCCAACGCCTTGGTCGTGCAGGCCGTGTGTTAGGTAAAGAGCAACAAACTATCCCTAGCAGAGTGCTGGCAGTCGTTGACCCTGCATTTTATAAGGCCCTACAGTCATATGATGGGCAAACGCTGAGCCGTTTGACCCTGCGCCAACTGGCGGAGGAACACCTACCAACACGCAATTCGCTGTACTCCTATATCAAAACCGGGGCAATTGCTGAGGCATTTCTTCCTATCTTTCGATTGGAGAGCATGGCATCTGCCGCGGGCAAACCAGATGTAGAGGCCTTATTCAATGAGATCCAGCAGCTCTTTGCGGCGGATGCTAAATGCACCTACCAAAGATTGAAGAACAGCACCAGGAGTTATATACAGCGTGCCCAGGATTATGGCAATCTGCAAGTATTCCCTGCTGAAATGACCGATTGCTTGAAAACGTGCGAACATCGGTTAACACATGAACAAGAATATCGGAAGGCTCATGGGATAAAACGCTGGTCAAGCCCCAGGGACGCCTATAACTGGCTGCAGAATGATTTGCGCTGCTACTCCATTGAGAAAGCCCGCTTTAGTTTTCGCGAGGATTTTCAGCCGCCACTTGCCCTGGTGAGCGATTCGCGTGGCCTGCTTTCAAGTGAACCTGTAACACTATTCGATGCTCTGCATATCGTGAAGAATTACCATGTGAAGTATTTCAATTCGGCAAAAGAATGGCAAGAGCAGTTAGTATTGCCACTGCCTGAAGGGGCTAAAGATGCTGTTATCTTTTGCAATCTCAACGAAATACGTGAGCCTGAAGAACGTTTGCAGATCGGATTGAAACTGAGCGTAGGCAGTCACAAACGAATCATTTGGGAAGAGGAAGAGCGTTTCGCCTATTGGCCTACGGCGCTATACGGCCTGGAAGTGACCGCACTCAATAACGATCATGGCTTGCCCAGCGACGTGCGAAAGATGTTCAGCCAAAGGTATGTTCCAGCATTCGTGGTTGCCAAAGAAAGTCGCAGCGCCAGTGCCATGTGGAGCCTTCAAAGACAGGCCCAGTTCATCCCTTATGATTTACAGGTGACATTCAGTGATGGCAAAATCCATGATTACTACGCTGTTCTGGGTACAATGGCATTACTGGTATGGACTGAAATACCTCGTAGAGATATAGCGAGAGATGTTCGTGATGTTCAATCCGAGGATGATGATCCCCTGATTTTTTAACACAGAGAAAGGTGTTTGCTAATGCAACAGGCAACTCAGCTTCAACGGTCTCCAT
>WNFE01003047.1_pt1 | contig 12397 bp, 10 predicted proteins | sample 5400451 | NCBI WGS metagenome assembly WNFE01 (sample SAMN13153344, study PRJNA577476) | soil metagenome | isolation source: 200 cm saprolite under Douglas fir tree site 2 hole 2 | place: USA:California | collected 2015-04-18
AAGCCTTTTTTTCTGGATCTCTACTCCTGTATCAACCAGGCCTCACCGACATTCTTCCGATGTATTGCGTTTTCCTATTGTTTACCCCGATTGTGCTGGATCAAATGATGAAGGGCGGCGCCTGGTTGGTGGGCGTAATCAGCGCAACCCTGTGGTTTGCTGCTCAATGGGGTATCGGAGACGCTTCCCACCTGGTGCCCTGGATCAACCTGGGAACATTCAACATTTTGGCGTGGCAGGCGTACTTCGTTGCTGGCCAATATCTCGGTTACCGGGGCCTGAGCACCGGAGAAGGTGCAGTTCCGAGATCACGGGTGTTACTGGTGGTTTGTATTGTGCTTTCGCTGTTTTTTTTCCTGGATCGCCACCGCGAATTCATACTCGGAGTGACGCCGCTACTGAAATTTTCCATCGGCCCCAGCCGGAATCCGGCGAGATTTCTGGACGCAGCCTGTCTTGGTTACGTAATCTGGTGGTTTCCGAGGGCAATTAATCGAAAGCTGATGACACTGCGCCTGTTTAAGTTTTTCAATCGTTTGGGCAAGCACTCATTGCAGGTATTTGCGTATTCTTTGTTCGTCACGGCTGCGTTTTCGAAGGTCGGGCAGGACTGGGTTGGTCTGCCTGGAGCGGCCAGAGTTGTGTTGGCACTCGTGGTGGTGCTTAGCTTGGTCATTCCGGCCTGGCTGCACGAGACATATCGGAGGGGATCCAAATTCACGGCCCCAGGCGTCGGGTATCCGACAGATTGCAAAGCCAGTCCGCATGTTTGTCATATGGGCAAGAGAACTAGCCTAAGTGAACGAGTATGAGGCGATTCAAGTTTTCTGGTGGCGACAGCTTAAGCGGAAAGTGGTCTCTCCGGTGCCGGGGAGTGATTTCCTCAGAAACGGCTCATCGAAAGCGGGATGCTTTATTTCGGCCAGAAGGAATTCCATGACAAATCAGCGGCTCGCCGTGGCTAGCCCCCTTCGTCGGCTCATCGACCAGTATTTTGAGGCATGGCGAGGGGGCGTTCCCGAAAGGGTTTTAAGCTACTTCAGTGAGGACATCGTCATCAATCTATGGGGCGGCGCTGCAGGAACCCTGGCCGGCAAAAAACTAGTGGCGGAGCAATGGGTCATCCCTACGGTGAAGAACTATCCGGGCAACATTCACCACATCAAGAACTTTCTCGAAGTTGGCGATCAGGTAGCAGTCGAGTGGCTTTTCACAGCAGCTCACGCCTCAACAGGGAAGGAAATCAACATACAGGGCTGTTCCATATATTGGGTGAGCAGAGGTCTGATCCGGCGTGGGCATGTGTACTTCAATAGTCCTCAGGCGAAACGAGACCAAGGCTTGTCAGCTTAGACCACACCCATCACTCCGATCGACTGGGTCAAGCTGGGCAGCAAGCGCCATCTAACTTGTGACAGCCGTGGAGTTCCCCTTGCCGTTCCGTTCACAGGAGCGAATGCGTAACGACTCGCCGCAAGCCCTCGCACGGGCGTTTTGTTAGAAGTTCTAAGGGTCTGGGTTCGAGTCCCCTCATAGTTGGCGTAACGTCGCAATTACGCCGGTAATCCGGGTCACTCGTGTAATTGGCGTGTTTGCGAGATGAGTTGACGAGTGCTAGAAACGAGCCGCTAGGAATTCGGCTTGGCTACCTGACCAGCGCCAGAATGCGAACCGGCGCTGCCGATCCGCCCGTCAGTTTCATCGGCGCGACCATGGCGACGGCGCCGTTGGCGGGCATGCGGTCCAGGTTGGCCACGTTGGTCAGAACGTAGAGCCCGTGTGCCAGCGTGTACTGATCCACCGGAAAAATCTTGGAGGAGCCGCGATCCAGGTTGGCGGTATCGATGCCCAAGCCGAGAGCGTTGCGTCCTTCGGCCAGAAAGCGGGCAGCGTCCTCGGAATATCCGGGAAAGTGCATGACGCCCTTGGCATCGGCGTTACGGTAATTCTTGGCGGAGTTCCAGCGGGAACCCCATCCCGTGCGTGCCATTACCACCGCGCCGAGCGGAATCTGCCCGTTGGCCTGCTCCCAGCGCACGAGGTCTTCTACTGAAACCGCGTAGTCCGGATTGCTCTTGACGCCAGCGCTTACATCAAGAACCACCAGCGGCGCGACTAAGCGGCCGGCAGGAATCTGGTCCACCGTCCAACTGCCTTGTACCAGACGGGCTGGAGCATCTATTCGGGTGGCGAACTGCTCCGAAGCTAGGACGGACGAAGACGAAAGCGTCCTTTCGGTCATGGCGACGGTTTGTAATCGATAGGCGGAGTTCGCGGCGGGATCGGAACCGTGCGTCGGCAACGAGTGTGTGAGGTCCACGACTTCGCGGAAGCCGCCTGGCTGGGCAGTCCCCGGACGTTGCTGCGCGAACAGGAACAGTGCCAGCGCCAGCACGGAGCCGATTACAAACGTCTGAATCCTCATTACTTCAAATCGTCTTTCGTTGCTTTTCGGGCCTCGTCGAAGAAGTTTCCGGCAAACCCAGCTAAAGCAGTGAGATGCGCGCATCCTTCAGCCAAGATGCTCTTTGTATTTTCGCTTGCCGGGTAACCTCGGGCAAGGACCGCAAGTACATGACCTGCCGGGGTAAAAAGCGAAATCAGCCTCTTAACGGATGGGAAAACGCTGAACAAGGCAAGCGCTCGGCGAGAAGATTTCGCCGTAGAGACGTAGCTTGCTACGTCTGGGTTCGTGGTGGGGAGACGTAGCGAAGCTAGGTCTCTACGAAACGGGGAGAACGGGAAGGATCAGGGTTAACCAGGAAGATGCCACTGCTGACACTAAAGTACTGAGGAAGTTTACCGAGTCGTTGTTGAGGAGACCGCGGCGTTCCAGCGTGGCGCCCAGGAAACTGTCCACCACCATACCCAGGAGAGCCGCACCAACAGAAACCGGCAGCCATCGTCCAGGAACCAGTCCACCAAGCAGGCAGACTGAGCTAACGATTCCTGCGGCGGCGATGCCGGCCAGTGTTCCGGTCAGGCTGACCGCGCCATTCGTCCCTGCGGGAACGGACTTCCAATTGGTAATCAGCCGGGCTTTCTCGGCCAGGGCCTGCCCGACCTCGCTTGAAACCGTATCGGCCGCAGCTTCGGAGAGCGCCGCCGACATTGCCAGCAGCAAGACTATTTTGCCGTCGGCAAATTTGCCGTGGCCAATGGCATAGATCGCGGCGCAAGCCGTGGCTACGCCAAGATTGGCCAAGACCTGAGATGCGTTACGGCCATCGCGCTTTTCAGCGATGCCCAGCTTCTGTTTGCGTTGGTAGCCGAGGCGGGTGGTGATCCAGGCCAGCGCGAAAACCGTGATCAGCGCCGCAAAAGCGCCGGGACCTCCTCCGACATAGAGAATGAAACAACAGGCCGCTCCCGCCAGTGCGCCTGCGTTGGTCACGCCGCGTACCCAGCGGGCCAGCGCGGTAAAGATCAGAGTCAGCAACCCACCGATCGCCCAGTGATCGGTAACGCTGGTCAGATCGAAGGCTCTCAGAGCGCGGCTGGTCAGAGCGAGGCCTGTCACATCGGTGTTCATCAGATAATTAAGTCCCGCGAAGTCATGCACACCGGTCACAATAAGGGCGCGGGGCTGCATTTCGCAATGTGTGAGGTCTACGGGCGGGCGGCCAACCGAGCACAAGATGTGGGGTGACTTTGCATGCTATGCAATCCGTGGTGATTGCTCTTTGGGTTACCCTTTCCTCTGGACCGTATCAAAGCCCCCTGAGTAGACTAAACTTCATTACGCTGGCGCGGGTTTTGCGCCTTTTTGCTTGCGAGGTGAACTTGTGGCAGCCTCCGTTTGGTCGGGATATCTTACTTTTGGCTTGATCTCCATGCCGGTGCGTCTTTTCTCCGGCGCGCGCAGCAACGGCATCTCCTTCAACATGTTGCATCGTGACGACCTGCGGCGGGTCAAGCAGCAGTACTACTGTCCCGCCGACAATCGCGTGGTGGAGCGCAATGAAATCGTAAAGGGTTACGAATTCCGCAAGGGCGAATACGTGGTCATCGAGCCCGAAGAGATCAAGAAGATCGAGCCTCAGACCGCCAAGACCATGGAGATCCTGGAATTCGTAAAGTCCAGCGAAGTGGATCCGGTCTATTTCGAGTCTTCGTATTACATGTTGCCGGAAGAAGCCGGGCGCAGGCCATATGCCCTGCTGACCAAGGCCCTCGAAGAGAGCGAGTACGTGGCCATCGCCAAGCTGACCATGCACAATCGTGAATACACGGTATTTCTGAGGCCGCACGAAGGCGGAATGATGCTTCATACCATGTACTATGCGGAGGAAGTCCGCTCGGTCGAGGACTTTGGCGCACCCGATGTCGAACTGAAAGACGCCGAAGTTAAGGTCGCCCACCAATTGATCGAAGCTCTGGCGGCGGAGTGGGATCCAGAAAAGTACAGCGACACGTTTCAGGACAATCTGAAGAAGCTCATCGAGACCAAGCTGGAAGGTGGAACCGTCGCCGAAGTCGAGAAGCCAAAGAAACTTGCCCCGGTCGTTGATCTGATGGCCGCGCTCAAACAAAGCCTGGCGGATATGGAAGGAAAGAAGAAGCCAGCGGCACCGGCGCGGGAAGCGGCTTCCGGGAAGAAGTCGCGGGGGAAGGCGTAGGGAAATGGTTGGAGCAAGATCCGTGTGGCGGACACTCCCTTCGACTTCGCTCAGGGCAGGCTTGTCCGCCGCTTTTGACTTTAGACTTCACGTATTCAAAACTTATTCGCTTCTGTAACACGCAGTGCAACCAAGATCCTAAAACAGGAATCAACTTCAAAAGCGGTGGACAAGCCTGCCCTGAGCGAAGTCGAAGGGAGTGTCCGCCCCACACGGGCAACGGAAGCCCAAACTAGCCCACTACCATCTGGGTGGGTCCGCTGGCGCATATTCCGATCAACCATTAAAATGGAAACTCTTTCGGATCATTGTGAGTTCATGCGACTTTCGCTTGGAGTAGGGACGAATCTTCGTTGTGGGACCAAGGTGCTAGGCGTTCTGGTTCTTTGTTTGATCGGCATCAGCTGTGGCGACCAGTACCGCCCGGTGGCGATTCCCATTGTCGGTCCTCAACCCGACCCTGCGGCCTTTCACTTTGCCTTGGTGCTTAGTGACAACGGCACCCATGATCCTGGCGCCAGCAGCCGTTTGGATGTTTCCGGCGATACCAACATTGGTGTAGCCCAGCTCGGGCTGGGTCCGGCCCACGCTGCGTTGACAGCGAACGCGAGCCGAGTGTACGTGGCGAATACCCTGGAAGACACTATTTCGTCGTATGCTCCCGGAACCGCGACATCAGTCACGACCACATCTCTGCCCGCCGATACCAGTTCGAATCCGCCGATTCCGCCGAATCCGATATTTGTGCATACCACGGAGAACAACACGGTGTATGTGGCCAACTTCGGAACCAACACGGTGGCGGCGATCTCGACCTTAACCAACGTGGTTCTAAGTCCCCTGATTCCCGTTGGCCATCAGCCCGTGGCTTTGGCGGAAACCCCGGATCAGAAGAAGCTTTACGCGGTGAACCAGGGTGACGGCACCGTGAGCGCAATCAGCCTGGTGGACCGGACCGTAGTCCAGACGATCGCAACCGGGGCTACTCCGGTGTGGGCGGTGGCTCGTTCGGACAGCGCGAGGATTTACGTGCTCAACAGCGGCAGCGGCACACTGTCTGCGATTGATACAGCCACTGACTCGCTGGTCGGAAGCGCCACGGTGAGCGCGGGCGCGAATTACATGGTTTACGACAACAAGCTGAACCGGCTTTATGTAACCAACCCCGTAGCCAACACGTTGACCGGACTGAGTATCGCGGCGGATCCACCCTCGGTGTTATTTACGGTGCCAGTGGCGGCGAGCCCGAATAGCGTGGCAGTGCTGCCCGATGGCAGCCGGGCTTACGTGGTCAGCTCCCAAACGATTCCGCCCTGCACTTCTGTTCCGGGCGATGCCCAGCTCTGCATCGCCTCGCAGGTTACGGTAGTCAATGCCACCGGGGGAAGCGTCAAAACCGTGGTTCCGCTCGAGTCGACTGTTAACATTACTGCGACAACGCAAAGCGGATCAGCTACCAGTTACGAGTACACGCCCGTTTCCGGTCCTGCGCTCCGGCCTGGTATGGAAGTGGTCATCGCAGGCATGGCCGATGCCGGGAACAACGGAACGTTCACGCTGACGGCCGCAAGTTCCGGAATATTCACCGTGGTTAACAGCGCGGGAGTCAAGGCGAGCAGTCAGAGCGGAACTGGTTTCGTGGTCGTGGAGATCAACACGGCGACGCCTACCGGGTGCAACACCAGCGGTCTGGGTGTCCCGGGAGGTGTGCTTGGAGGTGTGCGCTTCCGTTCGTTTGCTGCCGCTTCGGCGGATAGTACGAAGGTATTGATCGCGAAGTGCGATGCGGGAAGCACTACCGTGATTCGCACCTCTGACGACGTGCCTGTCTTGGACATGGCAGCCCCGTTAAGCGTTATCACGCCACCCAGCGGAGGAAATGCATTGCCGCAAGACCCCGTATTTATTCTGGCGGGACCCTAAGGCGGGCGTCGGACCTCGGACTGCAGACCTCGGCCAGACCAAATCACATGCCTCGGTGTTTGCGGTTTGAAGCCTGATCTATTTTGATGGTCGGCGTTTGAAGCCTGGGCTGTGAGGGCTGAGGTCCGACGCCCGAGGTCCGACGCCCGGGTTTACTGGCCCGCAGCTGCTGCCAGCTCACCCGACCGCTGGACGTTATAGCGAAGCGCGATATTCATGAAGACGCTGCCGCTGGCGGTCTCGAAACAAATTACCAGAGCTTCGGTGTCCTCAGTGCTGGTGGGGACGTGTTCGGAAGTGTGCAGAATGGGGGGATGCACGCGGAAGTGGAAACCCTGGTCATTCAGAGTGGTGACGGCGTTTCCGGTGACTTGATTCGCCAACTCGCAAACGGTTTCCCGCACCAGTTCGTCGGACTCGGGCAGTTCGGCTCCGGCAAAACAGCTGGCGACACGCACCGCCGCTTCCGGGTCGAGATCGAAGACAATGCGGCCTTCGATGTCTCCGGTGAGCGCGACGACGGCAGCCACGCCTTTGCGCCGGTAGGCTTCCTGTTCCATGCTGAGGTTCCCAATCGACACTTGGGACTTCAGGCCTTGTGCCAGGACGGCATCCGCCGCGTTGATGAACGGCTGGATCAGCTCCATCTTCATGGTTAGGCTCCCGCACCTGCGGCGGAGGCTACCACTCCATCCTCGCCCAGCACGTACTTGATCACTTCGTACAGAACTTCGGGTTTAACCGGCTTCTGTACAAAGTGACGCGCTCCGCGCTGCAGCGCCGCCACGATGTTTTCCTGATAGCCCACGGAAGACACCATGACGATGCGGGCCTCGGGATGTTGGCCTACGATCTTTTCGGCGGCCTCGATCCCCTCCATCTGCGGCATGGTGATGTCCATGAGCACGATATCGGGATTGGTACGTTCGTATTCGGTGATGGCGGTCATGCCGTCGCCGGCTTCGCCGGCCACCTGGCCGCCAAAGGTTTCGACGATGCGGGCCAGATTCTTGCGGGCGAAGACGGAATCGTCCACTACCAGGTAGCGGACCGGTTGACCGTCCTTGCTTCGTTTTAGAGATGCAAATTGCTCCATAAACCCCTCCCTGCAAAATTGTTCAAATACCACTACGAACCGAATCAGCAACAAAAAACTAATCTTGTCCAGCCCCTGCGGTCTTGCCACTTTCACCAGACCCGGCAGTAAAGCCGCGTCTGCGATCCGACATGCTCTGTGCCTGCAAAGTGTTCGCCATCGCGTCCAGCGCGACCACCCGAATCGCGAAGCCGCGATCAATCGCAGCTTTGGGCATGCCATAAACCACGCAGGATTCCTCGTTCTGTGCAATGGTCATTCCGCCGGCGGCTTTGACAAGGCCCAAGCCTTGCGCTCCGTCGTCACCCATCCCGGTCATCAGTACTGCCAGACCTTTCGGTCCGAATTCGTCGGCCAGGCTCTTGAACAGCACATCGGCCGAGGGACGGTGCCCGTTGATGCGAGGTTCATCGCTCAGCACAGCGACATCTCCAAGCGGTAGGCGCTTGACCTTGATGTGCCGGCTCCCTGGACAGATTAGCGCGCGGCCCGCAAGCAGAACGTCTCCCGACTGCGCCTCCTTGACGCAGATGGCACAAATCTCATCCAGGCGCCGGGCAAACATTTCGGTAAAACCTTCCGGCATATGCTGAACCACAATAATGGTGCCGGGAAAATCCGCCGGTAATTGTGAGAATACATACTGCAGCGCCTGCGGTCCCCCGGTTGATACGCCGACAGCGATGACTTTGGTCGGAGTCCTTTTGGCATCGAGTGAGGCCTTAGAACCTGATCGTGAGCCCTCGGCCATCGGCCTGATCTGCACCCCCCGGCTCTGGGCCGCAGCTTTGATCTTGCCGATGAGTTCGGCGGCGATCTGCGGCATTCGGGCAGAGACGTCAACCGGCTTGGCTACAAAATCAAATGCTCCCAGCGACAAAGCTTGCAGCGTCACCGAAGCCCCCTGGGTGCTGTGGGAGCTCACGACAATGACGGGCAGGCGGTGTCGACGCATGATTTCCTTCAGCATGTCGATCCCGCCCATGCCGGGCATTTCCAAGTCGAGCGTCACCACCTGGGGCTTCAGTTCGTCGATTTTCCTCAGGCCGAAGTTACCATCCATGGCGGTGCCTACGACCTCGATCGAACTGTCGGTCTGCAGAATCTGCGGGATCAACTTCCGCATGAGCGCGGAATCGTCGACGACCAGTACACGCACCGGCGTCATGGGCGCACCTCGGAGGGGCTCGCGTCTGCATTCTTACGGTCAGCACGCGAGAGCAGGAGTCCCGAGACGATACCCTCTTCCTGCTGAGGCCTGGCCTGGCTGTGTCGATCGACGATCGCCGGAACATTGACGATGAGCACTACCCGGCCATCGCCCAGGATGGAGGCTCCGCTGATCAGGTCCGTCGCCACGCTCTGGTCATCCAGCGCCTTGATGACGAGTTCTTCTTCTCCGTGCAGACTATCCACGACCAGCCCCAGCGTGCGCTCGCCCATGGAAATGACAAGCACGAAGATTTTTCTGGCGCCGGACTCAATTCCGAGCTCAGGCGGGCGTCCCAGCCGGACCACGGGAAGGACGCGGTCGCGTAACTGCAAGACCTCGTAGTTGTGTATCTGGTGCACGTCGGATTCTTTGGCACGGGCAATTTCCGCAACCGCATTCAGAGGGATGGCGTAGCGCCGCTGTTCCACGTTGAATAACAAGGCGCGAATGATCGCCAGGGTGAGCGGCAACTTCAGGCGGAAGGTCGTGCCCTGGCCGGCACGAGTCTCGATTTCCACCGAACCCTTCAGGCGGTGTATCACGTTTTGCACGACGTCCATACCCACGCCGCGTCCAGAGACCTCGGTGATCTCATCAGCCGTGCTGAGTCCGGGCTTGAAAACAAGTTCGAGGATGGCCGACTCGCCCAACCGTCCCGCTTCTTCCTCTGTAATGATTGCCGTCTCCACGGCTTTGGCCTTGATTTTTTGAGAGTCGATACCCCGACCGTCGTCCCGGATCTCCACAATGACCTGATTGCCATGGTGATACGAGGTGAGATGGATAGTACCGCGAGCCGGCTTTCCGCAGCGGACACGCTCTTCGGAACTCTCGATGCCATGACTGACCGCGTTCCGCACCAGGTGAGTAAGAGGCTCGGCAATAGCATCCAGGAGGCTCTTATCCAGATCGGTGTCCTGGCCTCGCATGACCAGTTCTACGTCCTTGCCGCATTGCTTCGCCACATCGCGCACCAGGCGAGGGAATCGACGGAAGAGCTGCTCTACCGGGACCATGCGGATTTTCATGACCGAACGCTGAAGGTCATTCAGCACCCGGGACTGAAAAGCCATGGCATCGCTGAAGCGGCCACGCAAGGCTTCCTTGGGAACATGGCGGGCGAATTCGGTGAATGCCTGCTGGAGCATGGACTTGCCGATAATTAGCTCCCCTACGAGGTCGAGCACGCTATCAATGCGCTGAGCATCCACGCGCAGAATATTTTCCGCAGGCGCATGATTGGTTTTGTCGCCACGCGCATGCTCTTCTGCCGTCTCCGGAGACGCCGCGTCGAAGAAAGGAAGCGGCGCACTGGCAGCTTTGCGTTCCACGGTCTCAGCCGCTGAAATCTTCCGGGTGGGGACAGCTCCCGCGACGAGTTCCATGCTGACTTGGGAAATAACCGACGGGATTCGGCATCGAGCGCTCAACTGTTCAGCCGACTTGGTGCTCGCGACCAGCAGGTCCAGCCGCTTGGCGCTCTCCGGCGAGCTCTCCTCGGGTCTTGTTCCCAGAACCTCTCCGGAAGCCTTCAGTGCGTTGAGAACCAGTTGCCGGGCGGCGATCGGCATCAGGCAGAGCGGGTCGATGCCGGCCGTGATGTGGAACACGTTCCGGCCTCGAGACTGCGCGTTCTGGATTGCCAGCTTCTCGTACTCGGTCCACGCCGGTGCGGTCCGGCCTGCGGGCTCGGTACGGGCAGTGGGTTCGGTCCGGGCTGCGGGGACGGCCCCGGCCGGGCCTGCCTTCCTCGAGCGTTTCGCATTTGAGAGCTTTGTCTTTGAGAGCTTCGTTCTTGAGCCCTTGGCGGTCTTCGGTTGCTGGGAAAGTTCGCGAATCATTTTCGCTAACGGAGCGGTCGAAGGCAGTTTTCCTCCACGTTGGTACGCGGCCAGCATGGCGCCGAACGTGTCTGCGGCGGCGAATGCCACTTCCGCCAGGCGGTCGTGAGAGGACGGAGATTCCGAGGCCAGCGCGTCTTCCAGCGCGTGCGCCAGGTTGCTCAGTTCGTGAAAGCCGCAAGCCGCGGCATCGCCCTTAAGAGTATGAACGATACGGCGGATGCTGCGCACCAGTTCGACATCGGCGGGATGCTTTTCCAGCTTCAGCGCCTCGTCGTTGAGCGACTGCAGCAATTCCTGCGAGGTCTCGAAGAAGAGTTCCCGCATTTCCGCGCCGCGCTCATCGGAAGAGTGAGTCACTCGGCCACCTCAACCTTCTGGTAGGCGGTTCCGCTGTTGCGATGCACCATGACAAATTTGTCGGTCAGGGAGAGCAGGCTCTCGGCGTGTCCCACGAACAGGTGACCCTGATAATTGAGACAACGGGCGAACTTTTCCAGCAGTCGCTTCTGTTCCGGCACGTCGAAATACATCATGACGTTGCGGCAAAAGATCAGGTCGTTGCGCTGGGGCAAATATTCGGTTTTCAGATTGTGAAAGTCGAAGTGGACCAATTCCTTCAGACCTTTCTTGATGGCGTAGCGCTCGCCGGTCTTGTCGAAGTAGCGCAGCCGATAGCTGTAATCCACGCTCGCCATTTGCGTCTCGGAGTAAAGTCCTTCCTGGGCCGCCCGCAACACCGCATAGCTGATGTCGCTGGCTATGATCTCGACCTTCCAGGGTGGAGGAATCAGCGGCTTGGGCAAAAGTGCTGGAGCAACGATCGGGTTGCGCAGGCTGAGGTAAGCCAGGCTGTCCGCGACCAGCATGGCCAGCGTGTAAGGCTCCTGGCCGGTAGAGCAGCCGGCGCTCCAGATGCGCAACGAGAAATCACGCTGTGCCTGTTTGCGACGGATGAGCTCGTCCAGAATGTGCTTATGGAACAGTTCCAGTTGCGCTTTGTTGCGAAAAAAGCTGGTCTCGTTGACGGTCAGGTTTTCCAGCAACTGAGCCAGTTCCGCCTTGCCTTCCTTGCTGATTAGCAGACGGTAGTAGCTATAAAAGGAATCCAGGTGGCATTCTTTAAGCCGCCGCTGCAGGCGGTCTTGAAGGAAATGGGTGCGGCGTTCGTCGAAGTGCATACCGCACTCCTGGTAGACGAGGGCCTGCAAAAGCTTGAGTTCAGCCTCCGTGAACTGCGCCGCCATCGAGGGTGTGGCCATCGGTTCGAGTTCGTCCTTGTTCGCTTGCAGAGGACCGCTACTTAGACGCGGCAGCGCCGCGCGCCTCACTCTTTCCTGCCTCGGACTCGGTCTTGCGCGCTCCGCCGTTATCCAACAGCTTGGCCATGTCCAGCAGCACAATCAGGCGTCCGTGATACTTGCCCAGCCCGGTCACGCAGTTGAGACCTCCGTCCTGCAGGGACGTTGGTGAGGGCTCGACGTCAGCCGCCGGAATCTTGATCACCTCGGAGGCGGCATCTACGATCAAGCCAGAGAGCCGGCCACCGTGTTCAACCACTAAAATGCGGTTGCTCCGGTTGGATGCGGCCGCGGGTTCGCCGAAGCGCTTGCGCAAGTCAATGACCGAGACGATCTTGCCGCGGAGGTTGATCACGCCTTCGATGTAGTCGGGCGCGTCGGGCACAGCCGTGATCTCGGGCACG
>WNFE01003053.1_pt1 | contig 12389 bp, 9 predicted proteins | sample 5400451 | NCBI WGS metagenome assembly WNFE01 (sample SAMN13153344, study PRJNA577476) | soil metagenome | isolation source: 200 cm saprolite under Douglas fir tree site 2 hole 2 | place: USA:California | collected 2015-04-18
TAGATTTAGCCTTTGTGAAGATCTACTCTTACTAAATGGTGCCTATGCCGAGTACTTGCTCGTCCCCGAACGCATTGTACGCCAAAATCTGTATCACCTCGCACGAGGAACATCTTTCATAGCAGCGGCCTTAACTGAGCCGCTGGCTTGTGCACTTCACGGAGTAGATGCAAGCGAGATTACCCCAGGAGACACAATTGTTATCCTGGGATCGGGTCCTCTTGGTCTTCTACTCGCAGCAACAGCTAAGTTGAAAGGTGCACGAACAATCATAACCGGGCGTAATATCGATCGGCTTGCCCTGGCCAATCAATTTGGTGCCGACGTCATCATTGATGTGAGCCAGATGTCAATCGATGATCAAAGGGAGGCTGTGCTTCGGGAGACCGAGAAGCATCGTGGCGCCGATGTGGTTATCGAGGCGGTAGGGACAACCGGCACATGGGAACTTGCTGCCACGCTGATTCGTCCTGGTGGCCTTGTCAATTTTTTTGGGGGATGTCCATCTGGATCGAGAGTGAGCCTGGATACGCGCCCGATACATTATAGTGAGCTTACCCTCAAAGGAGTATTTCACCATACTCCTGCTTACTTTGCTCAGGCGCTTGAACTCATCCAGGGACATCATATCGATGTTGAAACCTTGATTACTGCGCGTCTTCCACTTGCTTCCGTGGTAGAAGCAATGGAACTGTTGTTGCGCAAGCAGGGTGTTAAGTATGCACTGATTCCCCCGGCTTTTCAGCGGGCTCTTTTACCAACAGAAGCCCTTCAGTAACCATCTCACTATACATATCGATCACCTGCTGGACACTTAGTCGCCCGGCAGGTCGAAACCATGTGGCTACTTCAGTACACATGGCGATGATCGCATAAGATGCTATCTTTACATCGGTTTGGCGCAGAATACCCTGCTCCAAACCTTCCAGTAGCAATCTCTGGAGCAAGGCATCATACCGGTCACGCAGGGTAAGGATATATTTACGGTTCTCGCCTTCAAGTGCACGAATTTCCGTGTCTATTATGAAAAATTCGGATTTGTAGGTGGTGTGTAGACGTATGTGGTTTGCTATAGCTTCATAGATGCGCTGTTGGACAGTGTCCTGCTTGTTGACAATGCATTCCAGGTTAACATTGAGATCCTGCATATGGGTTTCCATGATCTCAACCAACAGCGCCTGTTTATTAGCGTAATGGTAGTAGATACTTGCCGCCTGAATGCCTGCCATCTGTGCAATATCACGCATAGTTGCCGCGTGATAGCCATACTCTGCAAACAATTGTACCGCGGCTGCTAGAACTTTATCTCGTACCGAACGATTCTCCGGCTGCATCTACTCTACCTCTTTTCTCTCAACATAACGTTTTTTACGTTGTCGCTCGGCTTTTACGACCGTTGTACCAACAGCACGTCCGATGATGACAGGCTGTTCCAACACATCAGCCGCTGAATCACTAATATCAGGACGCGCCGCAATTACTTTGCGTGCCTCGAACTCCATGCGTCTCGAGGTACGGCCAATCTTCGTGATGCGCCCAACGGCCTCGACAAAATCACCAGCATATATTGGAGCCAGGAACTCGACGTTTTCATAGCTGACCAGCAGTCCTTCATCTCCGTCACACATGATAGCTAACTCAGTCGCTAAATCACCAAAAAGCGAGAGCATATGCGCTCCATTGACCAACTGTCCCCCGTAATGGGCATCGTTGGCGCTCAAGCGCACACGAATCATCGCGGATAGTTCAGCGCTTTCAGACATCTTATTTTATCCTTTCTTATGACTATATGAAATATCCACTACTTAACCTGACCTGCCCTCTCTGCTATACGTCCGCAGCAACCAGCGCCAGCGTCTCTAATCTCGCTGCCTAACAAACGTTTGTTAGTCTTACGTTGCTACATTTTAAATTTATGGAGACGGGTACGAGATTAGTATGCATCATAGTCTACAGAAAAGCAAGCGAAATTTTCAAGAATCTCATGCTCGCTTAACGAATAAACTCGACTTCCCAATTACTTAATGTTATACTCTCACCAAGTAATCCTCTCATCTTTCACTCCTGGCATCATTGTAAGTCGCAGAAAGGAGGTGTACAGAGCTTCAAGCACGTCGTGCATTCCCTTATATATCCGTTTGATTATCAATTATCCACATTTATCAAGGAGTAAAATGTATGGCAACCCAGACAACCGAAAAACAGGGTTATTTTTCAGGCTGGACCCTTAAAAAGGAGGGTATCATTGCCCCAGATGAACGCGTTCCCTGGGGGCAATCCATTTTTCTTGGTCTGCAACACGTGCTGGCCATGTTTGGCGCCACGGTCCTGGCTCCCATCATCATGGGTTTTGATCCCAACACCGCAATTTTCTTCTCTGGTATCGGCACAATCCTATTCTTCCTCATCGTAGGGGGACGTGTACCCAGCTATCTGGGTTCAAGTTTCTCGTTCATTGCCGTTGTGCTCACGGCAACCGGCTTCGCAAGTGGCTTCAAAGGTCCTGGTCTAAATCCAAATATTGGAGTCGCGCTGAGCGGGATCATCGTGGCTGGCGTCGTTTATGCAATCATTGGCGTGATTGTCATCTTCGTCGGCTACAAATGGGTCGATTACCTGCTGCCGCCTGTCGTCACGGGCGCTGTTGTCGCAGTGATCGGGCTGAACCTAGCCCCCGTAGCAGTCGGTGAAGCGAGTACAAGCGTGTTTGATACGGTCATGGCATTAGTGACTATTCTGGCCGTTGCATTGATAGCAGTGTACGCTCCAGGAGCATTGCGACGTCTTCCTGTCTTGCTTGGAGGTGTGATAGGCTACCTCGTGTATCTCTTGTTCGCCAACGCCTTTGGGCTTGGAAAGGCGGTAGATTTTAGCGGCGTTGCAAGCGCCAATTGGATTGGCCTGCCGAACTTCACTACACCCACTTTTAACGGCAATGCCATCGGCCTGATTGCTCCGGTTGCCATCATCCTCGTCGCAGAAAACACAGGTCACGTCAAAGCCGTGGCAGCCATGACCGGGCGCAACCTCGACAAATACCTGGGGCGTGCTTTCCTGGGCGATGGTCTTGCAACCATTGTGGCTGGTTTTGGCGGTGGCACCGGTGTAACGACCTATGCTGAGAACATTGGTGTCATGGCTGTGACGCGCATCTACTCCACAGTGGTCTTCCTGATCGCAGCTGTTGTTGCACTCCTGCTTGGCTTCTGTCCCAAATTTGGTGCGTTGATCCATACCATTCCCCTGGGTGTACTTGGAGGACTGACTATTGTTCTCTTCGGCTTGATTGCAGCCACAGGCGGACGCATCTGGGTACAGAACAGAGTGGACTTCTCCAAGAGTCGCAACCTGGTGACTGTTGCTGTTGCCCTGACAATTGGAGCTGGCAATTTCCAGATAAATATCGGGAGCTTTACCTTGAGCGCCATAGGTGTTGCAACCTTTGGTGCAATCATCCTGTACCAGATCTTGCGCGAGCGCGAATCCCAACCCGAAGAGTTGGTCTCCGCTGATTCGGCGGTTGGACTGGACCCCAGTGCTGAGCCAGAACCTGGCGCAGGCAAATAGGCAATCATTAAAGAGATAGCCCTCCTACGCAGCATGCTTCCATAAACCGGCATGGTACAATGCATTCAGGTGACATCCTTATCGTTACAAAACACCTGGAGTTTGTTCCATGCCACATTATTCTATAGCTCCTCAGCTCACTGATGAATATATTACCTCTGTATGGGAGACGCTTCCCCGTTACCTCCGACCCACATTGCTGTTGCCTTTACCGGCACTCTCAGCACAACTTGATTGTGATCTGACGATTGCCAGCGAGACTTTTCAGCATACAGGTAGTTTCAAGTTCCGTGCTGCTTATAACCTTCTTGCCAGCATCCCTCAGCAGCGTGTTGTCGCAGCCTCGTCTGGCAATTTTGGCCAGGCGGTAGCTTACGCCTGTAAATTGCTAGGTAAAACGTGTACTGTGGTTATGCCATCAACATCTGCCCAGGTCAAAATAGCCGCTGTGCAGTCTTACGGGGGTATGATCGATTTAATTGACGTACGAAAAATAAGTCGCAATGACCGTGTTCAGCAGCTCCTGGTTGAACAACCTGGTGCATTCCACGCACAGGCCTACGACGATTATCGTGTAGTAGCTGGTAATTCGACATTGAGCAAGGAAATTTTGAGTGCCGCCGACTTCGATGTGCTTGTCGTGTCTGTAGGAGGTGGCGGATTATGCTCCGGCCAGATCATCGCGCGTGACCACCTGCATGCAAGCACAGAAGTTATTGGAGCGGAGCCTCTGCCGGGCAATGATGCAGCGCGCTCTTTACGAAGTGGTCAACTTGTCCGTAATGAACACGAGCCAGGCACAATAGCTGATGGCGCACGTACACTGAGCCTTGGAGCACTCAACTGGGAAATCTTAAAGCAAGGCATCGCAGACATTATAGAAGTGCCCGATGTATTAACACTTGAAGCCTTGCGGAGCTATTTCCTTTACGCCAACCTTAAAGTTGAACCCACAGGAGCATTATCCCTTGGTGCTTTACTCACCCAACCAGAACGATTTCATGGAAAGCGCGTCTGCTGCATCGTGAGCGGAGGCAATGTCGATCCTAAGGTGTACGCGAAGGCGCTGCTGGGGTAATGAGGTTAAACTTATCATCAAATCCTCCAATTTAACCACTACACCACTTTAGCTCACGGGAAAAATAGCCAGCTTGGTAAAGGTTGCCTGGGCACCAGAGGCCAGGGAAGGCAGGTTTGAAACAAATAACGCAATCGATCCACTTTTGTAATTGTTGTCGGTATACGTATATATTATCTGCCCATTGACCATCAAGATCATCTTTGGCCCTTTAGCTGTAATGGTAATATGGTTGACCTGTCCTGCTTTTGCAATTGCTTGATTAAATACATATCCCTGGACTTTTGTGCTCTGCATTTGGCCACCGGCATCCAACGATCCTTTAAAAATCGCATAGGTACCATCTCCATACATCTCAAAACGGTAATAAGTACCTAAATCACTATTCTGACTGGATGCACCTCGAATGAACACGCCGTATCCATTGGTTGGATCACCTTTTGAGAGCATCGCATTAACATCCAGGCGGAAATCAGTGAACCGTTTACCAGGTAGTATCTCCCACAGCAATTTATTATCGTCATCCTCCAAAACCATTGAACCGCCTCCGACCTTTACCGAAAATTTACCTAGATTACTCGTCAGATCCCACCCTGTATTGTTATTGGCGAAAGTATCATTGAATAGTGGTGTTATCGAAGGTGTCGACAATACAGTAGGTGTGACATTGGAAACAGTGCTGTTCTGATTATAATTTAGATAGGAAAATCCTACAAATGCGCCGCCAAGTAGAATGATCACTAGCAGTCCAATACCAATGATTAAGCCAACTTTGAGAGCACGTTTCTTCTGTAAAGGCAATTCAAATCCTGCAGGGGCATAGCCATTCAGACTACCCGGAGAGTATCCCGCATACATACCTGAGGGTGAAGAGTAATAAGCATTTTGTTGAGGCATTGCGTAATAGTTATTGAAATTAGATTGTTGGCTATGTTCAGGCGCGCCATAGAAATTATCTGGGGAGGATATTGGTTGAGGTGGATAGGGCGTACCGATGACATTATTCTGAGGAAGTGCTGGTGGTTGTCCCCACTGGCTGTTTTGGAAAGGTGACATTGGAGCCTGTCCCCACTGTGGCTCTAGATATTGGCCGCTACCATACGATGTCTGCGGTGATGATCCTGCCCAGGGAGGTTGCCCCAGGTTAGCAGAACTCGAAGATTGTGCAACGGGAATAGATGCGCCACAAGTCGTGCAAATTACTAGATTGGGAGGTAGTGGCGCACCGCAACGCTGGCAACGCTTCACTGGTGGACCTCCGTACGGAGGATACGTTGAGGACATATGAAATCCCTCCCAATATGGCGACAATTCAGTAGGCAGAGTATCGCATATCCCTGGCTGCACGTCTACTGAATATCAACAGAGTAGTAATTTTGGGTATGTGCGGCCTGAAAATTAACCCGATCTCCCATCCAGGGCAGTCGCTGTATCATCCCTTTGACTCCTTCAGCAATTCATACAATCTACAGGGATGCAAGGGCATTTCTCGCACTCGGACCCCAAATGGTGTCAGTGCATCATCAATGGCTGAGGCAAAGAGAGCTGGAACTGGGATGACGCCTGCCTCACCAGCTCCTTTCACCCCTAGAGGATTAAGAGGTGAGGGTGTTTCGACATGATCAACAATAATAGGTGGAATTTCGGCCGCAGTCGGGAGCAGATAGTCCATGAAGCTAGCATTAATAAGCTGTCCTTCTTCATCGTACACGAGCCGTTCGAAAAAGGCTCCCCCAATCCCTTGCGCCACGCCACCATGTACCTGCCCCTCAACAACTATAGGATTAATCACACGCCCGCAGTCATGTACTGCCGCATATTTTACGAAGGTAACCATGCCCGTTTTTGGGTCAACCTGAATGATGGCTCCATGAACACCGCTAGCAAAACTTCCATGTGGTGGACTATAAAACTCAGTGGCTTCCAAACCGGGTCCTCCACGCTCTGGTAGCAAAGCAGGTCCGGGTCGTGGCCCTGCCAGATTCATCGACATCAACTTACGTGCATTTTCACCATATGCATAGCGCAAAGGGTTAGCTGAGATCGCCACCTGGCCTAGTGTCAGCGCACGATGGGGTGCGTCTTTCACAAAGACCTTGCCATTAGCAAGCTCTATATCATCGGGCGAAGCTTCAAATAGATCAGCAGCAACTCGTTTGGCTTTCTCACGCACTTTGACAGCCGCCAGGTGCATAGCTGAACCAGCGATCGTCGCAGCGCGGCTGGCATAGGTACCAACACCCCAATTAAACGCCTGGGTATCACCGGTAGTCACCAGCACATCCTTTGGATTCACGCCCAACTGATCAGCTACGATCTGCGCAAAGGTCGTGAAGTGTGCCTGGCCCTGTGTTGTTACACCCGTAGCAGCAAATACACGGCCATCAGACTCTACGCGCACCTGTGCCCCCTCGTAAGGACCAATGCCTGTTCCCTCAACGTAACAGCCTATGCCAATACCAAGGTAACAACCTTGTTTGCGGGCCTCGGCTTGCATCGCAGGAAAATTATCATAGTCTAGCAACGCTTTCAGTTTATCCAGCCCAGCCTGGTAGTTACCGCTATCATATTTGGTTGGGCCTCCATCCTGGTAGACTAAACCTACATCCCAGGGAAACTCGTCAGGTGAAATAAAGTTGCGAGAGCGTACCTCGGCGCGATCCATATTGAGTTCCTTTGCGATGCGGTCCATAATGCGTTCCATCACAAAGACCGCGTGTGGCCTTCCTGCGCCACGGTAAGGGCTGACAGGCACTTTGTTTGTATAGAGTACCGTGAACTCGCTATAATAGTCTTTCAAGCGATAGGGGCCAGGCAAAGTACACGCTGTGATAATTGGCACTATAATACCATACGGCGTATAAGCGCCCGTATCATGCAGAAATTTGTCCCGCACTGCCAGCAAAATGCCCTGATCATCAAAAGCATACTCCACTTCGTGAATCTGGCTGCGTTCCTGGTTGGCAGAGATGAAATGCTCACGCCTATCCTCGATCCATTTGACGGGCCTACCTAGTCGGATAGCAGCGAATGGTGTCAGGATCTCCTCTGGGTAGAACATCATGATCTTAGTACCGAAACCTCCACCCACATCGGGCGCAATCACCCGCACTTTGTGCTCGGGCAGATGGAAAATAGCCGCCAGACCATTGCGAATAGGAATAGGGCCTTGCGTCGATATCCAGCAGGTCAGCATCCCTTCGTACTCGTCCCAACGCGCCAAAACACCTCGACATTCCATAGGCATAGCAGCTCCGCGGTCCATCAGCAACGTTTCGCGCTCAACGTGCGGTGCGCTGGCAAAAACAGCATCGGGATCACCAACCACCTGTACCAGGTGCGCTGCAATATTGTCCGGAACGTCTGCGTGTACCAGGGGTGCATCTTTAGCAGAGGCAACCTCGAGACTATGGACGACGGGCAAGGGGTCATACTCAACATCAATCAGGTCAAGTGCGTCTTCGGCGATATAACGGCTATCGGCGACAACCATAGCGACGGCTTCGCCGACATAGTGAACTTCATTGAGCGCTAGCGGAAGTTGTGTACGCGGCTGCGTCAAAGCATGATGGGGTACAAGCAATGGAGATGGTTCCAACACCTCACCCAGGTCGGATGCGGTGAGTACTAGATGAACTCCAGGCAGTACTCGCGCAGCGCTCGTATCAATATTCAGGATACGTGCTCGTGCATGCGTACTACGTAGAAACCCAGCATGCAGCATCTCGGGCAGGTCAATATCGTCAACGTAGGTACCCTTTCCACGTAGTAAACGCGGGTCTTCTATCCTTTGAACACGAGCACCAAACCAACGTGTAGCCATCACTGCACCTCCATCTGTTGCTGGCGTAGACGCTCCGCCGCAAGTCTGACCGCCTCGACAATATTCTGGTAGCCAGTGCAGCGGCAAATATTGCCGGAGAGTTCGTGGCGAATCTCCTCATCGCTAGGATTGGGATTCTCGTGGAGCATGGCGTGAACAGACATGATAATGCCAGGCGTGCAAAAACCACACTGCAGCCCATGCTTTTCCTGAAAGGCTTGTTGAATAGGGTGCAAATCGCTATTCGTTCCAGCCATACCCTCGATAGTCGTCACTACCATGCCATCAGCCTGTACGGCAAACATCAGGCAGGAACGCACAGCCTCACCATTCAACAGGACAGTACAACAACCACAGACACCGTGCTCACAACCTACATGGGTGCCAGTATGACCGAGATCATGACGGAGGAAATCAGAAAGAAGCAGACGCACTGGCACCCGTTGCTCATAACGATGACCATTGACGATCACTGCAATATCGCATTCTTCAGTAAAGACCGGAGTTTCTTCCTCTTGCTCTTGCATAGTCCATACTCTTCTTTCTAATTAGCGTCCTCGTCGCTCCCAGGCGGCTCGCAGCACTCGTTTTGTCAATTCCGTAGTTAGCACACCCCGGTACTCAACGGTGGCATGCACGTCACTCATATCATCACTTACGAGGGTTCGTGCTAACTCGGCAGCGGCATCAAGAGTTGGCTCATCGAGTGTCGTACCAACAAGTACATCTTCAATGGCGTGTCCTCGTACTGGAGATCCGGCGATGCCGAGATAGGCGATTTGCGCCGATAAACAATGGTCATTTATTGTTGGGGTCAATACTGCGGCAACACCCACCAGCGCATAATCTCCTGAGCGCCGCGCAAACTCCATAAATGCCCACCCGGCCTTTGGAGCGATCCATGGAAAGCGTGCTTCCGTAAGCATCTCGCCAGGCTCAAGTGCTGTGGAGAGATAACCCGTAAAGAACTCTTCTGCTTTGATGACCCGTTCGCCGTGACTGCTCTGTGCCAGCACTTCACCATTGAGGCAGGTCAGTAAGGCGGGGAGTTCTGCAGCTGGATCAGCGTGGGCTATACTGCCTACAATCGTACCACGGCCGCGTATCTGCATGTGGCCGATGTGCTTAACGAGCTCCACCAGTAGTGGATGCTTTTCCTGAACTAAGGCCGAGCGTTCCACCTGGCGCTGTCGCACGATGGCGCCAACCGCGAGATATCCGTCTTCCGATTCGATATAGTTCAGCTCTGAAATACGGTTGATGTCCACAAGGTAGGCTGGCCCTGCCAGGCGCATATTCAGCAGGGGCACAAGACTCTGGCCTCCTGCTAATACTTTAGTATCCTCGCGGTTCTGATCAAGTAGGGTAAGCGCCTCATCGAGGATACGTGGCGAACAGTACTGAAAACGTGGCGGTTTCATGACATTCAACTTCGCTCTAAATAGTTTTTCGTGCCTTGTCAGAGCTTCGATCAACTTAGCCGGTGACCCCGACGAAAGCCAGAGCGCCTTTCACCATCTTGATGGCCTGATTTTTTAATATTCCCTATTCAGGAATAAGCATAAGACTACTGCGCTCCTGCGTTTCTGTCAAGTCCTTTTTCAATGCAAAACGTGCTGAGCGGTCAGATGATATGGTATACTTAGAAAGAACGTTCATATTTAGTGGCATTGCCAGGAGCACGATGCACGCATTTTCATCCGCAAATTCTGAATATACACACTCTCTTATTGAAGACGAGTACCTTTTCGGAAGGGATCCTTTGCCTGGTATTGTCTCTGTTTGGGCGAGTCGTGATGGGCGTGCTGTGGTTTGGAGACGTGAAGGTGAACGAATTTTGTGTGTCAAGGAGCTATTTCGCCCCTGGCTTTTTGCCACGACCCCCGCGGATCTCGTTCACCTTGGACCAGCATTTATTGCTTCTTCCACAGAACTGAATAGAGATACCTCACTGATCAGCTATCGCGTTCTCGATGGACCAGATGGTGCCTATCGTTACCTCCTCAGCGCGCGGGATGGGCGCTTCCTTGAACGGGCACTGCTGAAAGGAGCCTCCCAACGGCTTGGTCGCCAGATCAAGAATCTGGGTGAACTTGCCACTACCTATTATCAGGTTGGTCCCGTCGAACAGTACCTCATGCAGACAGGCCGGGTCTATTTTCTGGGACTCAATTTTGAGGATCTGCACCGCCTTCAGTTCGACTTAGAAACGACCTCGCTTGATCCCCACCGTGGACGTATCTTCCTCATTGCTGTTCGCGATAGCCGCGGGTTCGCTACAACACTCGAGGCTCCCAGTCCTGATGATGAAGCGGAAATGATCACAAAGCTTTGCCAGATCGTTCGTGACCGCGACCCAGACATAGTAGAGAATCATAACCTTTTTTCATTTGACTTACAGTTTCTGGAATACCGTGCTGAGGCAGTGTGCAGCGACAATAATGTGCTGTACCAGACAATAAAGTCCTGAACCGGACAATAAAGTCCTGAACTTTATGTAGAAGAAGGATAAATATAGAATTTGCAGAGACAATAATGTTCTGAACTTTGTGAAGGACATTAGAGGTTTCAGACCACTCTCATTCCAAATAATTCCAATGCGTCTTACGTACCTTTGTGCGCAACGACATCTATGACGATTTCTAGTTAGATCAGTCGCGCCTTGTTGGCCGAGGTCCTCCAACCTTTCCATTCATCCACATCATGCCCATATCGCCAGCTTCGATTCCTCAAATGAGAAATTACCGACAAAACTCGGCTAAAGAGGAATTGGCGTTGAAACTAAACTATAATTCCTCTAAAGAGGAATTGGCGTTGAAACTAAACTATAATTCCTCTTTATATAGTACTATAGTTTATTTTGTAGATTCTCTACTTTTTATCGGCTACAATTTGCTAGCATAAAGCTCTTGGTTAAGTTTGTTGCCATATTCATGGAAAGGAGGTTTTTTAGGAACGCGTAGAAGATATATCACAGTTGAGTAGCCCTCGATTGACAAGTTTCTTGGGAAGCAACGCGGAGCAAAACAGGTACGTATTGCATGGGTTCACCCTGCATCCGCCGATACTGACAAACAGGGAAAATGAAAAACGCGCTCCTTATTCAATTTGGTGGCACACCGAGAACGGAGCGCAAGTGTCGGGTTCGTCTGCCCTGCTTGGGCAGGCTTAGCAAAGTCGCAAGACATACAGGAGTTTCTACTGCTATGAAAATCGATGATACGATCAAGGAGTATTTCCGGCGCGGCACTAAGCTGTGTTACGAGAATGACGCAGAGATGCCTATGACTGAGGCATTCTCGCAAATTCTGACGCTCTTCTTACATCAAGGAAAGGAGTTAATAAAGGGGGTATTTATCCCTCTATTGCCGCCCGCCGATGAACTCCCCACATTGAGTCAGTACCGCTACTGGTACAGAATGAGGTGCGAGGTCGCACCTTTCGTTGCCTCACACAAAGGTTCACATACCTTCGATCCAGGTGAAAGGGACGTTCTTGGGCAGCCACGGCAGACGAAATTTGGCCCTGGCTGCCAATTTGAGATCCATGTAGTAATCGGAGGCATTTACCTAGTAAATAGGCTCGATCGTCGCTGCATCCTCGGGCGACCCGTTATCTACATCATTGTCGATGTCTTTTCGGAACTCATCGTGGGCGTGAGCGTTAGCCTCGAAGGAGCGAGCCGGCAAGGAACCATGCTTGCATTAGAAAATATGGCTCATGATAAGGTTGCTTACTGTCGGGAATATGGCGTCGATATCACAGAGGATGCTTGGCCGAGTCATCACCTTCCAAAGGCCATCCTTGCTGACAGAAGTGAACTCCTCCTCAAGAACGCCGACATCCTTGTGAACGCTTTAGGCATCTCGATCTCCAATACTCAGCCGTGTCGTTCAGGTTGGAGGGAATCATTCGAGCGCT
>WNFE01003054.1_pt1 | contig 12389 bp, 13 predicted proteins | sample 5400451 | NCBI WGS metagenome assembly WNFE01 (sample SAMN13153344, study PRJNA577476) | soil metagenome | isolation source: 200 cm saprolite under Douglas fir tree site 2 hole 2 | place: USA:California | collected 2015-04-18
GGGAACTCCCAGAAGTCCGGCATCAGCCAGGGATGGGGATAGGAAGAAAGGCCGCCACCTGCTTTCAGCTCGCGGCGAAAATTTTCCAGCTTTTCTTTTGGAAGGCGGCCCTCCAGAAACGCTCGCGAATACATTCCCGGGGCGGCATGACCCTGAAAATAAACAATGTCACGATCGCCGGTTCCGGTGCGGGCGCGAAGAAAATGATTGAAGGCAACTTCATAGAGCGTAGCAGCCGAAGCGAAAGTGGAAATGTGTCCGCCAATGCCACTCTCTTCTTTATTGGCCCGGACCACCATAGCCATGGCGTTCCACCGGACCAGGCTCTTGATGCGGCGCTCCATCTCCTGGCTCCCTGGAAACGGCGCCTGCTGACGGACCGAAATTGTGTTCTGGTACGGGGTAGTGGCGGTAAAAGGAAGATTGACCCCTGCCACCCGGCGCGCGTGCAGGGAAAGCTGCTGCAAGAGTCGGCCGGCGCGCACCGGGCCGCCGCGGGCCAGCACGTAGTCGAGCGAGTCCATCCACTCGCGGGTTTCCAGGACCTCCAGTCCGTCATTGTTTCTCGGTGTTTCGGAGGCTGGTTGCGGTTCTGCCATTACCGGGGTCTGTGCCAAGTCTGCCTTCTCCACGCTGTGGTTGGGGAACCCTCCATCATAAAAGATTATTGAAAATTTTGCTGCTTACGGGCCGCGTTCAGCCCCTGATCCGGAAAATTTCATGTTTCCTCGTCGGTTGCCCGCTCATCCAAAACAGCAGCGGTATCGTTGCGTGATGGCGCTCGCGCTACGCGGTGGTAGCGCGCACGGCTCCCAGCCCGGGAGGCTGTCAGCTAAATTGGATCTGTACGCGACCCTGGGAAACGACAGTCACGCTTGTCGCCATCATCGGCTCTTTTTACAAATTTCACCATCAAATCAGGAGGTAATTGTCATGCCTAAGCGAAACACTTCTGAAACCCACGGCGTGCTCACTGCCGAACCGCGTGTTCATCAGAGGTCCCGCGAGATACAACCCTACGGCACCGTGACCCACGCATTTCATCTGGAACTAGAAGAGCCAGTCCGTTTGGAAATGACCGAACAACTCAACCAATTGCTCTCCGATTCCATAACCTTGCGTGACCTGTACAAGAAGTCGCACTGGCAGGTTGCGGGCCCCACGTTCTATCAACTCCACCTTCTGTTCGACAAGCATTTCGGCGAGCAGGTCGAGGTTGTGGATAATATCGCCGAGCGCGTCCAATTGCTGGGAGGGCTTGCCATTGCGATGGCGCATGACGTCGCCGAGACCACCCAGATCGAACGCCCGCCGCGCGGTCGCGAGGAAGTCCCCGTCCTGCTTTCTCGCCTGCTCGACGCTCACCAGATCATCATTCGCGACTGCAGAAAGCTGGCTGAGCGTTCTGCAACTCTCGGAGACATCGGAACAAACGACATGGTTGTAAGCGAGGTGCTGCGCGCCAACGAACTGCAAGCCTGGTTCCTGAGCGAGCACCTGGTGGAGACCCCGCTGGTGCATGCGACGGCGGAAACTTCGCAGGCTGCAGACTAACCAGGGCTGTCGCGATCACGAGTTAGCAATGAAAAAGGCCGGATCAGAAGCGATCCGGCCTTTAAGTTTTCAGTGGCCTACTTGCTTGCCGAAGCTGAATCCGCCGTCTTGCTGGAGCTGTTCTGCGCTGTCGTTGCATCAGCGGTGGCCGTGGTTCCAAGGCGCGTAAGCCGGGGAAAGAACGGAGTCACTTCAAACGGCATCTTGTCACGCACCGAAGTGATTGTCACCGGGGCAGCTTTCACCATTTCGACGTGATCTCCCCAGGGATCCATTTTGATGCGCCCGCCCAGCGGTAGAGCAGCAATCTGGTCCAGTTTGGTGTCGTCGAGGTTCGGCGCCGACGTCATCAGCGCAGCCAGCCGAATGATATTCCCTTTGTCATCCACGAAACTGTTGCCCAGGTGCGCAGTCAGCAGTGCGGAAAGCACCGCAGCGCGGACGGAAAGCTGTTTCAGATACAGCCCTCCGGAGGCTAACTTCTGAGCGTACGGCGAATTTTTCAACAGCTCAATCGCCTTGGCATCCGCCGCGGTTTCTTCTTGCGGATTGTGCCGGAACCCAAAATTCTGGTAGGTGGCTTCGTCCGAGAACAACATCCGGTCGTCGAAAGCGAACTTGCTTCCCAGATTGTGACCCAGCACGATGTGCGCTAATTCGTGCGAAAGGATTGCCGCCAGGCTGGCCTCATCGGGAAGCGTGTCAATCAAGCCGCGGCTGATGATAATCGTGTTGCCAACGCTGAACGTCTCCAGGGGAGAAGTCAGCATTACCCGGGCGCGAACCGGACGAGGCAAGTCAATGTTGTTGGTGATCTCGATGTTGTTGACTACGGTTTGCAGGACCTTGTCCACTTCTCCGGGAGGCGCGAGCAAGCCTGCTTCCTGTAAGCGTTCGACAACGTTGTCTTCCGCCTGCTGCTGCCATTGGCGCTGTGCTTCCAGGGGTGACGCGTCCTGGGACACCGGGCTTTCGTCCTTCACTGCGTCCACCGTCAACTGCGTCATCTCGTCTTCGCGGTTGTTCTTCGCCAGGTTGTATCCCCAGATGCGCGACTGGGACTTGAAGGCCATCTTGTCGTGCGAGCCGTAGCTGAAATCGCCTTCCTCGCTGTAGATATAGGCCGGGATCCAATAGCCAGGCACCAAGTTCAGGCGCCAGCTGTCCATGTGGAAATAGAAGGCGTTCTTCGGACGCGGCACGTAGGTTCCGTTCAGGCGAACGATGTTATAGTCCTGGTCTTCCACCCAGATTCGTCCTTGAAACAGCCCTTGCCCGGCGCCCTTCTTGGGCCTGACGTCAAAAACCAGGCAGCGAACTTCCCCCTGGAACTCGCGGTGCACATAGGAGAAATCATAGTGATTGCGATCAAAATTCTGGCGGTCGGCAAACACCATCCAGGAGAAGCCCATGGGCTGATACTGAATGCGGAACAGCTTGGTCACGCCGCCCATCAGGCTTTTCTGGAAGCTGGCCTGCTTCGTCAGATAATCGCGGCGATCAATCGAATCCGCCATGTCTAGGCGACCCAGGAAGTAGTGGTCTTCTTTGGGGATGGCGCCGAGTTTCGCGTCCGGCGTGAGGTTCTGCAAATAGGTCTCGACCAGAGGCGTACGGTTCTTCAGGAAGCCGATGAGCGCGTGTTCCCGCTCAATGATCTGGTCCACCACCTGGTCAATGCTCACCGGCACCTTGGCTGCGGGCTGGGCCAGAGCGAGCCCCGGGTTGGTGTTCGACACCGGCTGCACCCCCGTCGGCTGCGCAGCTGCGGGTTGAGCGGCCGGCACCGGATCAGTTGCCTGTGCGCCGGCAAGCACCGGAAGCAATGATAAAGATGCGGTAAGAATCCATCCGCAGCGTTTCATAGTGTGTCCTCGTTTTCGAAAAACCTTAATCCAGAAACTAGAAACTAGAAACTAGAAACTTAAGAGGCTAGCTGGAACGTTACATGCACAACCGCTGTCGAATCCACTGAAGTACCATTGCGTTGTGCCGGCTTAAACTTAATTTTGTTGGCCGCACTCACTGCGGCTTCGTCCAGACCGTGCCCTAGTCCGCGCACTACTCGGTTCACGTGCAGCTCGCCGTTGGCCCCGAACATGACCTCCAGAAGGACCTCGCCTTCCAACTGAAGCTTGCGGGCTTCATCGGTGTACACCGGCTTGGGCTTGAAAATAATCTCCACCTGAGCCGTTGCAGCGCCGCCGTCATCCTGGTGGTGCCGCCCGGTATTGGTAGCGACCTGCTGGGTCGAGAAGCCGGAGGCTTGGACTCCCTTGCCATTCGCACGGCCATCACCCTGCCCCGGTTGGGCGATCCCGTTGCCGAACCCGGCACTTGCAATTGTGCCTTTGATCCCTTTCGCTCCACCAGTGCCGTTACCGGTTCCAGCACCTTCGGGCAGATCAAACGATCCCAACTTGGCCGCCGTCAGCTTCGCGCCTTGCTTGCCCTGTCCCGGCAAACCATTGGGGTCGCCAAAGCCGCCAGTCTGCACCTTTTCAATCGGCGCATTCACCGTCGGGGTCGCGGAACTTCCAAACGCGCCGGTGTGAATCACCTGAGCCGGCATGGCGCCAGAGACCGGCTGCAGTTTCGGAGCCTCAAAGTTTACCGGCTGAATTTTCGGCGGTACCACCTCTGCCTGTACCGGCTTGGGTTGCCGAACCTCCTTGGGAACGATCAGCTTAGGCGTCTCAAACTTTACAGCCGGCAGCAACTTGGTGATTTTCGGTTGATGCTTGATGATCGGCTTCTCCGGCACCAGGTCGGGCCGCGGGACGATCTCGGTGACCGTGTAGTTGGCCCACAGGCCCATGCGATCCGGCCAGATCAGATGGGAAATCAGCAGGATCAGAAGCAGGACGGTCACGATCCCATAGCTGAGCACAAATTTACGCCAGTCGAGTTTTTTGTCCGGAAGGAGTCCGAGAGTGAGGTTTTGGCGCGACGTCATGTTCTTAGCTCCAAGGGGACACCCGGGCCTGGGAGATACAGACCGGACGAATCTCTAGGTTATGTGAAAACGGTACCGGGGTAAACGTCCCCCCCGCTCCTGTACTTCGGTAATTGGGGGTAAACCGAAGGAGGAACATGTGCAAAACGGTAAGTTCCCGACTGCTGCTCATACCTTACGACGATGGGCGAATGCGTAATACACAGGGATTCCTGCCAAAATGGCCAAGCTTCCCAAGGCTGAATAGGGTAAGTTCCTGGTAAAAGTGTAGTAGAGCAGGGCTGCCGACGCCACTATAAAAAGGGCAGGGGCCAGTGGAAATCCCCAACTTTGGTACCTCCGTTCGGTTGCTGGAATCCGCCTTCGCAGCACAAACAGGGCGCTGCAGGCGGTCATGTACGAAAGCCACTCCGCAAATAGTGCGAGCGTAAAGAGTTGCCGAAAGTTGCCTCCAATGAACAGAAAATTAATAGTTAGGACCGCTTGCACGATGATAGCGACGTGGGGAGTGTGAAAGCGGGGATGAACCTTGGCCAGGACTTGAAAGAAATTCCCATCTCGGGCCATGGCAAAGGCCATTCTGGCGCCGCTCATAGCGACACCATTCAGCGAGGTCACCAGCGAAATTACGATGGCTCCGGCGACCACCGCTGCGCCAGCCGCCCCCAAAGAAGCTCTTACCGCGTCAGACATTGGCGAAGAAGACTGTGCGACCAGGGTTGGCGGTAGCGCATACTGCACGCCAGCATTCACCAGCATGTAGAGAGCACCGATCGCAAACATGCCGCCGATCATCGCCAAGGGGATGTTTCGTTCCGGTGCTCGGACTTCTTCAGCGACCATGTTGAGATCGCTCCAGCCATCGTAGGCCCAGAGCGCCGCTTTGACCGCCAAAATGAATCCCACGACCCCACCGGTGGCACCAGCGTACCGGGCCGCAAAGTGGCCCCAACTGCCGTGCGAACTAAAGGCCACCGCTGCAATCGCGACAATGAGCGCGATTTTTACAATGGTGAAGGCCAGCTGAAAATTTCCCGCTCGCCTCACGCCAACGTAGTTGATCGCTGAAACCAGGAATACGAACCCCACCGCAACAAATTTTCCCTGCAGGGTAAGGTGCCCAGCATCAAACGTGAGAAACGAGAGTGCCGGGAGGCTTCCGAGAATCTGGACTATTCCGGTAGAGATGGCCGCCAGCGACGACGGCTTTACAACGATGGTCCACGTCCACCCGCAAAGAAAGCCCGACAGCGGCCCATATGCGTCGCGAATGTAAACGTACTCTCCGCCGGCCTGCGGCTTCATCGCGCCTAGTTCGGCGTAGGTTAATGCTCCGAAGAACGAGAAGATACCGCCGACAATCCAGGCGAGAAAGACCAGTCGCGCCGATCCCGCAGCTTGCATCATTTCCGCCGGGACAAGAAAAATCCCGCTGCCGATTACGACTCCGACGACGATGGAAGCGGCATGGGCCGCGCCCAGTTCGCGGAGGAGGGGGCTGCGGGAGGAGTCGGTGGCAGTCATCAGGCGCGAAAAGATTCTAACCGCAAAGTGCGCAAAGCCAACGCGAAGATCGCGAAGCGATCCTATTTCGGGAATTTTCCTTCCTTTGCGTCCTTAGGCGTTCCTTCGCGAACTTTGCGGTTAAAGGCTGTTGATTTTTCGTCGGAGAGTTACGCTGGTGGCGTACCCGATGCTGAAAGTAGTCGCAGTCCCAATCGCCACCCACCAAGTCCATGGAACCAGCGTGAATCTCCACAGATAAACCTCAATCGCAAATCCGCAAAGCATTCCGATTGCGGCGCCAAGTTGATTCGCCCGGCGGGTGAGCACGCCGAGCAGGAAGACACCAAGCAGCGCGCCATAGGAAATGGACGCAATCTGCAGTCCGACCTCGACCACCCGTCCGGCCTTGTGCAAGGACAGCACGGCCAGACTGAACAGCACAATCGCCCAGCCAACCGTGGCCAGGCGCGAGAGCATCATGCGGCTGGGTTCATCGGTTTGCGGACGCAGGCGCAGGACAAAGTCCAGAATCGTGCTCGACGAAAGTGAATTCAGCGCCGCGCTCAGGTTCGACATTGCCGCAGCCAGAATCGCCGCAATCAGCAGGCCGGAAATCCCGTGCGGCATTTGGGTCACGATGAACGTGGGATAGATACGGTCCGGCTTGCCGAAATGCGCCGAGGGCAGCATGTAGTAGGCGAACAGCATCACGCCGAGCAGCAGGAACAACCCAAATTGAAACAAGATCAGCACTCCGCTCGAAAGCAGTGCCGTAACCGACTGCCGCTGGTTGCGCGCCGCCAGCAAACGCTGTACGAAGAGTTGCTCCGTTCCATGACCTGCTGTGGTCAAGAATGTGCCCCCGACGAATCCTGCCCAGAACGTGTAGGGCTTCCAGAAACTTGGAGTGAAATCAAACACCCGCAGTTTGCCGCTGGCTGCGGCAATTTGGTGAATATGGGCCCAACCGCCTGGAACGTAATGGACGATGGTCGCAATGCCCAGCAGCGTTCCGCCGACATAAATCCCCGTCTGGATGACGTCGGTCCAGATCACCGCCGCCAGCCCACCCTCGAAGGTATAAATCAGCGTCAACAAAGTGATAATCGCGATGGACGCGACTTCTCCCGTACCCAGAGCGATGGCCACCACAATCGAAACCGCGTAAACGCGAACTCCCTCGGCCGCAGCCCGCGTCAGCAAAAACAATCCCGATGTCAGCGTACGAAGCTGCGGCCCGAAGCGCCGGCCAATCAGTTCGTATGCGGTGTAGAGGTCGCCGCGAAAATAATGCGGCAGCAGTACGAAACTGATGATGATGCGCCCGGCAACGTATCCCAGCACAACTTGAAGAAAGGTCAGGTTCGTGTCATACGCCAGGCCAGGAATGCTGATGATGGTCAGCGTGCTGGTTTCAGCCGCGACAATCGAGAGCGAAATCGCCCACCAGGGAATGTCGCGTCCGGCCAGGAAGTAATCGCGCAGTGTCCGCTGCCGTTTGCGGAAGCGCAGTCCGAACAGCGTAATCCCGATGAGATAGACGGCGATGATCGCGAAATCGAGACGATTCAGGCCCATGCGCTTGCATCAGCGTATCGCGATTGCTGTGTAATCTGGTGACCCGAGTGGCGGGGTATCTAGGGAGTGATCAGGGAGGGACGGAGGTCAATGAGTGGTATCGCGATTTTTCACCAACAAGCCTCCTCCGACCCTCCCAAGGCCATGTGCTACCAAACTCTTCCAGGGCCGCCCATCCCTATAATTTTCCGCAGCCACTCCGGTGGCTCGTTCCGTGCTGTTGCCTTTTTTGCCTCAATCAGGGCAGCCTCCCCTTCCTCTGGGCTGGTGCCGATCCCGAATGAAAAACCCGTTTCCTCGATGGTTTGGATGCGACCGTCTGCGTAGACCTGAAAAGGCTCCCTGAAAATCTGCCGAGCTTGAGAGAGTTTGGCGTTCAATTCTTGGCGGGACTCTCCCTTGCACAGAAATTTACTCCCGCGGTCGTGGTATGTATCCAACCCAACGCTGATGAGTATCTTGGCTAGTCTCCGTAAGAGCGCATCACCGGCGATGTGACCGTAAAAGTCATCAAAAGCCCTCATTTGGTCAACAGCGGCGATGGCTACGAACGGACTAGCTTTCCCTTCGTCGAAGGCCTGACGGTTAGGCAATCCAGTCAACGCGGAGATTAACAAGACAGGTTTTACATGTTCCACAATCTGCCTTGCTGGCAGGACTGGTCGATGAACCGAGATCGTAGCTTTCGCCTCTTCCAGGCTCGGAGAGATTCCGCTCTCCACCATGAAGGCGGCGAGAAATCCGGGGGAGCGGGAGATGCCGTACTTGCAGTGGATCAAAATCTGTTCGCGTTTGTCCGTCTGTTCGCGTAGCCAAAGCAATGCTTCCCGCACATGCTCGGGAGAGATGGTTCCTATGTCGGGGGCCGGAATCCACTTGTATGCTTTGCCGGGATGCTCCGCAGACTGGTCTCGGCCCGGCGGATGGTAAGCGTCGGTACCGCGAACGTTGAGGATCGCCGTAATCTTCTCTGGATTGTTGCGGACGAGCTTGTCCGCGTCGTCCTGACTGCCGAGCCACAGATTGTTAACGATGTGGTGCATCATGATGATCATGAGTGAACATCGCTGATGGGCGCTACGCGATCAGGCGATTAGCTCACAACCCGCCCAATGAGTGTAATTGGGATTTATCGCCAACCAACCCTCGGTTTCTCCCATTCAGGCGTTTTGCGCATGGAAGAGCCTGTACGCTCGTAATCTTTGTGTACCCACGTAACGCTGCTAACGTCGGAAGTAGCGAGGAACTGCAGTTGTTCGTTGCCCCGCCACTCGAACAATCCAAGCCGTAAGGCAAGAGGCCAAACAGCCATGCCGGGATTAAACGGATCGCAAGACCCCACTTTCTATCGAGTTCGAATTAAGGACGGGCACAGCGCTGCAGGATTACTCGTGAGTGCGATGGGTAAGCGTTGCATCCCATCAACGCAGTATTGGCTTACGGTTGACGCCCGTGCCGCGTATCGCTTTCCGCGTAGTGCCGCACTGCACGTCCAGGTACGGCTCGGGGAAATGGGATTCACCACTGGATTGGAAGAAATTCAAGACTAAATCCGCCTATCGAAAAGAAATTGAGTAACAGGACGGAGTTAACGTTGTGGGCTCCCTGCAGGAAGAGCGCGTACCGTTCGATCTAGACATCCGTGTGTGGGGCATGGCCACCGATGGACGTGCCTTTTCCCAGCATGCTCGCACCCAAAATATCAGCGCCTCAGGCGCGCGGCTCTGCGAGATTGAGCATGACGTCGAGATCGGTGACACCATCGGAGTGCAGGCCGGCCAAAAGAAAACGCGATGCAAGGTAGTGTGGGCGAGGGATACTCGGTCGATTCAAAAGATTCAGGTGGGCGTGCAACTTCTGAGCAAACTGGAATGCCCATGGATCCCTTTCCTTCCTAAGACTAATCAGGATGCGCCCACGGTGGTGCGAGGCCGCAGGAGATGGGCCCGGCACAAAATTGCCTTCCCCATTGCTCTCCACGACGACCGAACCCTGGTGCGCGTCACTGCGACCGATGTCAGCGGCAGCGGTTGTTATGTCGAGATGCTTTCGCCTTTTCCCATCGGAACCGGGCTAGGCGCCGAGCTTTGGATTGGGACGGAAAGGGTTACGACACGCGCCTTAGTGCGCACTTGGGATCCGAGAGTTGGCATGGGAATCGAATTCGTCGGTTTGAAAACCGAAGATCAGCGGCGTTTTCAGGACCATCTTCAGGCTGCTTACCCCTTCAGCTGCTCAATCGAGGACCAAAACCCAAGGTCAAGAAGAGCTCACAGCTAGAGCAGGAACCCTCTGCTTCATGGCTTCTTGTGGGTTCCCCTAACCAGAACCGGGGAGGTCAATGAGCGATATTGATTTATCATCAACTACGGTCTTCCCCAGTTTTTACGCTGACTGCGAACTAAGGAGCCGCGTCATTTACTATCTGACGCGGGTCCGAAAAGTCGCTTTTCTCACGAAGCCTACCTTAATTTCGTAGCTGTCACCTCAAGCTCGAACTGACGATTAGAGTTTGGATCATCCATGCTGCCAATGAGGATCGGTTTCCCTGTGACGAGTAACGTCGCGCCGCTGATCTGGATCTGTCGTACCACGGGAGGCGTTGCGGAATCGCGATCATGTCCGGGGTGGAGGTCTAGATTGCTAACGTCGCTCTTGACGTCCAGCCGTAGTTCGCCGCCACTCTCAACGATCAAGTTAGCCCAAATTCTAGTTCCAACGTCCATGTACTGATAATTCATGTTTGGGACGGCTGCCCCCCCGATCATCACGGGCACGCGTGTACCAATTTTCAGTTCGTTTCCACTCCCGGCAGTTAAATCCAAAGAGTAGTGCCGAGTGTTGATCTTTTTCCCGTCTTCGAGCTCATTAAACAAGAAGTCCAGCCTGTAAGGTTGTACAGGCCCGGCCTGCTGACCGGGAGCAGCGCTCTTCTCCGAAGTCACCTTCGCTTGGGAGCTCTCACTCACATCTTGAGCACGAACGATCTGGGGCTCGCAGGCGAGAACCAGCACGGCCACAGCAAAAAACGCGGCAAATCTTCCCATATGCGTACCCTTACCTTTCCTATTGATCTGAACTAGAAGGCTCTCCGTTCTCTTTTCTCGCTTGCTCTACCTGTAGCTGAAACTCGTACTGCTGTTTGGCGATGAGCTTCGCTTCTTCTGGATAACGCTGGACGTATTCGACTAGCATGAGTTCCTGCTGGCTGGCGGGGCGCGGAGACGGGAACTGCAGAAGCTTGGGTTCCTCGGCGACGACGTTCCGTCGGGTAGAGTGAGGTCGGCGCGTGTGCAATTCCTGCAAATTAGGCGCTTTTCCCGCTATTTGTGGTGCGACCGAAGTGTTAGTCGGGGTTACAGCTTCCAGCCTATGTGTAGAAGCTGTGGTTGGGACTTTCGATCCGCTCCTATGTCCAAACCAAATACCTACGACCAGAATGGCGGCACTCACACCAGCAAGCGCCGACACCCAAATCCAACGAGTTCTCGTCCTCGTCCTTATTGCCAGAACAGCGAGATTCGCTAATACCCGACCTTCTAGCCCAGTGCGGGGCTCGACATTACTGTAATGCTTCAGCGCTCCGTCGAGCAGGTCGTTGAATTGATCTCTATCGTGCGTTTCCATGATGTGTTCCAAGAGCCATCAACTTCTCTTTCAGGATTTGTCTTGCTCGAAACAAGCGTGATCGCACTGAAGCTTCGCTGGTTTCGAGCACTTCAGCAATTTCGGACGGCAGCAATTCCTCAACGGTTGAGAGCCTTATCGCATCGCGCAACGACTCCGGCAAAGCCGCGATCAAAAGCGATATCAGCGACGCCATCTCTTTGCTAGCCGCAGCTTCCTCCGCCGATCTCCCTCCCACTCGGAGCCGCGAAATCGCATTGCCCACTTCTTTTTCGCTCAGCGAGACTGGGAGCCGTTCTTTGGCCTGCTCCACTCCAACTCGCCACGCAATTCGCGCAATCCACGTCTTCGGATCGTTTATGTCTTGCAGCTTTCTTCGATACCGAAGTACCCGCATGAATGTCTCTTGCGTCGCATCCTCTGCATCGTGATGATTGCGCAAAACCGAATACGCGATGCGGTAAACCAGACGGGCATAATCACGGACGGCGGCCTCTAGGGCATCTTCATTCCTCACGGTCATGAGCAAAGAGTTCTGGGTGAGGGCCCGTTCCGTCACTGTGTGCCTTCCCTCAAAGATAAAGACCGAAGGATGTCCGGTTTCGTTCGACATTATTTCAGGTACGCTGTGTTCGCTGAAAATTGCGGACTCGTGCGGCAAGCTCATTATGTCGAAAGATCAACACTGAGCGCCTTTTTCAGCACGATTGTTGAGAGCAGCGATTGCACGCATTGACCTCTACGGACGTTCGAGGACGCAGCCGAATCCCTCCCCGGGATTTGGACTGCCAAACTGCGAACAGTCCACTGTTTCTTCCACTACACTATCCTCAATGCCCGTCCCAATCTCACGCTTGCGCCAATGGTTCGCAGTTGCTGTGGTGTTTGTGTGCCTGGTGGTGGCGGGAACGTATTTCTACGCTCGGCATCGGGTGCAGAACGCGCTCAAGCGGGTACCGGAGAAAATCGGTATCAACATTCAGCAGAGCGCACAAGGATTCACCATTTCGAAATCGCAGCGGGGAAGGACGCTATTTCGGCTGCAGGCGAGCAAGGCCGTCCAGTTCAAACAAGGAGGCCAGATCGAACTCCATGACGTGGCAATTACGCTGTATGGGCGAGATTCCTCACGCTTCGACCAGGTTTATGGCAAGGATTTTGAATACGA
>WNFE01003055.1_pt1 | contig 12388 bp, 8 predicted proteins | sample 5400451 | NCBI WGS metagenome assembly WNFE01 (sample SAMN13153344, study PRJNA577476) | soil metagenome | isolation source: 200 cm saprolite under Douglas fir tree site 2 hole 2 | place: USA:California | collected 2015-04-18
GGCGCAGGATCCGCTGCACCTCGAGCGCCGGCGCCGTGCGCCGCGAGGGCCGCTGGCGCCGACGATCATAGAGGGCCACCGGGCCGCCGGCCTCGAACCGGGCCCGCCAGCGCCGCACCCTGCGCGGCTCGAGGCCGAGGATCTCCGCGGCTTGCACCCAGCTGATCGCCCCACTCAGTGCTTGCATGATGACCTGCTGCACCTTCATGGCCCGCTCCACGGCGGCCGCGGCATAGAGCATGGTCACCTCCCATGACCATGGCGGTATGCCCGCCCACCCGAAAAGCGGACATTTCACTTGCTCTCGGGAGCGGACAGATCATGTGCTCCCTACAGCGTGGCCTCTCCGTCCTGTTGCTGACAAGTGAAATGTCCGCTGGGTTTTGACACGTGATCTGTCCGCTCAGGTCCGAGGGCCCGTCGGCAGTCGGGGGCCGGTCCGGCGCTTCAGAGGGGGGATGCGACGGGTCGGGGGCGCCGTCGATCGTCGAGCCTGGGGCAAATGCGCCCGCGCATTCTTGGGTCGGTCGAGCGTGAGGGGCCGCCCGTGGGCGTCATAGCGGCCGAAGCAGCGCATCCCGTGCCAGACGGAGAAGACGCCGTGGACGTCGCGGCGCACGGTCACCCGGAGCCCCGCGCACGTGCGCCGGCCGGGCTGCTTCGCGATCTGCAGCGCCACCTCGTCGAGGGTGACGACGTTGTCCTGGCCCACCGTGCGCTCGGCGTGCTCGCCCAGGATGGCGTCGAGGTCGACGCCGTGCAGGGGCACGAAGGCGCTCGTCGGATCGGCGGGCGGGTGGGCGAACTCGTCGTTGTAGTCGGCGATGAACCGCTCCGTCAGGTAGGCATTGGCCGCCGCGAGCGTGGTGAGGCCCGCCAGGTGCAGTTCGTTGACGAGGCGGCCCTGCACCGTGCGGTTGAGGCGCTCGCCGCGGCCGCGCGCCTGGGGCGAGTAGGCGCCGATGTGCTCGATGCCCAGGTGCGCGAGGGCCCGGCCCACCTGGGTGGGGTGCGTGCGATCGATGGGCCCGCCGGCCGTGGGCGTGTGAAAGGCCCAGCCGGCGCGATCGGTGTACAGCGCGATGGGCAGGCCCCACGTCGTGAAGACGGCATGCAGGGCCGTGAAGACCGCCGCGGTCGTCTCCGCGGGCCAGAGCTGGGCGTAGAGCAACCGCTTGGTGGCGTCGTCGAGAACCGCGATGAGGCTCTGGCGTTGGTCCGGGCAGCGCCGGAGCCAGGCATGCGGGCTGCCGTCGAGGTGCAGCAACTCGCCGAAACACGCGCGGGGCTCGCGCCGCCGGCGGTGCCGACCGCGGGCGCGGCCCTTGCGCACCAGGCCGGCCTCCTGCAGGGCCAGCTTGACGAAGCTATAGGAGAGCCTCACCGCGTGGTCGCGCCGGGCGAAGCGGTAGAAGTGGCGGACGTTCCAGCCGGCGAAGCGCTCCCGGTATAGGCGCAGGATCCGTTGGACCTCCAGCGCCGGGGCCTGGCGCCGCGAAGGCCGCTGACGCCGGCGATCATACAGGGCCACCGGGCCGCCGGCCTCGAACCGGGCCCGCCAGCGCCGCACGCTGCGCGGCTCGAGGCCGAGGATCTCCGCGGCTTGCACCCAGCTGATCGCCCCACTCAGTGCTTGCATGATGACCTGCTGCACCTTCATGGCCCGCTCCACGGCGACCGCGGTATAGAGCATGGTCACCCCCCTGGACCATGGCTCTAGCCGAGACCACCCGAAAAGCGGACATTTCACTTGCTCTCGGGAGCGGACAGATCATGTGCTCCCTACACGTGGCCTCTCCGTCCTTGACCCCTCCCACTCGGCAGACTACCCTCGTGCCACCTGTCTGACCGTTTTCGGCTCCGACCTGCTGGGAGGCCTCGCTATGCAGTGTCCCCAGTGCCAGCACGAGAACTCCCCGAAAGCGAATTTCTGCGAGGCGTGTGGTACGTCCCTCGCGCGCCCTAATCCGAGTGGTCTGCGAGTGGCGTCGTATGCGGACCTGCAGCGGGAAGTCGAGCATCTCGCGGGCGCCCTGAGCGAGGCGCGGGAGCAGCAGACGGCCACGAGCGAAATCCTGCACGTGATCTCGTCCTCGCCGACCAACGTCCAGCCGGTGCTGGATGCCGTGGCAGAGAATGCTGCGCGACTGTGCGGCGCCACCGATGCGCTGATCCATCGGCTGGAGGGAGAAGGGATGCGCAGGGTTGCACATCGCGGGACGATGACCAGTGCCGTGGGAAGCGACGTGCTTCCCGTGACGCGGGACACTCCATCCGGCCGCGCCATTTGCGAGCAGCGGACGATTCACATCGACGACATCCTCGAAGAGTTCGCGCGAGGCGAGTATCTCGAGGCGAGGGGGCTGCAGCAGGCCACCGGCTTCCGGACAATCCTGTCGATCCCGCTGGTCCGCGAGAACGCGGTTATCGGCGTCATCGTGATTCGGCGTGTTGAAGTGCGCCCCTTCACTGAAAAGCAGATGCAGCTGGTGAAGACCTTCGCGGACCAGGCCGTGATCGCCATCGAGAACGTACGGCTATTCAAGGAGCTGGAGGAGAAGAATCGGGCGCTCACCGAGGCTCATGCGCAGGTGACCGAAACGCTGGAGCAGCAAACGGCGACGAGCGAGATCCTTCGCGTGATCAGCAGCGCTCACACCGACGCGCAGCCGGTGTTCGACACGATCGTGCAGAGCGCCGTACGACTCTGCAACGCGGCCAATGCCGCCGTGTTCCGTACCGACGGCAGGACGGTGTACGAGCCCGCGAACTATGGCAGCTCTCCCGAGGCGCTGGCGACCACGCGGGCCCGGTACCCTCGGCCACTGGACATGGAAACCACGCCGGGGATCGCGATACTGACGCGGTCAATTGTCCAGATCTCGGACGTCGAGGATCCGTCGGCGATCGAGTTCGTGCGGCAAAGCGGACGACTGCTCGGATTCCGGAGCGTGGTCACGGTCCCAATGCTGCGCGAGGGCGAGGCCGTCGGTGCCATCATCGTGGCTCGACGGGAGCCGGGCCGATTCTCAGACGCTGAAGTCGAGGTTCTGAAGACCTTCGCCGACCAGGCCGTCATCGCCATTGAGAACGTTCGGCTGTTCACGGAGCTGCAGGAAAAGAACCGCGCCCTTACAGCGGCTCACGCTCAGGTTACTGAGGCCCTGGAGCAGCAGACAGCCACGAGTGAGATTCTGCGGGTAATCTCGAGCTCGCCCACCGACGTCGAGCCAGTTTTCCAGACGATCCTGAGCAGTACCAATCGCTTGTGCGAGGCTAGCTTCTCCGTCCTCTGGCTCTGGGACGGCGAGGCCCTCATCCCGGCGGCTCACGCCAATGTGTCACCGAACTTGGCTGAGCACCTGCGGACGTCCCGCGCCCGCCCGCGCCGGGGTGGAAGCCCCGTGGCCCTGACGGCGCTGGAGCAGACGGTCATCCACGTGCCGGATGTTCTCGATGACCCGCGATTCTCTCCAGCGGATGTGCCGTCGTATCAATTCGAGGGAGCCCGCAGCATCTTGTCGGTGCCGATGCTCCGTGAAGGCAGCCTCGTCGGCGTGATCAACACGTGGCGCCGGGAGCCCAGGGCTTTCACCGACAAGCAGGTCGCGCTCTTGAAAACGTTTGCTGACCAGGCAGTCATCGCTATCGAGAACGCCCGCCTGTTCAAGGAGCTGGAGGTGCGCAACCGCGACCTGACCGCGGCGCTCGACCGCCAGACGGCCACCGGGGATGTGCTGCGGATCATCGCTCAGTCACCAACCGAGCTGCAGCCGGTGCTAGAAGTCATCGCAATGAGCGCCCTTCGTCTCTGCGCGGCGAGCGACGTAGTGATCGAGCGACTGGAAGGCGAGCGCTTCTACAACGCCGCGCACGCTGGCACCCAGATGAAGGGGTTGGTGGGCCTGCCGCTTCCCCTCACCCGCCGGTTCCCCGGGGGACGCGCGATTCTAGATCGGAAGCGGATCATCATCGACGACATGCAACAGGTAGCGGAAAGCGAGTACCCCGACACGCTCGAGCTGCTCAAACTCAACACCGTCCGCAGCTGCGCGGAGATCCCGTTGCTGAGCGAGGGGAAGCCCCTGGGCAATCTGGCGGTCCTGCGCGCCGAGGTGCGCCCTTTCACCGATTCGGAGGTTACCCTGCTCGAGACCTTCGCGGACCAGGCGGTCATCGCCATCGAGAACGTGCGGCTGTTCACCGAGCTGCAGGAAAAGAATCGCGCGTTGACCCAGGCGCATGGGCAGGTTACGGAGGCTCTGGAGCAGCAGACGGCGACCAGCGAGATACTCCGCGTCATCTCAAGCTCGCCGACCGACGTGCAGCCGGTGTTCGACACCATCGTACGGAGCGCCGCCCGGCTCTGCCACGCGCCCGTTGCGGGGGTCTTTCTGACCGACGGCCGGATGGTGCACCACCCGGCAAACTACGGCAGCTCGCCCGAGGCACTCGCCGCTACCGGTTCGCCGTACCCCAGACCGGTGGGGATGGATTCCACGCCCGGCATGGCGATCCTGACGCGGTCGGTCGTCCATGTGCCAGATATCGAGGAGCCATCAGCGGTCGAGCTCGTGCGGCAGGTCGGACGAGCGCTCGGCTTCCGTAGCTCGGTCGCGGTGCCGATGCTGCGCGAGGGTGAGGCCGTCGGGGCCATCATCGTGAACCGCCGGGAGCCCGGCCGGTTCTCCGACGCGGAAGTGGAGCTCCTGAAGACCTTCGCCGACCAGGCGGTCATCGCTGTCGAGAACGTGCGGTTGTTCAAGGAGCTGGAGACACGGAATCGTGACCTTACAAAGGCCCTCGAGCAGCAGACGGCGACCGCGGAGATCCTTCGCGTGATCAGCCAGTCGCAGACGGACGTACAGCCCGTCTTCGACACGATCGTGCGCAACGCCGTACGCCTTTGTGGCGCCTTACAAGGAGGCGTATATCGCTTCGATGGGGAACTTGTCCATTGCGTGGCAAACGACGGTTACACGCTGGAACAACTCCAACAATGGCGGGCGACGTGGCCCAAGCCCGTGACGGCGCCCAGCCCGGCCTGCCAAGCGATCAGGACTCGAAGCCCGGTCCGGATCCGCAACTTCGAGAGCGCTCCCGAACGGTTCAGTCTCACTCCGGAAACGCTCGCAAACCTTCGGGCGCGGGGCTCTCGAAGCGTGATGGCCGTGCCGATGTTTCGGCAGAACGAGGTCATCGGCGCCATCAGTCTGGCCCACCGCGAAGTCGACGCGTTCTCCGACACGCATGTGGAGCTTCTCAAGACCTTCGCCGACCAAGCCGTGATCGCTATCGAGAACGGCCGCCTCTTTAAGGAGCTCGAGGAGCGCACGCAGGAGCTTACGCGCTCGGTCACGCAGCTCACGGCCCTGGGCGAGGTCGGCCGCGCCGTCAGCTCCACCCTCGATCTCGAGACGGTGCTGACCACCATCGTGTCTCGAGCCGTCCAACTGTCGGGGCTGGATGACGGCGTGGTGTTCGAGTACGACGAGGACACCGAGGAGTTCGTCCAGAGGGTGGCGACCGAGACCGGCGGAGCCCTCGCAGAAGCTCGGCGGACCGCACGGATCCGCAAGGGGGAAGGCGTACTCGGGCAAACCGCCATCACCCTGGAGCCGGTTCAGGTACCTGACATCACCGTGCCTGGTGCCTACGCAGGTCGCCTACGGGAGAACCTGATCGGGTCCGGTGTCCGGGCCATCCTCGCCGTGCCGATGGTCCGCGAGGGCCAGCTGATCGGCTGTCTTGGGGTGACCCGCAACCGCCCTGGGGACTTCCCAGCCGAGACGATCGAGCTCCTGCGGACCTTCGCGACGCAATCGGTCCTGGCCATCCAGAATGCCCGGCTCTTCCGGGAGATCGAGGACAAGAGCCGGCAGCTGGAAGCGGCCAGCCGCCACAAGTCCGAGTTCCTCGCCAACATGAGCCACGAGCTGCGCACCCCCCTCAATGCCGTCATCGGCTTCTCCGAGGTGCTGCTCCAGCGGATGTTCGGCGAGCTCAACGCCAAGCAGGACGAGTACCTCAAGGACATCTACGCCTCGGGGCAACACCTTCTGTCGCTCATCAACGACATCCTGGACCTCTCCAAGATCGAGGCCGGCCGCATGGAGTTGGCCCCGGCCCCCTTCCATCTGCCGAGCGCCCTGGACAACGCGGTCACCCTGGTCAGGGAGCGCGCCGGCCGCCACGGTATCGCCCTGCAGCTCGACATCGACCCCGCGCTGGGCGAGGTCGCTGGGGACGAGCGCAAGATCAAGCAGGTCCTCCTCAACCTCCTCTCCAATGCCGTGAAGTTCACCCCCGAGGGGGGCCGCATCAGCCTCAAGGCCGGGCTCACGGACGGGGCGGTCGAGATCGCCGTCACCGATACCGGCATCGGCATCGCCCCCGAGGACCAGGCGGCCATCTTCGAGGAGTTCCGCCAGGTAGGGAGCGACGAGACACGCAAGCAGGAAGGCACGGGGCTCGGGCTAACCCTCGCGAAGAAGTTCGTCGAGCTGCACGGCGGCCGGATCTGGGTCGAGAGCGAGCCGGGCCGGGGGTCCACCTTCACCTTCACGTTGCCTTTGCGCTGATGGCGGGCGAGCTGATCCTCATCGTCGAGGACAACGAGAAGAACCGCAAGCTGGAGCGCGACATCCTCCAGTTCCACGGCTACCAGACGGTCGAGGCCGACAACGCGGAGGAGGGGATCCGGCTGGCCCAGGTGACGCCGCCCGCCCTCGTCCTCATGGATATCCAGCTGCCGGGGATGAACGGGATCGAGGCGCTGCACCACCTGCGGGCCGACCCACGGACGCGCGCGATCCCTGTGATCGCGGTGACGGCCTCGGCGATGACCCACGACCGGCAGAAGATCTTGGCCGCGGGATTCGACGGCTACCAGCCGAAGCCGATCGAGGTCACACAGTTCGTTGCGGCGGTGCGCACCGCGGTCGGTCGCCCCGCACAGGCGGATCCTCCGTGAGGTTGACGCGTCCCCTCCCCCCTGACGCCGGCGAATCAGGTGATCGAATGATCGACCGGCGCACGTTCCTTTTCGCAGCGGCCGGCGGCCTCCTCGCCGCGCCGCTCGCCGTCGCCGGGCAGCCGACTGGGAAGATCTATCGCATAGGCTTTCTGTCGCCGAGCGCCTCGGCCGACCCAAGTATTCTCGACGCCTTCCGCGAGGGCCTCCGCGAGCTCGGCTATGTGGAAGGTCGGAACATCGCAATTGCGTCCCGATGGGCGGAGGGAAAGTACGACCGGCTCCCGGGCCTCGCCGCCCAGCTGGTCGATCTGAAGGTGGACATCATCGTCGCGACGGCGGTGCCGGCGATCCGGGCTGCCAAGGAAGCGACCCGCACGATCCCTATCATCATGGCGGTCGTTGTTGATCCTATGGCGACCGGTCTCGTCGCCAGCCTCGCGCTCCCGGGGGAGAACATCACGGGCCTATCCAGCATGGCGCCCGAAGTGACCGGAAAGCAGCTGGAGATGCTCAAGGAGGTCGTTCCCAAGGCCTCCCTGGTAGCCGTCCTGTGGAACCCGGCCAACGCAGGCAACGCGCCACAGGTACGACAGGCGCAGAATGCGGCCCGGGCCTTGGGCGTGCGGCTTCAACCCCTGGAGGCGCGTGGCCCCAGCGAGATCGACAGCGCCTTCGCAACGATGACGAGCGAGCAGGCCGGTGCCGTCATTGTTCTCGTGGACGCGATGTTCCTCGATCACCGAACACAAATCGCAGACCTCGCGGCACGACGCCGTCTGCCGGCCGTGTACGGGCTGAGTGACCACGCGGAGGCGGGTGGCCTTATGGCCTACGGGCCAAACCGTCTCGCCATTGTCCGACGCGCCGCCACCTACGTCGACAAGATCCTCAAGGGCGCGAAGCCCGGTGATCTCCCCATAGAACAGCCCACCAGGTTCGCGTTGGTCATCAACCCCAAAACCGCCAAGGCCCTCGGCTTGACGATTCCGCCGTCGCTCCTGCAGCGGGCGGATCAGGTGATCGAGTGATGGACCGGCGCGCGTTCCTCGGCACGTTGGCTGGCGCCCTCCTCGCCACGTCGCTCGCCGCCGCCCAGCAGCCATCGACGGTGACGCGGGTCGGCTTTTTCTATTTCGGTTCGCGCCAATCCGCGTTGGCTACTGGCCGGTACGCCGCGTTCCTGGACGGGATGCGCGAACTTGGTTACGTCGAAGGCAAGAACCTCATCATCGAGGCGCGCTTTGGGGACTCAAGACCCGATCGCCTGCCCGACCTTGCGGCGGAACTGGTACGCCTGAAGGTCGACGTGATCGTGGCCACAGGATCGCCAACGTACCGCGTACTTCAGCGAACGCCCTCCATCCCCCCTATCGTGATCACGGTCACTTTCGATCCGGTGATCGAAGGCTTGGCCGCAAGTATGGCGCGGCCCGGCGGAAACTTTACCGGCCTGTCCGACACCGCCGCCGATCTGGGTCCGAAGCAGCTCGAACTCTTCAGGGCTGTCTTGCCCAAATTGTCCCGCGTCGGCGTGCTATTGAATCCGGACAACGTGTCGCATCCAGCCCAAATGAAGCGGCTGATGTTGGCCGCTCAGAAGGTCGGGATCCAGGTCGTGCTTGCGGAAGCCGGGACGGTTGCGGCCATCGAGCCCGGCTTCGCCTCGCTGGCGCGGGAGCGCGCTGAGGCCGTCGTCCTATTCGGCGACACGTTCTTCGTGCAGCACTTCCAACAGATCGCGCAGGCCGCACTCAAGCACCGGGCGCCGTCGATTTACGTGAGCCACGAGTACGCGAAAGACGGCGGCCTGATGAGCTATGGAGCCGACCTGATCGACAATTTCCGACGCGCCGCGACCCACGTCGACAGGATCCTCAGGGGCGCGAAACCCGCCGAGCTGCCTTTCGAGCAGCCCACACGGTTTTACTTGGTCATCAACCTCAAGACCGCGAAGACCCTCGGCCTGACGATCCCGCCGTCGCTCCTTCAGCGGGCGGATCAGGTGATCGAGTAGGGCCGGTGGTTGGACCAGATGCAGCCGAACTACACGTTCGACCGGACCGCTGGCTCGCATGCGCTTGCCGCGCGGCCGCGCAACAGGGATGCCTTGAGCGTTGGGTTTTCAGGCGGCTTTCAGCTCCAGCCTCCCGGCCAGCGGCAGGCGGACCGGGAATGGGCCGGCGATCGCAGCCCCTTGGGGCCACCACTACTTTTCCCGCTACTTCCCGCACAAGTGAACCACGCGCAAGCCCAGTGGCCACACGAAGGCGAGGAAGCGCGCACAGTACGACACGAGCAGCCTAGGGAAGGTGGTCGGGGCGTACCTTCGGCATGGCGCTGCGCTGGATGCTCTCGACGATCATCTCGCCACCCCGGTCACGGCGGTAGGTGATCGTGACGCGAGTCCCAGAGCCGAATTGTTCCAGGACTAGCCCATCTGCGAGCCAGATGCGGGTACTGTCGCTCAGGACGATATGGTCAGCATGCTGTTCCTTGAGGCTGCCGAACATCACCCCCATCACGCTCAGGGCGGAGACTGTGCGCGCGTGGGCCGGGGATTGATAGTACGAAGCGGCGCTACGGACATTTTTACTCGAATCCGCGGTAGGAGCTGCCGTGGGACGGGCCAGCCCCCGACTGAGAAGCGGCTTTATATCTCCTACGCCCTCATTCAGCACAAGTTGACCCGTCGGCTCCCCTCAACGAAGAATACAGCACTGAGTTCAGTTCCTTCCCCGGAGTCCAATCTCTTGGCGAAGAAGGAGTGGCTATGAGAAAAGCTGTTATTGCGCTGATTTTAGTACTTGTGGTCATTGCTTTCTTCCTTTTCCGCGATGAAATTCCGTCCTCGGACGATTCGTCCTCTGCCGCCAGGGACCCCGGGGTACGCGGCGGAGCCGCGGGCGCAGGCGCGCCCATCGCGGGGCTGACCAACACCGAGCTCGCGTTTTTCAACGCGGGCAAGGACGATTTCGACGAAGAGGAAACGGTCGCCGACGGCCTTGGACCGACGATGAACCTTGGAAGCTGCGGCGGCTGCCATTTGCAGCCGGCAGTCGGTGGAACCAGTCCTGCGGTGAATCCCCAGGTCGCATTCGCCGCCGTGAACGGCGCGACCAACACCGTTCCATCATTTATCACGCCGAAAGGGCCGGTGCGCGAGGCGAGATTCGTGAAGAACGCCGACGGAACGCCGGACGGCGGTGTCCACGATCTCTTCACGATCGCCGGCCGGGCGGACGCACCGGGATGCGTGCTTGCGCAGCCGGACTTCGAGAAGGAGCTCGCGCGCCGCAACGTGATCTTCCGGATTCCTACCCCGGTGTTTGGCGCCGGCTTGATCGAACAGATCCCGGACAAGATGATCCTTGCGAACCAGGTCAATGACGCACCCAAGAAGAAAGCACTCAGGATCCACGGCCGGCCCAATATTGTCCTCGCTGGCCATGCGATCTCCGGCCAGGCGAACAACAACGGCAATGACGGCACGGTCGCGCGGTTTGGATGGAAGGCCCAGAACAAATCCCTCCTGCTGTTCTCCGGCGAGGCGTACAACGTGGAAATGGGTATCAGCAACGAGCTGTTTCAGACCGAGCGCGATGAAACCCCGACTTGCCAGTTTGCGGCGGTTCCCAACGACGTCACCAAGACCGATGGCAAGACGGCTCTCGAGGTGATCAGCGCGATCGAAAAGTTCGCCTTCTTCGCGCGCTTCCTGGCGGCACCGGCGCCTTCGCCCGATACACCGGGAGGGGCCGATTCGATTGCAAGGGGCCGAAAGCTGTTCACCGATACCGGGTGCGCGCTCTGCCATACGCCAACGCTCAATACAGGCAATGCCGCTGTCGCTGCGTTGCGCAATCAGCCGGTGAATCTCTTCTCCGACCTGTTGGTCCATGACATGGGCTCAGGGCTGGCCGATGGGGTCACTCAGGGACAGGCGGGCCCCAGAGAGTTTCGCACCGCCCCGCTGTGGGGTTTGGGACAGCGGCTGTTCTTCCTGCATGATGGACGAACCTCGGATTTGCGAGAGGCGATCCGGGCGCATCGCAGCGGGAGTTTCTTCACCTTTAACGCATCTGAAGCGAACGCAGTTATCAAGAACTTCAATGATCTCCAGGATAACCAGAAGCAGGACGTTCTCAACTTTCTGCGTTCGTTGTAGCCGAAGGGTGACGCGGAATCCCGCGACGTGGCGATCCCCTTGGTCAATCTTGCGAAAGGCTTCATGGCTTGTACGAGGCCCTTCGCTCCGATGGTGATGCGCGCGGCGGTGAGCGAGCCGTCAGCCTGGCGCTGGGCGACGGAGAGTATCGACGCGCCTGTGGGAAGGGCCGCCCCCTGCCCGAGCAGGGGCTATTCCCCGCGAAGGCGGGGGTCGAGCAGGTCCCGGAGCGCGTCGCCCACGAGGTTGAACGCCAGCACCGCGAGCATGATCGCGAGGCCGGAGAACGTGGTGATCCACGGGCAGCACTTGATGTACTGCCGGCCCTCGCTGAGGATATTGCCCCAGCTCGGGGTGGGCGGCGGGATCCCCAGACCCAGGAAGGACAGGCTGGCCTCGGTGCGGATCGCGGTCGCGATGTAGAGCGTGGCCACCACCACCAGCGCGTAGAGCGCGTTCGGGAACACGTGGCGGGCCATCACGCGGAGCTGCCCGCCGCCCAGGGCCCGCGCGGCCATGATGTAGTCCTGCTCTCGGATGGTCAGGGCCAGGCTACGCGCCAGGCGCACGAAGTTGGGCGTGAGCGCGATCCCGATCGCCATGATCTCGTTCCCCAGCGTGCCGCCCAGCGCGGTGACGATGATGAGCGCCAGCAGCAGGGTGGGAAACGCCATCAGCATGTCGGCGCAGCGCATGATGGCGGTCTCCACCATGCCCCCGCGGGTGCCGGCCAGGATGCCGAGCGGCACTCCGAGCAGGAACCCCCAGATCACCGAGGCGAGGCCGACCTGCAGCGACACGCGCGCGCCCCAGATGATGCGGCTCAGGACGTCGCGCCCGAACTCGTCGGTGCCGAGCAGGTGCCGCTCGACCGCCCCGGGGCCCTTGAGCACCGCGTCCGCGTACTGCGCCGACGGGCTGAGCGGCGCGATGAGCGGCGCGGCGGCGGCGAGCAGGATCATGGCCGTCGCCATCAGGAGGCCGATCGCGATAGGTAACCACCGGCGCAGGTGGCCGCCGAGGGACCGGCGCCCCTCCTCGCCGGGCAGGGCGACGCGGAGGTCGAGCGGCGCGGCGCGCCGGCTGATCGCCACGGGGCTCCGATCCCGGCCTACCGGTAGGTGATCCGCGGGTCGACGACCGCGTAGAGCATGTCGACGGCCAGGTTGACGACGATGATGATCATGGTGAACACGGTGATGGCGCCCTGGGCGAGCGGGTAGTCCCGGGCCCCGATGGAGTCCACC
>WNFE01011265.1_pt1 | contig 12387 bp, 8 predicted proteins | sample 5400451 | NCBI WGS metagenome assembly WNFE01 (sample SAMN13153344, study PRJNA577476) | soil metagenome | isolation source: 200 cm saprolite under Douglas fir tree site 2 hole 2 | place: USA:California | collected 2015-04-18
GCCGGGCGCTCGCGAGCGCCCAAGTCGAGGCCCAGCCCCAGATCACCGTTCTGCTCTCGAACGGGATGAAGCTCAAGGCGGAGGTCAAGAAGTTCAGCCCCCTGCTCTTGCTCGACAAGGCCGGCAAGCCGCTCCCCGACTCGGGACGCGACCTGGCGCTGCTCCGCGTGCCCGACGGCGACTATCCTGCGATCGGGCTCTCGAGGCGCGATCCGCAAATCGGAGATCCGGTCCACGTCCTCGGCTTCCCCGGCGTTGTCAACACCCACGAGCTCCTCAATCAGAGCTCCACGCTCGAGGCATCGGTCACGAACGGCGCCGTGTCCGGCATCAAGCAAGACGCGATCGGCCAGGATTTCGTGCAGACCGACGCATCGGCCGCGCACGGAAACAGCGGCGGGCCGGGCATCGGTGACGACGCCGGGGTCGTCGGAGTGATGGTAGCGGTCACGCTCTCGCCGTCGGGCGGCGCCATCGTGCAGGGGTTCAACTTCCTGATTCCCGCGAAGGACGTCGCCCGATTCTTGCAGGGCACGGAAGTCACGAATCCCGGCAACAGCAAGTTCAACCCGGTGTGGACCGCAGGCATCGAGCTGCTCCTGGACCAGCGCTACAAGGCGGCCGTCGGGAAGATCTCCGAGGCCAACGCGCTGGTGCCGAATCTCCCCGACGTCAAGCGCGCCCTCGCCGAGGCCCGGGACAAAGTGAAGAATCCGCCGCCCCAACCATTCCCGTGGGCCTGGGCGACCTTCGGCGTGACCCTGCTGAGCGTCGGCGCCTACGGCGGGATGTGGGGCAAGCGCTGGTGGAAGAATCGCTTCCGGGTGGTGCCCACCCAGGTGATCGGGTTCATCGAGCGCGGGCTCAATCCCGTGCTGCTGGACGTGAGGACCAAGACCGACTTCGAGACGAGCCCGTTGAAGCTGCCCTCGGACTCGAGCCCGAGCAGATGATCGTTGTCTACTGTACGAGCCCCGCGGAGCAGCACAGCACACGGGTGGCGCAGATCCTCCGGCGGCGCGGCTTCAAGACGGTGCGCATTCTCAAGGGTGGCCTCGGCGGCTGGACCAACGCCCGGCTGCCGGTCGAGGCGAAGTCCGCGCTGCCCTCGATCGGGCTCGAGCTCTACAAGAATCTTTCGCTCGGCGACATCGAGCGGCGGCGATTCAAACCAGGCGACGTCATCTTCAAGGAGGGCGACGATTCGCGGGGCGAGGCGTACGTGATTCACGCGGGGACGATCGAGATTCGTCGGAGCTTCGACGGCACCGAGAAGGTGCTGAACCGGATCGGTGAGGGCGAGCCCCTCGGGGAGATGGGGATCCTGCGCGGGGGGGCCCGGCGGTCGGCGACCGCGGTCGCGTCGGAAGACGTCGAGCTGCTCGTCATCAAGGAGGAGCGGCTCGAGTGGCTCATCCAGAACCGCCCCCGGCTCACCGCCGAGCTCCTGAAGCGTCTCTCGAACCTCGTCGTGGCCACCGACCAGGAACGGGCGCAGGCCGGGAGCGTCAGATGACGCCGCGCTCGCGGAGCCCCGTCATTTCGGCGTTCGAGAGCCCGAGCTTCCCGCCGTAGATCTCCTCGTTGTGTTCTCCGGGCCTGGACGGCCCGGCACCCTCGATCTGTCCCGGCGTCCGCGACAACCGCGGGACGACTCCCGGCATCGCGATCTGGCCCAGCAACGGCAGCGCGACCGAGACGATGTTGCCCCGGGCGCGCACGTGCGCATCCTCGAAAAGGTCGCGCACGCTCGCGACGAGCGCGGACGGCACCTCCGCCGCCTCGAGCGCCGCGAGCGCCCTCGCCGCGTCGCGTTCGGCGACCCACGCGCCGACGAGCTCGTCCACGACCGTCCGGTGCTCGAGCCGCGCCGGCGTCGTCGCCATGCGCGGATCGCCCGTGAGGTCGGGCCGACCCATCGCCTGGAGGAGGCGGGCGAACATCCGATCGTTCGTGCACGCGATCGCGATCCATCGTCGGTCGCGGCTCAGATAGTGATTGTGCGGCACAGCGCTCTCGGTCCCCGAACCGATTCGCTCCCGTACGTCGCCGGTCCCGCCGTAGACCGCGATCGCGTCGTCGAGCACGCGGAGCACCGGCTCGTACAAGGCCAGATCGACGACCTGACCTTCGCCGGTGCGCTCGGCGTGGCGCAGCGCCACGAGCGCGCCGACGGCGCCGAACACGCCCGCGAGGTAGTCGGGAACCGTCGGCGTCCCCGGCGACACGGGGGCGCGGTCCGGGTACCCGGAGAGGTACGCGAGGCCGCCGACCGCAGCGGCGATGCGTCCGAAGCCGGGACGCTCGCGGTTCGGCCCGGTCTGGCCGAACGCCGAGATTCGCACCATGACGAGTGAAGGCCGGACCCGCGAGAGCTCGTCCCAGCCGAGATTCCACCGCTCGAGCGTTCCGGGTCTGAAATTCTCGGTGACCACATGCGACGCAGCGACCAGCCGCTGGATCAGCGCCTGGCCCTCGGGATCCCTGAGATTGCACGTGATCGACTTCTTGTTGCGCGCCTCGACGAACCACCAGTACGAATCGCCGCCCGACGGCGCGACGGTGCGGCCCAGGCGCCGCAGGTCGTCGCCGACGCGCGGCTGCTCCACCTTGATCACGTCCGCGCCGAACTCGCCGAGCAGCGTCGCGCAGAGCGGTGCCGCCAGGTAGGTCGCCAGATCGAGGACACTGACGCCGTCGAGCGCGGCGCGGGAGTCGGCCACGCCGATCATCTTACCCCGCTCGTGCTAGGATCGGCCGGGCCGGGCGCGGATCGCCGCGCCTCTCGGCCCGAGAGGACTCCGATGAAAGCGATGCTTGCGCGCGCGTGGGGTGAGCCCGCAACGCTCGAGTACGCCGATGTGCCCGTGCCCCGGCCGAACGCCGGCGAGGTCGTCATCGAGGTGCGCGCGATCGGCTGCAACTACCCCGACATCCTGATCGTCCAGGGCAAGTATCAGCACCGTCCGGAGCTCCCGTTCAGCCCGGGCTTCGAGGTGGCCGGGATCGTCCGTGGCGTCGGAGCCGGCGTCACCGAGGTCGGCCTCGGCGAGCGGGTCTTCGCGACGATGGCGTGGGGCGGATATGCGGAAGTGGTGGCCGTCGATCAGCGCCACGTCTATGCCCTTCCCGACTTCATGACCTTTGAAGAAGGCGCCGTCTTCGGCCTCGCGTACCAGACCGCGTGGTGCGGCCTCGTCCACCGCGCCGCGCTCCGGCGCGGCGAGACGCTGCTCGTCCATGCCGCCGCCGGCGGGACCGGGCTCGCGGCGGTGCAGCTCGGGCGAGCGCTGAGCGCAAAGGTCATCGCGACGGCCGGATCGACGGCGAAGCTCGAGATCGCGCGGGCCAACGGCGCCGACGTCTGCATCGACTACCGGACCGAGGCGTGGGTCGAGCGGGTGCGGCGGGAGACCCACGGCGAGGGCGCCCACGTCATCTTCGATCCGGTCGGCGGCGACGTCTTCGACGGCTCGACACGGTGCATCGCCTTCGAGGGCCGGCTGCTCCTGATCGGCTTCACCGGCGGCCGCATCGCAGAGGCCGCCACCAACCGGGTGCTCCTGAAGAACTTCAGCGTGGTCGGCGTCCACTGGGGCCTCTACCGCCAGCGCGACGCGACGACGGTGCGGCGATGGATGGTGGAGCTCCTGAAGCTCGCCGATGCGCGCCAGCTCAAGCCCGTCCTCTGGCGGTCGTTCCCGCTGCAGGGGGCGCCGCAGGCCCTCTCCGCTATTGCCTCGCGCGAGAGCTACGGCAAGGTCGTCCTGATTCCGTGATCAAGCTCCTCGTGAAGCGCCTCGACCCGTTCGTGGCGCTGCCCGCGTACGCACACGAAGGTGATGCGGGGCTCGACCTCCACGCCGCCCACGACGTCACGCTCGAGCGCAACGGCCGCGCGCTCGTCGCCACCGGCCTGGCCGTCGCGATCCCCCCCGGGTTCGCGGGGCTCGTGTTGCCGCGCTCGGGCCTCGCCCGGACGCACGGCGTGACGGTCCTCAACACGCCCGGGCTGGTCGACTCGGGCTATCGCGGTGAGCTGAAGGTCCTGCTCGTCAACCACGGCGAGACGCCGGTCACGTTGCGGCGCGGCGAGCGAGTCGCCCAGCTCGTCATCCAGCGCGTGGAGCGGGCGGAGCTGGTGGAGGTCAGCGAGCTGCCGACGAGCGAGCGCGGCGCCGGCGGCTTCGGGTCGACGGGCGCCTGAGCAGCGCGCCGAGCCGCGCCTGAGGGGCCGCTACGAAGTGGGCGGGGACTTCAGTACCCGCCCCCGGAGGAAGTTTCGCAGCGTGCGCCGCGCCATACGCCGCCGGACCGCTCGCACTCCTGCTGCGCGGTCGCCGCCGGTGGCGTCGCCACACGGTCCGCGCAGCCAGCGAGATGGAGGACCAACAGCAAGGACCCGAGCACCGTTCGCGTCGCCTTCCCCAAACGCCCCTCCTCGAGAATCAATCCTGATCCTCCGGTGTCGCCTTCCGCCCGCGCGCCACGTACTCGGCGACGACGGGCGCCGAGTCCTCGTCCAGCGAGGTGAACTGTACACCAGCGGCCTCGCCGCGCCGCGAGACGATCGTGCCCTCGGCGACGATCCGACGCGGCAGGCCGCCGCCTTCGAGCCGGATCTGAATCTTGCAGCCGACCTCCCACTCCGGCGGGACGCCGGCCAGCGCCAGCCCGCCCTCGCCGATGTCCACGGTGCGCACGCGGCAAACCCGCCCATCCCCGACCGCGGTGAGCGTCGCGACCACCTGGAGCGCCGCGCGCGGGTGCTTGCGGGCGCCGGCCGGCACGACGCCGTAGATCTTCACGGGCCGCGACTTGCCCTTGACCGTGACATCCCCCAGCTCGCGGGTCGGGAACCGGCCCTTCACGTGCTCGTAGGTGTACTCGCTGATGATGATCGACGCGCCGTAGTCCTTCGTGACGGACTCGAGCCGCGAGGCAAGGTTGACGTTGTCGCCGAGCGCGGTGTACTCGAAGCGCTGGCGGGAGCCGAGCGTGCCCACGAGCATCTCGCCCGTGTTGATGCCCACGCCGATGCGAATGGCCACGCCGAGCTTTTCCTGCCACCTGGCGGAGACGGCGAGCGCCCGCTCCTGAAACTCGAGGCCGGTCCGGATCGCGTTCAGCGCGTGCTCGGGATCCTCGAACGGCGCGTTGTAGAGCGCCATGATGCCGTCGCCCATGTACTTGTCGACCGAGCCTCGGTGATTGAAGACGATCTGGGTCATCTCGGTCAGATACTCGCCGAGCATTTCCTCGACCTGCTCCGGCTGAAGCCGCTCGGAGATCGACGTGAAGCCGCGAATATCGGAAAAGAGCACCGTGGCCACGCGGCGGCGGGGGCCGAGGCTCTGCTCGTCGCGCGCACGCACCAGCGCGCGCAGGACGTCGGGCGAGAAGAACGGTGACAGCCGGCGCTTGTAGAGCTGCGTGTGCACGAAATTCTCGACGACCGTCGCGCCGTAGCCGAGGACGAGGGCGAACGTACAGGCCACGCCGCGCATCCAGACGTCGGCGAGTCGGAAGCCGGCATACGCGAGCAGGAAGCCTACGACGAACAGCACGACCGTGACGACCAGCGCGCGCAAGGCGTGGAGGCGGACGACGAGCGCCGATCCGGCCAGCGCGGCGACGACCGCGAGCACGGTCGACAGGGGCTTCGGCACCTCGCGAATCGGGTCGCCCCGGATCAGGGTCTCGAGCGCGTTGGCGTGAATCTCGACGCCCGGCATGTCGCCGCCGCGGGCGAACGCCGTCGCGAAGACGTCATGCTGCACCTCGCTCGTGGAGCCGATCAGGACGATCTTGCCGCGAAACAGGCCCTTGATCTCGTTGTACTCGTCTGTCACCACGCGGTAGTACGGCACCCACTGAAAGGTCCGGGGCCCGCCGCGGAAGTTGATCAGGACCTCCCGGGCGTCGGGGATCGGTTTCACCGGTAACCCGGCCGCCTGAGCCTGCTGGTGGAGCTGCGCGTCGAAGGCGAGCCACCATTCGTAACCCTTCAGCGGGTCCGGCACGCGCACCCGAACGGGCACGCGCCGCACGTGGCTGTCGGGATCGGGAGCCATGTTGATCGGAGCGACGGCCGTCGCGCCCTTGCGGATGACCGGCAGGGGCATGTTCGAGACCTCGCGCTCCACGCCCCGGACCTTGCCGCCCTCGGCGACGAGCCGCCGCTGGTCGTCCTGGGCGCCGGCGGAGACGAGCACGACGTTGCCGGCGCGCGCGACCGCCGCGCCAAGGGCCTCGTCGTCCTTGGGTCCGAACATCGAGTCGCTGTCAAAGATGATGTCGAGACCGATGACGAGCGGCCGCTCGGCGCGGATCCGGTCGATGAGCTCGCCGTGCAGCGCGCGGGGGAACGGCCACTGGAGGCTCAGCTCCTGGAACGACGACTCGTCGATCGTGACGATGACGATCGGCGCGGTGGGTGGGCGAGGGCCGCGGAGCTCGAAGAGCTGGTCGAACCACAAGTACTCCCACCGCTCGAGCGGCCCCACGAGCACGAGCGCCACCACGAAGAGGGCGGCGCCGATGCCGCAGAGCTGCTTCCGCAGCAGATCCGCCAGACGAGCCCCAACGCGCCCCATCTCCGCAACTCTATGCCAGGCCTGTCCGGCTCGCTACAGCCATTCGCCCGTCGAGGACTGCGGAGCCCGGCTCAGCCTTCCTCCTGAGCTCAGTGTCCGCGATACCCCACGAGCCCCGCGTCGAGCGATCGGCGGTCGACCCGTGACAGGGTCCGGATCATGCCGGCGGTGAGAAGCCGTGCGTGCGGAACGCCCAGCAGGTGCTCGGGAATCCACCAGAGATCGTCCTCGGCGGTCATCCAGCCCCGGTGCTTCTGGTCGAAGCGCGCCAGATTGACCGGACGGGAGTAGGCGCGCAGGGTCCGCTCGCCGCGCAGGTTGATGTAACCCTCGAAGTAGCTCATCACCAGCTCCCGCACGCTCCGGTAGACGGGCTCGCGGTAGCGCAGACCCGAGAAGTTCGACTTCGCGATTGCGCCCCAGTGGCCGCGCAGCCTGTACACGGTGATCACGTGATCGGTGTCTTGCACGGCCTCGAGATCGAGGAGCAGCGGTGGAAACCCGAGCGCACGGAGAGCGGCCGCGGCGAAGACCGCGCCCTCGAGACAGTGCGCGGTCCCGTAACGCAGCACGCGTCGTGGTGACCATGCGGTGGTGGCGACGTGGTAGGGCATCGCCTCGAGCGCTCGCTGGATCCCGACGGGCGTCATGAGCGCGCGGAGCGCGCGCCACTCTCGCGGCGTGAAGCCGAAGTCGCGACTCATCTCTTCCGGCCTCCGCGTGGTCGCTTATCGTAGCACCGACCCGGCGCCGGCATCGTCTCGCCCTTCCCCGACGCAGGGCCGGCGGGCCGTGACACTGGGCTCCCGAACGTCCAGCGCCTCACTGTCGACCAGGTGACGCTGTCCGGGATCTTGCGACGCCGAGCCGACGCAGAACCACAGGTATGGGGACAGGGCAACTCAAGAACAATCACGGGTTACGAGAACGGCACGCGTTTTGCGGTGCACCGGCGCATGATGAACATTCACCGATTTCGACGGCTCATAGGTGCTGCCGCACACTTGTGTCAGGTCGAGGCGGATCTCGTCGCGGCGGGCTACCCGGAGCTGGTCGGGAAGCTCGACGACATTCGCACCACGATCGATCTGGAGATCTGCTACCTCGAAGACAGGAGCGAGCTGAGCCGGTCGTACTGACCACCGACGCATAGCGCCGAGCCATCTGCCTCGAAGCTCAAGGAAGCGATCCTCAGAGCTAGGCAGGGTTCTCCCGGGCTCCGGGATCGCCGCGGCTGGCGCGGCTCAGTACGACCAGGAGAGCATCAGCGTGTAGACGTTGCGGGTGTAGTCGAACACCGCGATGTTCGAGATGTTCATCGTCCTCTGGTACTCGGCGACCAGCGTGAAGCTATGGGGCAGGGGCAGCTCAGCCCGCACGATGTTGGTGATTTCTTGGTCCTGCCGTCGCGTCGTGCCCGGGGCCGTGGTGGGCAGCAGGCTGTTGTTGTGCTGGTAGTTGCGGAAGTGGACGACTCGTAGTTCCGTCCGACCGTGTCGTCCCAGTCGAACTGGTAGCCGAGCTTCACATAGTGCCGGTCCTCGGCGAAGCGGAAGAGCTGGGTCGCGCCGATCATCCAGTTGTTGGCGTCTCGATTCTCCTCGGGCAGGGTGTCGACGATCTGGTTGAAGTTCTTGTTCTGATACCGGGCGAAGAGCTGGGACAGGTACCGGTCGCTCTCGACGAGGCTGACGAAGGCGCTCCCGGTGTGCCGGAGCACGAACTTCTTCTGGTCGAGGAAGAGCGCGTCGAACGCGTACTGCCCGCCGACGAGCAGCGGCATGTTGGCGACCGCGGTGCGGTACGTGGCGCCCACGTTCCCCAGGTGGCTCATGATGTTGAACGACGGCAGGTCGTTGTCGTACGTGGTGAAGAACGAGTAGCCGATCGTCGCTTCCCACTGGTCGGTCCTGAGCCAGGCGTAGTCCGCGCGCAGTCCGAAGAGCTCGCCGCTCGACGTGGCCTTCACTCGCCGGAGCGCGGCGACGAGCGGCTCGCTGCTGTCGGCGTTCGGGATGACGGCGACGTTGTCGTCGTAGAAGAAGCCCAGACGCACCTCGGCCGACAGCCGGCGCTGGCCCTGGCGAGCGGCGACCATGGAATCGCGCAAGCGCTCGGCGGGCCCGGTAAACGCGGAGGCCGGCGCCGCCCGGATCGCCTGATCGATTTCGGCGGCCGCCTGCCCGGGCAGGCCGAGGACGCCGAGCGCGAGCCCGGAGTAGAACTTCGTCAGCTGCTGGAGATCCGCATTGCTCGTGCGACCGGCGCGAAAGGCGTCGAGCGCGCCGCGATAGTCCTTCTTCCGGTAGCGCAGGAACCCGACGTAGTACGCGAGGCCGTCGAGCGTCGGCTGGCTCCGGAACGCCTCCTCGAGCAGGGGCTGCGCCCGGTCGTACTGCTGCTGGGCGAAGTAGGCGAGCCCAAGCTGGAAGGCGATCGCCGGATCGGTCCGCGAGCGTGCCCGCGCCTTTTCCAGGAACGGCGTGGCCTGCGCCGGCTGGTCCTTGGCCATCAGCACGACGCCCGTCAAGTAGAGGGCTTCGACGTGGTCAGGCTCCGTCTCGAGGGCCTTGCGGAGGTTGGCGAGCGCCTCGTCGTACTTGCCTTCCGAATATTCGAGCACGGCCTGGGCGACGTAGACGTCGGCCTCCGTGCTCTGAGCCAAGGCGTGCGTGGCGGGCCACAGCAGTGTGACGAGCACGATTACCAGCGACAGAAAAGACAGGCGCACCGAGCTCGGGGGCCGCCGGCGGCTCGGACGGAGCGCGATCATCGGATCGAGGTCACGTCGCGTCCGCGTCTTCCGGAAATTTCCTCATAGGATCACACCTTTTAGCCGTCTCCCTCTTGACAGTCAAGAACAATGACGCGATCATTCTTCGCTACTTTATTTCTTCAAAACGTGAGGCTCCCGGAATGATCAGATGGCGGAGACAGGGTCTGGCGTGGCTTGTGCTCGCCATCTACCTGCTCCCCGCGCCCGCGCTCGCGCAAAGCACGAAGGCCGGCGTCGTTACGACGCTCGAAGGTAACGTCACCGCCGTCCGCGCGGTTGCGCCCCAGCCCGTTGCCCTCAAGTTCAAGGACGACGTCTTCCTGCAGGACCGTGTCGTCACCGGCGAGCAGGCGTTCGCTCGCCTCCTGCTCGGCGGCAAGGCCGTCATCAGTATCCGCGAGCGCTCGGCGGTCACCATCACCGAGCTCCCCGGGCGCTCCACCGTCGAGATCGAGTCCGGGAAGATCGCGCTCAGCGTCGCCCGGGAACGCATGCTCCCGGGCGAGGTCATCAACATCAAAACACCGAACGCGATCGCCGGCGTGCGCGGTACGGTAGTCGTCGCCCAGGTCACCTATCGCCAGGGCCGGCCGTTCACCAACCTGTGGGTCCTGCGCGGCATCATCGACGCCATCCATACCAACGTCACGGGCGCGCCGCTGAGCCAGCCGGTGCCCGTGGGAGAAAGGGAGTCGTTCAACGCCGATCAGGCGACGGCGACGAAGGGCGCGTTCACGCTGGAGGAGGTCGGTACGATCGTGCAAGGCCTCCAGCCACAGCGGACGCAGGATGTGGGCAGCGCCAGTCAGAGTCCCGCCCGCCTCGAAGCGGTCAACACCGCCGTGGCGCTGCTCGGTGCTCTCGTGGGCTCGGGCGGGCAGCAGCAGATGGCGCTGTTGACGGGCCCGCCCCCGCCGATCCCCGCGCCCAAGACGACACCGGAGCAGACGGTCACCGTGGCGCCGATCACGTCGCTGAGCAACCCGGTGACCGAACACGTGCTTTTGGATCAGCAGAAATGCAGTCAGGGCGACCCAGCGGCGTGCGCGGGGCTGGGACAATCTCCGCCGACCGGACAACCTCCGCCGGCTGACACGCCGGACGTGATCATCAACGACACCAGGGTGGCGCTCGGCGCGGCCGACACGCTGAAGACCTTCACCGGCACCAGCACGCGGCCCGGAACCTCACCGCTGATTCGGATCACCGACTCGACGGTGAACGGCCCGGCCAGCACCCTGGTCACCGCCCTGCCCGATGCGAACGCGACGCTGACGGCTGGCCCGCTGATGAAGGTCACCGACAGCACCCTCGACGTGCTCAGGCTGCTCCACGTGCGGGGGAGCCTGACGTCGCTCAGCGCCGCGCCGCTGATCGCCCTCGATCCGGTGACCGTCAACGCTCAGACGCTGGTCGAGATCGCCGCCGGTGGCGGTCTCTCGCTCGCGGGGCCGCTCCTGACCGACCTGAACGGTGTCATCGCGACCGCGCAAGGCGCCATTTCCGTGGCCGGGACGCTGATGAGCACCGGCCCAGGCGCCCTGGTTGCTCTTCAAGGGACGAACCTCGCCGTGGGAGCGCCCACCAGTGAGGCGACGTTCGCGCGCTTCTTGAACGTCTTCGCCGGGTCAACGACGAGCCCCGGCCCCGTTCCTTCCCTCGACGCCTCCGTGGGTCTCGTGGGCTCGCTACTCTCGGCGCGCGCCGCCAAGATGACGACGACCGGAGACGTCGTGGGCGTTCTGAACGGCGGGCTGCTCGCGCAGAGCAGCGGCGCCGCGCTCTTGCAGTTCGACGATACGACCCTCGCGGTCGGTAACGCGTCGCTCCTCTCGCGCTTGCTCCTGGTCACGGGAGGCGGTGGCACCTCGGGCACGACGCCGGCCACGGCGGTCATCACGGGCGCGCTCCTGAACGCCACGAATTCGCAAGTGACTACTACCGGCAATGGCGTGGGTGTGTTCAACGGTGCGGCGTTTGCGAGCCTCGGCGCTCCGCTATTTCTGCTCGATAGAACGTCCCTCACGACGGGCCGGCCGGCCTTCACCAACGAGTTCGAAGGCGCCCTGTTCCATGTGGCCGGGACGGTCGCCGAGACGCCGGCGTTCGCGACGTTGCAAGGGCCCTTGCTGAGCGCCTTCAACAGCAGCACGGTGACGGCTCACGGGAACGTGATGCAGGTCGCGCTGGGCGCCGCCGTCCTCGGTCTGGGCGCAGGCCCGCTGATCCAGACGTCGAACAGCACCTTGTGGACCGATTTCGACGTTCTCGCAGCTTACGACGCCTCGACCGTAGCGCTCGCAGGGCCGCTCCTGCTCGTCGGCGGCGGCTCCCTGCACGTCGCTCGCCGCATCGTCGGCGTCTTCAACGGGAGTCAGGTAATTGCGACGGCCGGGGATCCCTTCGTCTCGCTCATCGGCGGCGCCCACGTGCTCGGTACGGACCCGAACTCGCTCGCGTTCACCGTCGGCTCGGATCCCGGCTCGAGGCTCTCGGTACCCGGGACCCTGCTCGCGCTGAACGGTGCGTCCGTGACGATGAGCGGGCCTTTCCTGCAGGTCACGCCTCCGGGCGTGCTGAGCGTCGGCGGGCCACTGCTTGACATGTCGGGCGGAAGCCTGACCAGCGCGACGCCGAACCCCTTCATCAGCTTTGGTCTTCCGCCGACCGCCGCGCCGATCACGCCGGCGGCGCTGACGGCGTCGCAGCTGCTGCGGCTGACCGGTGCGGCGAACCTGACGCTCCACGGCTCCCTGTTGTTCGCCAAGGACACGGCGTTCACCGCCACGGACGCCAGTCGCGCCGCGTTCGCCATCGCGGATGGCGCCAGCCTCACGACCACGGGGACGGCGGCGCCGCTCTTCTCGTTCGTCGGTAGTGACGGCACGAGCAGCCAGGTAACGACGGCACGACAGTTCCTCACGCTCACCGGGACGCCGGCACCGTCGATGACCCTCTCTGGTCCGCTGCTCTCGGCCAACCGCACGACGATCCATACCGGCAATCCGACCGCGA
>WNFE01003058.1_pt1 | contig 12385 bp, 10 predicted proteins | sample 5400451 | NCBI WGS metagenome assembly WNFE01 (sample SAMN13153344, study PRJNA577476) | soil metagenome | isolation source: 200 cm saprolite under Douglas fir tree site 2 hole 2 | place: USA:California | collected 2015-04-18
AGCGGAAATGGCGGGTTCTACGTAAACGATCTTGCTCCCGGTGATTATAAAGTGCTTGCTTTTGATCATCTCGATGGGCTGGAGTACACCAATCCTGAGGTTTTACGCGAGTATTCCTCAAAGGCGGCTGAGATCAGCTTACAATCCAACGAAAAAGCTACCATCAAAGTTGATTTGGTCAAGATAGGAGAATAATCAGCTTGTTACCCAGCTTGTCGCTAAAAGCCGCCGCTATTTGTCTCCTGTTTCTGACTCTCGGATTGGCCGCGCAGCAGACCGGCGCTCCGGCCCCGGCGACAGCGCGAAAAGCATTCCAGATTAGTGGGATTGTGGTCCACGCGCAGACAGGTGAACCGCTTGCACTGACCCAGATTTCGATTGGTCCGGACAGCGGCAGCAATCCATTCCCTGACCTTCAATCGGTGGTTACCGGCGAAGATGGCCGCTTTCTGTTCAAAAACCTCAGCCCCGGCAAATATGCGTTGGTCGCCGAACGCAAAGGATTTCCTCGACAAGCATTCAACCAGCATGAGTATTTCTCCTCTGCCATCGCGGTCGGTCCCGATAAAATCTCGGAAAATCTTGTGTTTCGCCTGTTGCCCGAAGGTTCGATCTCCGGCAAGATCAGCGACGAAGAGGGCGACCCGGTACAAAACTGTCAGGTAATGCTCTTTGAGAAACGAGTCGAAAATGGAGAGCAGGGGACCTTCATGCGCACCCAGGCCCAAACTGATGATCAGGGGCTTTATCACTTTGGGCATCTTCACTCCGGCACCTACTTCGTAGTTGCCTCGGCGCAACCCTGGTATACCCGATACAGCGCACACACAGCACAGGCTCCTTCGAACGAGAATTCAGGCTCTCAGGCCAACAACGGTAATGCCGAACTTGACCGGGCATTCCCACTTACGTACTATCCGGCGGCGAATGAGCCCGACGGGGCCAGTCCTATTGCGATTGAACCGGGCAGTCCGCTCACTGCCGACATCACTTTAAGTGCCGTCCCCGCTCTTCATCTGCACCTTACAAATGTGAGTCTCGATTCCTCACAGAACGTGCAGGTTACATTGACGCAGAGCGTGTTTGGTAACTCCGGCTTTTATGTGAATGCGCAGACGAACCGCCGCAATCCTGATGTATTCGAAGTCACGGGTATCGCGCCCGGGCACTACGACATCAATCTGCAGATATCCAGTCCAGATAAAGATAACAAAAACACTACCCCGAGCAGCCGCCACCAGACAGCAACTCTCCTCAGAGACGGTGAGATTGATGCCACAAAAGGTTCAGAATCAGCCTTGGTCTCTGGAATCGTAGAATTTGAAGGTTTCGCGAACCCTCCTGTGGGAGCATCCATTCAACTTCACAACCGTGAATCAGTCCAGGGGCATGGCAATCGCATCCTGTCCGATGGAAAATTCGAGCCTGTTGTACTTCCACCAGGACGATACGAGGTCTTTGTGCCCAATGCGGGAGGGTTCTTTGTAAAGAGTATCGCTGCCGACGGCGCCAAGGTATATGGCCATACGATTGAAATTAAAGATCCGGGCTCTATCCAGTTGGCGGTGGTCGTCTCCAAAGGAGTCGGCGTTATAGAAGGAGTGGTACTGCACAACGACAAACCGACGGCAGGCGCAATGGTCGTGCTTGTGCCTCAAGACCCAGCAAACAATTTGCGGCTGTTTCGTCGCGACCAGAGTGACAGTGATGGGACTTTCATATTGCGCGATGTGCTGCCCGGCAAGTACACCCTGCTGGCCATCGAGAACGGTTGGGACCTTGAATGGGCAAACCCTACAGTGCTCCAGCGCTATATGTCGAAAGCTGAAACCGTGCAGGTAGAATCCAAAGGCAAATACAATGTCGCGGTCAAGCTGCAGTGATTGAATTCGAATCCCAAAATAGTAAAAAATTTTGACGGAGAAATCTGGCATTGACTTCCTCCATGCCAGGGTCTATGTTTGCTCTCTGCTATTGGGTCCTTCCAGGAGGTCTTTACTATGGAGCGGTGTTATTTAAGGAAACTTCTCTCCTGCCGCGTAGCATATATCCTGCTGTTAGCCGTAACCCTAACCGCGCGAGTCTTTGCCGCCGATCATGACGTGCATCCCCTGTTCAACCTGGAGAAGCTCTCGCAATCGCCTTTTCCCAGCAATCGTTTTACGGTGCGCGACCCTGCTCAAAATACTCACTTGCGTGTCCAGTTGCCGCTGCCCGACTGTACGGCCCGGCCCTCGGACTGCATTGATACGAAGCTGTTGAACCAGCTCGATGGATTCAATCTGCAGCCGCGCCTCTCCATACCCTTTGATGGACCGATTGACGTGAGCACGGTCAACAGCCACACGGTGTTCCTTGTCAAGATAGACAATCTTTCTGACCCGGATGATTCCCATTTGCACACTATCGGCATTAATCAGATTGTCTGGGACCCGGCCACGTTCACCCTGTATGCCGAATCTGACGAGCATCTTGATCAACACGCGAATTACCTGCTGATTGTGACCACGGGTGTTCATGACGCAACCGGTGAACCCATAGAGCCCTCAGAGAGTTTCGAAGGGCTGCACGAAGATGAAGACAGAGACTGGGATTCCGATCGCGACGATCATGACAAAGACCCGCAGTTGCGGTTGTATCGGGAGCTGCTTGCTCGCCTGCTGCACAAAGATATTCTGCGGCAAATAGACGACGATCTCTCGCCGAAAGATATTGCCGTGGCCAGCTTGTTTACGACAGAAAGCGTAACCTCGACGCTGCAAAAGATCCTTGCCCAGGTCAAGGCTGCACCTGCACCGGCCGCCAACTTCAATTTGGGTCTGAGCGGAGAGCACACAGTCTTCCCTGCCAGCTCCATTGTTGGGATCCTGCATCAGGAGGAGGTAACAACAGCACCTACGTTCCAAACTGTGGTCGTGCCTACTTTGGCATTGCAACTCCTTCCTGGCGCTGTCTCCACGATCGCATTTGGCAAGTTCTCTGCAGCCAACTATGAGGCCCCGGGCGCTTTTATTCCTACAGTCCCCACTCGCACAGGGTTGCCTGCCGTCCAGAGCACACAAGACGTCTACTTCAATCTATTTCTTCCTTCTGGTAACCGCCCCGCCAACGGATGGCCGGTTGCCATTTTCAGCCACGGATTTGGCGACAATAAAGACAATAGTCCTTATGCCGTGGCCGCCACTCTGGCCACCGCCGGCATTGCAACCATCACCATCAATACGGTTGGCCACGGTTTTGGTCCCATCAGTTCATTGACGGTGTTCCGGCACAACCTTCCGTTCGTTATCCTGCCCTCAGGAGGACGCGGTGTTGACCTCAACGGTGACGGCAAGATTACTTCCATTGAAGGCTTTCTGACTGCACCGCCGCGCAGCAGCCTGGCTGCGCGCGACGGTGTGCAGCAGACCGTAGCCGACCTGTTGCAGCTCGTGCGCGTCATTCAGGGTGGAGTGGATGTGGACGGCAACGGCTCCGTCGCCCTGGATCCCTCGCGCATCTACTTCTATGGGCAGTCACTGGGTGGCATCACCGGCACTGTCTTCCTGGGCATTGAACCCGATGTCCGCGCCGGCGTTGTCAACGTGCCCGGGGGTTCGTTCAGCGATATCTCGCGTCTGAGCCCGGACTTTCGCCCGCTTGCGGGATTGCTTCTGGCGGTGCATGTGCCCTCTTTGATTAATGTTGGCGGTCTTACGTTTAATGACAACGAGCCCTTGCGGAATCAGCCGCCGGTCATTAATACCGTGCCTGGCGCCACGGCCATCCAGGCTTTCTTTGATAATAGTGAATGGCTGGGGCAGGCTGGTGATCCGGTAGCGTGGGCGTCGTTTATCCGCAAATCACCACTGAAGGGCGAAAAGAAAAAGGGCATCATTATTCAGTTTGCCCGCGGGGATGAAACCGTACCCAACCCAACCACTACGGCAATCATCCGCTCTGGCAGTCTCGCTGATCGCACAACTCTGTTTCGCAACGATCTTGCCTTTGCCTTGGGAGTTGGCTTCCCCAAGAACCCGCACGGGTTCCTCACCAATCTTGCCGCGCCGCTTCCCGTCATTAACGTTGCAGTCGCAACCCAGCGGCAGATTGCGTTATTTTTTGCTTCCGACGGCGCCATCACGATTGATCCCGATGGACCTGGGCCGCTCTTTGAAACACCGATTGTGCCGCCCTTGCCGGAAGATTTGGCTTTTATTCCATAGTAAAAAAAGCCGATCCCACATGTGCCCAGCACGTGTGGGATCGGAATTTTGAAACTGGAAACTATTTTCTGTTTACTTCGACCAGAGCGTCAAGTTCTTGATAAAGACTTCCATCTTCTTGGTCTCGCCGTTTTGCGCATAGACGCCGGTTTTCATGTAGAAGTCGCCCGCGCCATTGTCGTGCTTGGTGAGCACGAGCGTTCCATTGACGTAAACCGTCATCAGCCCGGTCCTCGTATCATGGATAACGTTCAGGTGGAACCACTTGTTATATAGGTTGCTGGCGAGCTGCGTGCCGCTGTACAAATGCAATGAGCCGCCGTTACTAGTTTCGAAGAACAACATGAGAGTGGTGGCACCGAACTTGGGAGACTGGGCGTTGCCGGTGTGGATCTGCATCAGGTCCACTCCGCCAGTACCGCTTGGCACCATCAGGTCAGCGGAGTACTGATGCTGCCCGCTGGTGTAATCATCGAAGCGCATCTCGGTGCGCGGTTTGGTTGTGTTTCCTGGGGCAAAGGGTTTGTCATTGCTGAAAACCACGAAGTGGTAGACCCCATTGGTCAACGTGAACCGCGAGCTTTCCGGCACGTTGAACGGCCACTGCACTTTGAAGGTCAGCGGGTCCTGGGTCCATCCAGTGGTGAGCCCCGCGAACGCACTTGTTGCCAGTATGCACGCGGCAATCGTAACCGCACACACGAACATCTTGATCATCTTTGATCTCAACATGATTTTTTCCTCTGAAGATAGATTTATTTAATTCTCGCCTGCAACGACGGTTTCGTGTGCGGTCGGCCATCCTAATACGCTGGGAGCGTGTTTCCATCAGCGGCTTGCTGGTCGGGCCGAAGCAGCTTAATGCCTTTGCCCTGATCTTTCAAGCATTAAGTCGTGTTAACGCTATCGGCGATCCAGTTCTGTCGTTTCTCTCTGGTGCAAGGAATCTGGATTTGGCATACTACACAAGCTTCTGCAACGCGTTCGACCTTGTTCATGGGTTGATAAAAATGCCCACGCCTATGGGTAATCAAAACACCGTCAAAAGGAGGACGGATTACCATGCTAAAAAAACTTTTTGCGGTTGCGCTTATGTCAAGTTTGATGATGATGACGCCGTCCATGATGATGGCTCAAGAAGGCGGCAAGAAAGAAGCTTCAGAGCATAAAGAAGGTAAAGAGAAGCATCCGAAAATTCGTGCTGCCATCCGCGCCCTTGAAGGCGCCAAAGAGGAGTTGCGGGATGCCTCTCATGATTTTGGCGGCCATCGCGCTGAGGCGCTCGAAGCCGTCGACAATGCCCTCAAGCAACTGCACGAAGCTCTGGAATACGACAAGAAGTAGTCACTTTTTCCATCAGGGCGGCACCATGCCGCCCTCTTAATGTTTATTGCTACTTGAGGCTGACTTAATATAATGACCTCGCCATGCGCTGGGCTTCTTTTCTTTACTTCTGCTTCGCCGTGCTTCTCATTTCCGTGGCTGCGGTCACCGGCCTCGCTCAAACTCAAAGCCCTTCTGTCACCGATGATTGTCCTTACTGTCAGTTGTACGGGCAGCGCTTTCGCACCAAAGTAGACCTGTATTTATTTCAAGATACAGGGGAACCCCACTACAAATATTTCGGCGTGAGTAACAGTGGCTCGAATGATAAACATGCAGTTAATAAACAAAAGCCGAGACCCGCAACCCTGCCTCACACCATCAACAAAGTCTACGTTGGCCATATCTACAGGACAGCAAAAATACTCGACATCATACCGGCCGGATCCGAGTTCGCCGTAGAAAGCGCCACACACGAAGTCTTGCTGACTAGTGGCGAGCATATCGGCCTTATGTGCAGGCTGTTCTATAACGGGAAAGAAGTGGAATTGGTGGGGGCCGAATTTATCCAGGTCCACACAGAAAACGCCCGAGCGGCCTCGCCCACATCCCGGCCGAACCCCGACATAGATGACACCATCGCGGCCCGGCTCGCTGTGCCGGGCACTAAGTAGCTGGGCAATCTGGGTTGAGAACTGCTTTTACAGAAGCATTTCCATGTAGACATCCGAGCGCGCATAGGGCGAGGGTGTCAACCGTTCGGGCGGGAGATGCCTGAAGCCGACCGATTCATACAAATGGATCGCGTTGGGCAGCTTGCTGCTGGTTTCCAGGTACAACCGGCGCACGCCCAGTGTTCTTGCCTGCTCGATTGTGTACTGCAGCACTTTGCGCCCGACGCCGTGCCCCCGGTAGCGTTCGGCAACTGCCATCTTGGCAAGTTCGAACTCACCCGGCTTCATGGCAAGCAGTGCACAGCAGCCGATCGGCTCGCCATTGGCGACGGCAATGAAAATGTGTCCACCCGGCTTCAGAATCTTGCCCACCGGATCGCCCAGTGTGACACGGTCCTTCTCTTCCATATTGAAATGCTTGGCGATCCACTCTTCATTGAGCTGGCGGAAGGCCTTTTCATCGCCGGATTGAAATGGCCGAATTCGGATATTGGATAGGGTCATGCGAATGCTGTCTTCGGGTTCCGTGGCGGAACCAGACGATGAACTTGAATACGCAGCAGAAGTCGGTAGGTCCTTGTGCATTGTAACCTCCATAGTGACAATCTAGGCCGTTGTGGAACAATATGTCCAATATCTTGTTCGTAGAGATTAAGATGTATTGTGTATGGATCAGCAAATCGAGCTGCGGCACCTGCGATACTTTGTGGCAGTCGCCGAAGAGCTGCATTTCGGACGGGCGGCCAAGCGTCTTCATCTGGCCCAGCCGCCGCTCTCCCAACAGATACGCAAGCTAGAAGAAATCCTTGGACATGCGCTCTTCACTCGCACCTCCCGCCACGTGAAGCTCACCAGCGCCGGTGAACTGTTTCTTGACCGGGCACGCAGCACGCTGCGTAAGGTGCAGGAAGATATGGAGACCGCGCGTAGCGTGGGCCGTGGCGAGTTGGGGTTCCTGACCGTGGGCTTCATCGGATCGGCCATGCTTACGTCAATACCGGCGATACTGGGGGAGTATCGCCGCCGGCATCCACGGCTGAACCTGCAGTTGCGCGAGTCTTACACAGCCGGTGTAGTTCAGGCGCTATTGCAGGGAACTCTGGATGTAGGATTCCTGCGTGATGGTGGCAGCATCGAAGGACTCGAGGTGGAAACGCTATTTTCCGAGCCATTCGTCGCGGTGCTGCCCAAGCGGCATCCCTTGGCGAAGCGCAAAACGCTCTCTGCCTCTGCGCTCCGTGACGAGCCTTTTGTCTTCTTCTCGCCCAGCGTAGGCAGCCGCGCTTATCAGAAGACGGTTTCGATTTGTGAGGAGTTCGGCTTTCGTCCGCAGGTCGTGCAAGAGGCGCCCCAGTGGCTCACGATCTTACGGCTTGTGGGAGCGGGCCTGGGTGTAACCATTGCACCCGCGTGTGTGGAGCGCATCGCCGCTCCCGACGTTGTATGCCGCCGCCTGCGTAAGACTGCGGTCAAGAGCGATATCGAGCTGGCTTATCGTATCGGCGAAGATCGGGCCATTGTGAAAACTTTTTGTTCCATGGTGAGAAGCAGCCTTGGGCCAAATGGAAAGAGATGACTTTGTTCCGCATGGCCCGCGCCCCATACTCTTAATCGTTTAGTTTTCCCAAACAGACATGTTAGAATTTTGAACTTGACTGGCTTCCAGCCAACACCATAGTGTGCTACCGGAAGCTGGTTTGCAGGTTCTCCGCACAAGGGCCTTCATGCAGGTGAATAGGTAATCCAATAACCTGGAAACAGTTCCCGGCCCCGGAGAAACCACGAGCCGTCTGACCTAACCCCAGACGCTACTTCCCGAGAGAAGGAACTAGCATTCCACCATAGATGGTCGAGTTGTGTTCAGGCATAGACCAAAACATTCCGTATTGTGTGAAGAGCAGAAGCCGATCTGCTCTCATTCAATCCTTGCAAGAACAATTCCGGCAATCACACTACGGCCGCTGATCAGAACAGCCGCCGCTTGAATATATAGGAATCCAGATGCTTAGAACCGTATCCACTCCCACTGGAGATCGTGAAACCATGACCATGATGACAACCGCCTCTCCCAGCCCCGGGGAAAAGCGGGAGGTGCTGGAAGAAGTGCTGCAAAGCACGTCGTTCGTTCGCGCCGACCAGCTACGTAACTTTCTCCGTTACATCTGCGAGACGGAAATTGCCGGACGCGCCAGCGAGCTCTGCGAGTTCCGCATCGGCATCGAAGCATTTGGCCGTTCTGCCGACTACTCGCCGATAGAAGACGGCATCGTCCGCCGCCGGGCCGTCAACCTGCGCGAAAAGCTGCACGAAGTCTATGCCACCGAGTTGGCTCATGCCAGGATTCGCATCGAGTTGCCCAAGGGCAGGTACGTGCCGCGCTTTGTGCGAGTCGAACCCGAGCACGCGCTCGAAGTTGTGCCGGCCACAATCCTGCCGTTGGAACGCTCCCATGCGATTGACGCGCCTGCCACTACCCGCTTTGACGCCGCAGGGCCCGAACGTCGCCACTTCAATTCCCTCTCGTTTGCCGTGGGTTTGATTCTTGGCGCACTACTGTGTGCAGTGGTTTTTCTGGTTTTCCGCTCACTCGCCGCTTCTCACGCTGAGGCCGCTCCTCTCCCGGCAACGCCGCCTGCTGCCGCCACTGCAGCCGCGGTCCCGGTTGAATCGGGCGTAACCTACGAAGCCGAAGCTAAGGGGAATACTCTCAACGGCAGAACTGAGCCTTCTGCCTGCACATGGTGCTCAGGTGGAAACCGAGTGCGCTACATCGGAGGCAAGAAGAAGAACTTCCTGGTGTTGAATAACATCATCGTGTCGAAGAGTGGAAACTACGAGATGGTGATCTACTACCTGCTGAACGGCGCCAGGTCATTCTTCATAAGCGTCAATGACGGCCCCGCGGTTGAGGTACCGGTAAAGGGCAGTACCTGGTTAGAGGATTCCAGGCTTTCTATGACCGTGTCGCTCAAGGCCGGCAGTAACCACATCAGGTTTTATAACGATACGACTTATGCTCCCGACCTTGATCGCATTGTCATTCGCTAGGAGCGAAACTCGGTTCGCTCTAGTGGATGGTTTTGGTTTTTCGCGACATGTAGTCCATGAGCAGATACTGGCCTAAGGTATAAGGCGTGGTGAAGTAAGCCTTGCCGCGGCACATTTCTGTGACTTTCTGGACGAACTGCACCAGGCCGTAGTCGCTGGCCAGCATGAAAGTATTGATTAAAACTCCGGCACGTTTGCACTTGGAAACTTCTTCCAAAGTCTGGCTGACCACGAGCGGGTCGAGGCCGAAGGCGTTCTTGTAAATTCTTCCGTCTTCCAAGGTCAGGGCTGAGGGCTTGCCGTCGGTGATCATGACGATCTGCTTCATGTCTTTGCGCTGGCGTTGCAGGATGCGCTGCGCCAGCCGCAGACCTTCGCGCGTGTTGGTGTAATACGGCCCAACCTGTACGCGGGCCAACTGCGAGAGCGGAACCTCTTCGGCGGAATCATGAAAGAGAACCAGAGAAAGTGAATCGCCGGGGTACTGCGTTCGGATCAGGTGCGAGAGCGCCAAGGCAACTTTTTTGGCGGGAGTAAAGCGGTCTTCTCCGTAGAGAATCATCGAGTGTGAACAATCGAGCATCACTACGGTGGCGCACGAGGACTGATACTCGCACTGATGCACCTGCAGGTCGGAGTATTCGATGTTCAGTGGTATCTGCAGGCCCTCACGCCGGATGGCACGCTTCAGAGTTGCGGTTATATCCAGATTGAGGGTGTCGCCAAACTCGTAGGTCCGCGAAGCACCGCTGGCTTCGACGCCTGTCGCCATGTCACGGGTGTCATGGCGGCCAAAGCTTGATTTTCCCAGCGAGCCCAGCAGATCGCGCAAGGTTTTGAAGCCAAGGAAGTCGAGGCTTTTGTCGGTGACCTCAAAGCGCGCCTGGCCCTGAGGCATCCCGGTCTGGCCGGCCATGGGCGATTGCTGCGAAGGATCGTGGGGCTGATCAATCGAGATAAAATCCTGCTGCTCCATGCGCTGGATCAATTCCTCAATGAGCTGATCCAGCGTTCCCTCCATCTGCATCTGGTTGATCTGCTCTTGCAGTCTTTCATCGAGCAGGTCGCCATTCAGCAAGGCTTCTTCGATGGCGCGGCGCAAATCGTCGAGGGTATGCTCGCCGGGCATCTGGTAGAAATCCATGTAGGAGCTCTGGAATCCGCTCTGCAGCAGGTAGTCGGAGAGGGCGTTGAGCAGGTCTTCCATGCTCATCTCTCCGGCGGGATTGGGAACGTATTTGCCGTAGCGGGTGAACTTCATAAGCTTCTCGAACTTGATTTCATCAACATTGTTTAAAACTTTGCCCTATTCTCACGCGTCCGCGATGTCTTTATATCCCGAAGTAGTGCCCCCCACCCCCCCATTGCTCAAAGTAGCGTTGCAGCTCTAAATCATTGGAAATAAATAACATACGGCGCAATGGCACGGTCTCAAAGTAATGCCTTCTCCCCTTCATATCCTATCCGCTCACACAACCCGAGATACCCTCGGCAGAATGATAGGCCAGAATTCCTCTAGAGCCAATCTTTTGATATCAGTTTGATACCAGAATACAGTTTCTCAGTTCTCAGTTCCCAGAAAATTACAAGTTCCCTTCAAAACCTCGTTTGCTCCCGCTTCAGTTAAATGACCTGCGGCCCCTGCCTCCCGGAATGTCGGGTCGAGTCTCCGGCTCCGGGCGGTGCGGTTGCTTGGCGCTGGCCTTGAATACGCGCTCTTCGTTGCGGCTGATCTTTTTATGCGCGTAAAGGCCTTCCAAAACGAACTCTGCGGCAGCGACCTGCTCTTCAACCACGTCTTTTGTCTTCACGCCCAGAGCAGCGAGTTTTTCACTGAGTCCTTGAATGCTTTTCAGCGTGCTGAAGACCTCGGCGGCGCCCGCAGTGTCGGAGACTTTGATCTCGCCCCCGAGATCAAACCACTGCACAATCTGCTGCATGTTGGCGCCATCAAAATAAGCATCAAAGGTCTTGGCAATGGCGGCGCGGATGAGATCGTGAGCGACGTTATCGGCACCGCGCATCTCGCCTTCGTACTCCAGCTCCAGTTTGCCGGTGATGGCAGGCAGCGCAGAGTAAATATCGCCAATGCGGGGAACAACAATCTTTTCATCATTGCGCAGCGAACGCTGCTCGGCGCTGGAGATCACGTTTTCCATGCAACTGATGGGTAGGCGCTGGCTCACGCCAGAGCGCTTGTCTATCTTTTTATCTTCGCGGGCGGCAAAGGCAATATGTTCCACAACCTCGCGTACGAATTGAGGAATCGTGAGCGGCAGGCCGTTGCGGCGCTCCCATGCCTCCTGTGCGGTAATAGCCAAACCTTCTTCCACGGTCGCGGGATAATGGGTGCGAATCTCGGAGCCAATACGGTCTTTCAGCGGCGTGATGATCTTGCCGCGCGCGGTGTAGTCCTCAGGGTTGGCACTGAAGACCAGCGCGACATCGAGCGGCAGGCGGACGGGATAGCCTTTAATTTGCACGTCGCCTTCCTGCATGATGTTGAACAGACCCACCTGAATTTTCCCGGCCAGATCGGGAAGCTCGTTGATGGCAAAGATGCCGCGATTGGCGCGCGGCAGCAGACCGTAGTGCACGGTGTGCTCGCTGGCGAGATCGTGTCCGCCACGGGCGGCCTTGATGGGATCAATGTCGCCAATCAGATCGGCAATGGTGACATCCGGGGTCGCCAGTTTTTCGACGTAGCGATCTTCGGCGGTCACATAGGCGATTGGGGTTTCATCTTTCTTTTCTGCGATCACTTCTATGCACCGCCGGCAAATAGGTGCATAGGGATTGTCGCGGATTTCGCACCCGCCGACGTACGGCATGTGCTTATCGAGCAGTCCGGTGAGGGCGCGGAGGATTCGGCTCTTGGCTTGTCCGCGCAGGCCGAGAAGAATGAAATTGTGGCGCGAGAGAATCGCGTTCACAATCTGCGGAATCACGGTATCGTCATAGCCGACGATGCCGGGAAAAATTGGACCCGATTTTTGATTGCGCAACCGTTTCAGTAAATTGTCGCGCAGCTCATCTTTCACGCGGCGATTTGCCAGCCGTTCTTCAGAAAATTCGCTGCGACGCAGCTCGCCAAGGGTGCGAGGAAGGCTCATAAAGAAAATACACCTCCTGCTT
>WNFE01003059.1_pt1 | contig 12385 bp, 5 predicted proteins | sample 5400451 | NCBI WGS metagenome assembly WNFE01 (sample SAMN13153344, study PRJNA577476) | soil metagenome | isolation source: 200 cm saprolite under Douglas fir tree site 2 hole 2 | place: USA:California | collected 2015-04-18
CGAATGCGAACCTACGCCGTTTGGCGAAAACCCGGGGATCCGGCCCTTGACCGTAGTAAGGACCTCCAGCGCGAACACTTTTCGCGGGTCGTCCGGTCCTGTTCCCTCCCAGCGGGTCTTTCCGAATACCCAGGCCATTGAAAACATCAATCCCAGGCAGGTTCCCAGGAAAATGGTCAGCAATCGCGGCGGAAACGATTTTTTCTCTGGAATGTTCGGCGCGTCGAGAACCTTTACCGTCGGTATCTCTTTTGCTTCCTGCACTTTCGCCATCTCATATTCTTTGGTCAGAGTCTCGAAAACCGCTTCTTGGACCCTCGTGCGGCGGTAAAGGTCCGCGTAGGTGACGCCGAGCAGTGGTAGCTTGCGTATGGATGGATAAAGGTAGTCGGCTGGCTGACCCGATGCCTCGGCGGCTTGCTCGCCCTTTCCGCCGAGTTTCTCGAGCTGGCGTTTCAGCTCCGCAATACGCGCGCTCACGGAGCGGACCCGCACGTTGCTGTCGGTATAGATCTGCTTGAGGCCTTCGAGTTCTGATTGGCCCGCAATAAGCTGCCCCTGCAGCGTCGCCGCCGCTTCCACCATGGCCTTGCCCTGTTCCTTGATGTCAATCGCGGTGTTCTTGCTCGAGAACTGGCTGAACTCCTTCTCCGCCGCTTCCAAATCCTGACTGACGGATTTCAGCCGCTCCTCTAGAAAGATGCGCTCCCGTCTTGCAGATGACGTGCTCAATTCCGAGACAAGCCGGTTGAGTTCCGCAACGTACGCCTCACCCATGGCTGCAGCGCGCTTCGGGTCGTGGTCTGTCACGTTAAGCGCGATGATCTGGCTTTTGCGGTCCACAGAAATCCCCGTGTGCTCAGCCAAATCCTTGCGCGCATCTTCCATGCGGCGGTCTCCATAAAGCTTCCTCAAATCAAACTGTTGGATGAGTTTGTCTTGGACTGTGCGGCTCGAGAGGATTCCCATGAAAATGTCACTCGTGCTTTTCATGCCAAGCATTTCGCCGGCGATGCCTCCCAGACCTCCGGAACCGCCGGAAAGTGCGGCTGCGGCCATTGCAAGCCCGCCTGACTGGCTGCTATCCGGAGGCATGAGACGCGCGGTAGATTCGTATCTCGCAGGAATCAGAAAAGCGATTAACGTGCTCGCAAGCAGCGCATACAGCGTGACGCGGGACACCAACTGGCGTTGTTCCCAGAACAGTCGGAGGTATACAACTGTGTTCTCGGCGGGCTTGAGGACTTCCGGCGGCGTCGGCGCTTCAGGGAAGTCCCTCTCTGCCGCATCCGGAACGGGCTGTCGAGCCGGTGCGCTACCCGTGTAGTTCACGGTCGATCTCCCATCCCTAACGCGTCTCCTGGCGCACTAGCGGCGGAATGTTGGAATATTTGATGTGGCTCAAACAGAATTTGCACTCCGGCCGTAACGTTTCTGGAGACGTTCGGCTGAATCACGGGAAAGAGCCACCGCTCGTGCTGTACCCAGGCGGAAACGCCGAGGTTGGAACGCACCCAATAATCGCCGCGCACACCGAAATCGGTCAGCGTGCCGCCGCCGGGAATGAATTCCTGACTCACTTTCTGGTGTCGGAAATTGAACTGCAATCGGTTGCGGGCGCCCAACCAGTAGTTTGACCATGCCTGCGCGCCCTGTCCCTCTCGGCCAACCCAGCTCCCAAGCAGGCGTCCGTTGTTCATATATCCGCTTCTCCATGTATCGTTGAAGTAATAAAAGCCATGGCTGACACCGCCTCCGATGGGGTTATCGGTGTACATGCCTTCGACCCTCAGGTCCAGCTTGTGAACCTTTGGAAATTGGGAAAAATAAAGTCCTGAGCGCCACGCAGAGCGGTCGGCGTAGGCAATGGGTGAAAATTGATCATCCGTATAACCATCAGCATAAAAGGTCAGCCATTTGCGCAGGCCAGGAAGGCGATAGATGAAATCCATACCTGCAGTTCGATTCCCTGGCTTCGAGGCCCCGCCGGCGTTTTCGTTCCCGGTAGTAAACAAGCTGCGGATGAGCGTGTGGAATGTAAGGGGATAACCGGGCCCTCCGTAGATCGTTGTTCGGAAGAAACCAAATTCGAAGTTGGGAGTGGGCTTGAAGCTGATTTTCTGGCCATGAATGAATGGTTGCGGAGATAGCGATTGCCCGAATTGTCCGACAAATCCCGATGGGTTCAATAAAAATTCCTGTCCAGTCAATTGACCGAAGAAGAATTCCGTCCGCATCGGTCCCAACCAACCGAGAATGCTGGGCAGCTTGAGCGGTTCGGCGCGGCTAATCCGGAACATGTTGATCGGCGGCGCATTGTTGCTAAGCGTCATGGAGCCACCGTCGCCCGGCCCCCACGAAAGGCTTTGCTTTCCGAAGGAGACCTGCCAGTTAGAGAACATCAGCCCGACATACGCATCGAGCAAACTAAATCGACTAACGGAAGGTTGATTTGTACTTGGTGGTAGCAATGTTGAAGGAAGGAAGTCCACCTGCTGAATAATTTCCCGTGCCGTCAGAGGAAGCGCCGGCACGCTGGGGGCGGTCTGCAACTCTCCGCGCAGATATCCCACCCACCTGCCCACCGTGCCATACGTCGAAAAGCCCGTTACGGTGTTCCATCCTTCTCCGTAGGGCCTCCCGAAATCGTTGATCTGGGTTTGCGCGAAGTGGTAGCCGTCATTCAGCGGCATACCGGAGATGTTTTCGACGCTTGTATAGATGGACTCAACGCGAAATGACCTGTTATCGCTCCCGCTTGCCGTTTCGAATTCCGGATGGAATTCGCGCTGAAGGGAGAGAACGAGCTTGGCAGCTTCCGTCTTCTCGTCTGCTCCGTCTCCAAGCTTTTCATCTGCTTCGTTGACAATGCGTGCACACTCGCGACGAGTCCAGGGCCGCAATCCCGCGAAACTGCTATCAATCAAACCGAGTCCGGCCAAACGGTCGAGAGCCGGATAGATCCAGCTATCGAGCGGAACGTACGGGGACCCCTGATTCTCTGGGGAGTACGTTCCATCGCCTCGAAAGAGTTGGCTGATCGATCTCCACTCCCCTCCGCCGAGATCGGGGTCGTGATGCCGGCTGTAAATGTTGAGTGCCACAAGGTTACCGATCACGCTGCCAATGAGAACATCCGATGGAAAATGCTGATGATCCTTGAGGCGCGATACGCTGACCAAAGAAGCCAGTCCATAAGCCATGGTCTTGGTGAGTGGGCCGGGGTATTCATGTGCGATGATTCCAGCAACGGACCATGCGGCAGCCGCGTGTTCCGAGGGAAAGGAGGTGCCGCCACTCTGAAAAAACGGCCCGCTGCCGTCACCCTGATACGGCCGTTCGCGTCGCAGCGAATACTTCAATGCCTCGACTGCTACCAGACTATTCAAGGCCGATTCGCCCGCAAGGAACCCTGTCTCGCTCCAGTGTTCGTTGTGCGAGACATGCCCCAAGAGCCACATCCCTCCCGCCCCGCCGACGAGTGCTCCGACACCGGCGTTCGAGAGTGTCTTGTAGTGACGAACGGTCGTCGGATTCTGCGATAGATGCTTGCTGAAATCTCGGTCAGTCACGAAGAGTGCTGCACTGACCCCGCTGAGCGGCACAAGCCACTCTGTATCGGAAAACCGAAGCTTCGCGGGGCTTGTCCAAATGCTGTGTTGATCGTCCATGAACCTTCCCAGCAATCCCATCTGCGTTCCCTCAGACGTTTTCGCCACCGCGTTCACTTCGGGCCTAGCGTAAGTCTGAGAAGAAGACTTGTGCTTCGCAGAGTCGCTTTCCGATGTCGAGGGCCCCGCTCCCTGCTCTTGCGCCGAGTACAAGCGAGCAGTGCAAACACATGAAAGCAGCGCCGCTCCGAGAATTCCGACATGTCGTCGCATTGTCATATCTGCCTATGGAATGGCAACGGCCGCTGCCAACGCTCCTGCTTGCGCGATTTGCGCAATCGCCACTATGTTTTTCCAGGTATTGCTGCCGAGCACGGCCTTTTCCGGTACTACGATCGTGTCGCCTGGAGCGATCGTCGAAGAGAGCGCGTCACCCGACCAAAGTCCCCTTTGCTTGCCGCTCGTGACCGAGCCATCCGCGCGGATGATGAAAGTGGCATTCTTGTTTGCAAGTTGTGTGGCTCCGCCAGCGCGTGAGAGATACCAACCCGCATTCCGCCCCGGTGTGTAGGTCAAGGCATTCGCGTTGTACACCTGCCCGACCACGACCACAGCTCCGGGTTGCTTGGGAATCGTCAGTGAGTCACCTGCGCGAAGCTCGATGTCGTCGGTAGAACCTGCAAAACTCTTGAGGTCGGCGCGAATATGAATGACCATTCGCCCCGAAATAGGAGCCCTGCGAAGCGCGTCCACCATGCGCTGGCGCTGCTGCACGGCAGCCTGCTGCAGCACAGCCTCTTCCGTTCCGGTTGTGGAAGCCGCGGTCTTCACTACTGTCGACTCCTGCTCGAGTCGTTGGAGGAGCTCCTCGCGGCTCTTCTGTTGAAGTTCGCGCACGTCATTGCGCTCGAACACTGCGGCGCGCGGATATGCCGTCGGCAGCAGCCCGCCAGCGCGCTTTATTAGTGAACTTAGACGATCGCCCGGGCGGATGCCGTACACACCAGGTTTGCGGACCTCTCCCCGCAATGTGACCACCGCACCGATGTCGTTCCAACCAGCCTGCTGCGGCACGGTTAGCACATCGCCATCGTGGAGAGACAGATTCTGGATTTCGCTTCCTGCTAATGCGGCGGATAGACTCAAGTCCTGATGTCCAGCCTGCACGCGCTCCCCGGACGAATTAGAGATCGCATAATGGGTCAGGTCGCCGCCATCGGGATTTGCGCTTCGCAGCAATCCGCCAGCAGAACGCACCAGGTCGGAAACGCGCATATTGGCAGTGAGAGGATAACGTCCCGGCCGCGCCACATCTCCTCTTACGTACACGTTTGCTGGAGAAACTTGTTCCGGTTGGCGATGCACCAGGATCCGATCGCGCGGCTGGACCAAAACATTATTCAAAGGATCTGCAGCGAGTGCGTCGCTCAAGTTGATGCTAAATACTCGTGTGGTCCCGTCTGGCTGCCGGCGGAATAGCTGTGCCGAATCGAGCCAAGCATCCGGTGTCACGCCTCCCGCCTGATAAATCACATCGCGTAAATGCTGCTGGCCAGACGTGCGATACCGCCCGGGCGCGCGGACCTCGCCGGTGACGAGCACTTCGGGATCCGGTTCAAAATTGAACCGCCCGAAGATGCGCACCGTATCGAGAGGTTCAAGCTTCGGCGCCTTTTCGGGGTGTTCGAGAGCGGCTGCCAAATCAAAAGTCTCGACGACCGGATGGTAATCGGGTGCATGCAGCCGGATGATTTCGGCATAACGAACCGAAGGCTCGGGAAGAAGGTCTGCATACGAAGTCACGAGGTCCGTAAGCTTCATCTCTGGCTTGTAAGAGTACCGGCCCGGCCGCAACACGTGTCCCTGGAGGTAAATCGACGCAGAGTTGTAGGGTGCGATCGGGAAAATGTGTATCTCGTCCCCATCCTGCACTTGAAAACCGCTCATTTGCGCGCGAACCGCTTCGGAATCGCTAGTGTCGCTGATTTCGACGCTCAGCATCGTGCGCTTCTCGTGCGCTACCAGGCGTTGGACTTCAATGTGCCGCAGTGCTGCGGCGGGGAGAATTCCTCCGGAAAGATCGAGCACCTCCAAGAGGGTCTTCTCACTGTGCAGTTCGTAGACGGCTGGACGGCGCACCATGCCCCCCACAGTCACCACTGGCCCAAGCGGAGGAACCATCAAGGAGTCGCCGTTCTCGAGTCGCTGCAGATCCCCGCGAATGCCGTGGAGTAGCAGGTCGTAGGCGTCTACTTCTTCGATCAACTGCTTACCGCGATAGTGTTGGAGTCGCCGCAAAGAGCCCTGCGGTGTCACACCCCCCGCTACAAACAGCGCATTCAAAGGAGTGGAAAGCGAACTTATGTCGTACGCGCCCGGTGAAGTGACATCGCCGACCACGTACACGCGCACCGACCGCAGCCGGAGCAGTGAAACATCCGCGGAGACGTTGCGGAATTGTGTTCTGAGAGTGCGCTGCACGGTTTCCTGCACGTCTCCAAGCGTTCGCCCGGAGACCAGGACCGGCCCTGCTTCCGGGAGAGCCACGCGTCCTTCGCGATCAACGGTACGGAGCAGTCGCTGCGAAACCCCTCCCCATAGGTCGATCGAGAGGCTGTCGCCCGGACCGACCACATAGCTCGGCCCAACGGGAAGGTCCATCGGAATATAATCTGGATTTGCCGCCCCTTTGCGGAAAACATCGAGGCCGAACCTTTCGAGAGGCCGATTGGTCGTCCCAGCCTGCACGTAAAGATCATACAAGGAAGGCACATCCGCGTACGGATTCGGCCGACGCACCATCCTCACTGGCTCTACCGCAGCAGTGCCTGCAGTGGCAGAATTGCGCCCTCCTGGGTACCGTTCGAAGCCCCGGTCTGACCGTAGCATCCCGTTGTCCGTCGACAATTGGTTCGACTGTGGCATCAAGAGTGACTGGAGATCTGGCTGAGTGGCCAACGGAGCTGAGAGATTGTCCCCACTCCCGTACCCGGGCATACGTGGTGCGCTGTTCAGTGGTGGATTCATGTCGACGCGCGCCGAAGTGAACACGGTTTCCGGGCCTCCCAAACTGGCCGGATATCCTGAGCGCTGATCCTCCGAAAGGCTCGTGCCATCCGGACGCGTCGTCTGATTGGGCGAAACATCTTCCGCCCGCTGGAGCGGCGCCGACGAACGCGGCGCACGCGCTGGTGCGGCCGGGCCAACCGGCAAACTTTCGCGATCCTCCGGGAAAGACGACGGGAGCGCGCACTCCGGGACGCTCCGCGGATCGCAGGTGGCGTTGCGGCCCGTAGCGGAGCTTTCACCCAGGGTGTCGTGGCGCTCGGCAGCACGCGCGAGCATCTGCGCCCGTTCCTGCCGCACAAGCCTTTGCTCTGCTCCGAGGTCCGATTCCGGATTCAGTCTCGGCACCAGATAGCCATATCGCTGCAGGAGGCGCGTCGCGAGTACGCGAGCACGCACGTCGGAACGCAAACGGTCCGCCACCGATCCTTCCGTTAGATCGGACTCTTCCAGAATCTGCCCGCTGGCCCCGGCATCTTGCGCGAGGAGACGCTTCAATTCCACCATCAGACCAGCCTCTTTGTTTAGCACTTCGAGGATCTGGTCTGCCGAAGCGGCCGCGCGGTCGAGATTGTCAGAAATGATATCCGGAGGCCGCGCCGGCACGCGCGCCGGAGCTTCCATACCGGACCGTTGCGGTGCAGCCTGCTCCGACCGTTGCTGTGATTGCGCAGCAGGTCCAGCGAGAGCAGCACCCAAGAGCAATACAACAGTCTGTCGTGCCGCCCAGCCAAGGCTCGCAAGCCGCGCCGTATTCAGGCCTTTCATGGGCCTCCTCCTTCAGCGCGCTTTCTCATTTTTGCCTCGCCAGCAGATGAGCTTTTCTGTTTCCCTCCACGGAAAAACGAAGAGCTTCGAATGTGCCGCATCAGAAACCACGCGCGCTGAGGTTTGGCGCTGATTTGCATCACGAAACTCCTCCGGCCTCCGTCGCGATATTTCGCACGGCGTTGAGGAAGCCCTCCTCGGAGGGCTCGACGTCATCGGAGTGGATTTCAAACGATGCCCAATAGCGGATGCTGCAATTCTTGTGAGGAGCGACCGCGATGATTCGCAGCTCCGGATGCATGTGCAGGAGCGCGTCGCAGATGGTCGGCCGCTTCTCCGGTTCTTCCAAAGCGATGACAAGCAAATCGGGCAAGCTCTTGTTCACATGCTCGGAAATGTCCCCGTTCTCCGGAACTTCTCCGACAACTTCGATCCAAGGTTGATCCGCGAGGGTCGCAAGCAACACCTCCCGCATCAATCGAGGCCGATTGGCAACGAGGACGCGAATCGCTCTTTCCATGGCCGACTCCTTGGACTCGCAAGTATCTGTCTGTCTGCTGCAAAAGGAAGACTCAATGAGGAGCCCATCAGGGACCAGCAAAAGGTAGTACTGAGTCCCTAAAATGATTGGCTCTGCTGTTTCAAAAACGGGGCGCGGAAGTTGCCCCAAGCAGGAAGCCGCAAGAATTGGTACCAGGTGCACGCATTCCGCACCTTCAGGAACAAAAAAGTACCAACTCTTCGGATTAAGCGCGGCTCCGCGCGCTACAAAGTCGCTTCGAATTGCCTTGGCCTCTCCATGGCTTTTTGCAGAATCGTTTGATGCGGGCGCAGTTAGTTTTTTGGCGCTTGCACCGGCGTCTCGCTGAGCACAATCCGCCTGTGCTGTCCAGGCCAGAGCGGCCAGCAGCAGTCCCGCTCCTCTCAAAATGCTGTTCATCCTCACTGCGGCGTCCCCAGTTATGGCTTGATGTAAGCCACGGTCAAAGCTGCCGACGACGCGATCTGCGCCGCCTGCATAATCGTCGCCCAGTTCCGCCCACCGATTTTTGGCGCGAGCTCGGGCACGACAATCGAATCGCCTGGCTTCAATGTTGTATTCAAGGGATTGCCCGACCACCACGAATCCGAGTTATTTTTTGCCCCGAGCACCGAGCCATCGCCTCGCACAACGAAAACCGCTTTCTTGTTCGCAAGCTGTGTCAATCCGCCAGCCTGGCTGAGATACCAATTTGCGCTCCTGCCCGGGACGTATGCGACCGCCGTTGGATTGAACACCTGGCCGGTCACAGTCACGTAATTTGTGGTCTTGGGAACGACAAGTACGTCGCCGTCACGAAGCGGAACGTCTGCCGCCGTGTTGCGCCAGGAACGCACATCCGGGCGAATGCGAATGACGACACGGCCGATGGGCGCAGTAGCCTCCAGCTGGTCGAGCGTCGACTGCGTCTGCGCAATCGCCGTCATCTTGGCGTTTTTCTGATCCGTGTCCGCTTCAGGTAAGGACTTCAAGTAAGTTTGCTCGGCCTTCACTCGCTGCACGAGCTCCAAATGCGATCTCATTTCGAGGTCGCGGACTTCGCGCCGGACTAAGACAGCGCCGTAAGGATACGCCTCCGAACCGAACCCCCCGCTTCGCAACAAAATGGAACTCAGCCGCTCACCGGGCCCGATTCCATAAGTGCCTGGGTGCAGAACCTCCCCTCGTACCGCAACGGATGCGCCAATGTCGTTCCAGCGTGGAAGCTGGCGTATCGTCAGAATGTCCCCGTCGCGCAGCGGCACATCGTTCTTCGCGTCTCCACTCATCGCTGCCGCAAGGTCAACCTCAAGACGTTCACCGGCACCCTTTTGAGTTCCCTTCGTCTCACTCTCGAAGCGGGCCAGATCGGCACTCTCCGCATACGCGCTCCTCTTTAATCCACCGGCCACGCGAACCAGTTCTTCGACGCGCATGTTTGTTGTGAGGGGATAACGTCCGGGCTTGGCTACCTCGCCCTTGATGTAAACCGTCGGGGGATCGACGCGCGTAGCATTGCGGTGCACCAGCAGACGGTCGCGCGGCTGAAGAAGAATATTGTCAACTGGATTCCCTGCGAGGGCTTCGCGAAGGTCGACGCTGAGAATTCTCATCGTGCCGTCGGGCTGCGTGCGGAAAAGCTGCGCGGAATCAAGCGAAGCGTCCTGCGTGACTCCGCCCGCCAGGTAAACTGCGTCTTTCAGGTGCGCCTGACCCGAGGTGCGGTACTTCCCGGGCATCCGAACTTCCCCGCCCACCCAAATTGCCGGAGCAGGCTCAAAATCGTAGCGGCTGAACACACGAACGGTGTCGAGCCGCTGCAGCTTCGGCGCAGATGCAGGATTTGACAAAGCCGCAGAGAGATCAAAACTCTCGACGCTGGGGCGAAAGTCCGGCGCGTTTAGCCGGACGATCTCGGCATAGTGCGGCGCGGGCTCCGGCAATAAGTCTTTGTATGACGCGACCACGTCGGACAATTTCATCCCTTCTTTGTAGGAATAGCGGCCAGGCCGCAGCACGTGTCCCTGCACGTAGATCGCGTCCTCGTTGTACGGAGCTATCGGAAAGATATGAATTTCATCGCCATCGCTGACCCTGAAGGAGTCGAGCTGTTTCTTGACTGCTTCCGTGTCCCCGGCAGGCGAAAGATCCAAGGTGAGCATCGTGCGCTTTTCGTGCGTCTCGACGCGCTGGACTTCAACATGGCGCAGAGTCGCCGTCGGCAGGATTCCGCCAGCCAGCTCGAGCACGTCCCCAAGTGAAGTTTCGCCGTGCAACTCGTAGATCGCCGGCCGCCGAACCATTCCGTCCACCGTTACCTGGGGTCCGACGGAAGGGACCAGCAGCGTGTCACCATTCTCCAAATGGCGCATATCGGAGCGAACTCCATGCAGGAGCAAGTCATACGCGTCCACTGTTTCCACAAGCTGCTTGCCACGAAAGTGTTTGAGCGCGCGCAGCGAACCACGCGGTGTTACCCCGCCCGCAGCAAACAACGCATTCAGCGGTGTCGAAAGTGAACTGATGTCGTACGCACCCGGGTCGGTCACGTCGCCAACCACGTAAACACGAACCGTTCTCAGCCGCGAAAGAGAAACGTCTGCCGAAATATCCCGGTATTGGGTTCTGAGCGCCTGTTGCACAGCCTGTTGCACTTCGCCCAGGTTTCGACCGCTCACCAGCAGGGGTCCAGCCTCGGGCAGCGAGACGCGGCCCTCGCGATCCACGATGCGCGTCAGGCGCTGCGACACGCCTCCCCAAAGATCAATCGCGAGGCCGTCACCTGGTCCCACTACATAATCGGGACCCACTGGCAGATCCATCGGAATCGCTTGCGGGTCATTTGAAGTGTTGCGAAAGACCTCCAGGCCAAAACGCTCATTTGGCCGCTGATGCGCCGACGCCTGCACGTACATGTCGTAAAGCGATGGGATATCCGCGTAGGGATTGGAGCGGTGGACCATCCTCACGGGTGTCACGTCTTCCTCTTTGGTCATTCCTCGCGGGTAGCTTGCACGTGAGGGCGATTCCGTTCCGTTCTTGCCCGTAAAGACTTCCGTGGAGCCGCTGCGCTCAAGGGGCATGGAAGGCAAGTTCCGCCCGGTCGGCAATCCATCGAGCGCGCCTTGACCCAAAGAGGGAGACCCAGCCAACGGATTGGTATCACCCTTGGCAGAACCGGAAGTCAATTCGAAGTTCAGCGAGGCAGCAGCACCACTAGCACCGTCCAGAGGATCCGAGGCCTGCGGCAGTCCGTCCGCTCGCAGGATGCGCGACGGGCTCTGTGATGGTTGTTGCTCGGGCACTGTCTGAGGGTTCGTCTCGGGTGAGGACATCCCGGCGGGGGCGCGCGTCTTTTGGCGGCGGTCTGCCGGCGACTGCTGCGGGCAGTCTTCGTCGCGGCGTGGATCGCACGTCGTCGTGCGTTCTGCATCTCGGTCATTCTTTTGCGGACGAAGCGAATCTGTATCTTCCTGCGATTCAATCTGCACCAGACGTCTCGCCCGCTCCTTAAGAACCAATTCCTTTTCTTTTGCAAAGTCCGAGTCCGGATTCGGCGTCGGCATCAGGTATCCATAGCGTTGTAGAAGCCGTGTTGCTACCGAACGAAACGCCACGTCCTGCTCCAAGCGTTCAAAAATTGCTTGGTCCGTCAGATTCGAATCCTCGACGACTTGGCCGTTATCCGTCGCCTCCTTCGCCACCCAGCGCTTCAATTCCACGAGCAGCCCTTCATCCTTAACCAACACCGTTCGAATCTGCCTTGCCGAAGCCGCCACACGGCCCAGATTTTCCTGCGCAAAATCGGCGGCTTCTTCAACACCATAATTGTTCCGGCCTGGTTCGCGGGTCCCGCGCGTCCTATCGGCCCCCTGCTGCGCGTAAGCTGGCGCGCAGAACAAGAACACAAAAGCTAGATAAGAGATCGTTCTTCCGAATTGTGTGTAGTTCAACATAGTTTTGCCCCTTTGCTGGGCATGAAATCCTTCAATTTGCTCCGTTCGCGACCATCCTAGTTCGCATCGCGCTCAAAATCCCTTCTTCAGACGCCTCGATATTGTTGGAATGAATATCGAGCGAAGCCCAGTAGTAAACGATGTAATTGTTCTTCGGCGCGACCGCGATAACGCGCACCTCCGGATGCTCACGCAGCAAATCGTCACAGATGCGGGGTCTTATGCCCGGCTGGTCGAGCGCAATGACCACAAAATTTGGCAGAGTTCTCTTTACGCTCTCGGAAATCTCCGACTCCTCGGTGACTTCCCCGACAATTTCGATGTCGGGTTGATCCGCGAACGTTGCAAGTATGACTTCCCTCATGAGCCGAGGACGATTCGCTACGAGGACCCGGATTGCTTTTTCCATTGTGCACTCCGCGCACGGCCAGTGTCGGTTCACCAAGTGTTTGTCCACCAAGTGT
>WNFE01004517.1_pt1 | contig 12380 bp, 6 predicted proteins | sample 5400451 | NCBI WGS metagenome assembly WNFE01 (sample SAMN13153344, study PRJNA577476) | soil metagenome | isolation source: 200 cm saprolite under Douglas fir tree site 2 hole 2 | place: USA:California | collected 2015-04-18
CCCTGGCCCGTCGGTTGGCTGAGCATCTCGGCAACCCGAGCCCTTTCGTGGCTGAGACCGGGTTCACGGCGCTCTTCGACGGTATCCATTTGACGAATTGGCAGATGGCGGGCCCTGGCCGTTTCATCGTCGTAGACAGTAGTCTCGAGGTTGCTCCCGATCCCAGCGGAGAGCTTGGCATGCTCTGGTGCACGGATCCGACGCCGCCGGACTTTGTCCTCAAACTGGAATGGCTGCGCTGGCAGCAGAACGACAACTCGGGGCTGTTTGTGCGATTCCCTGATCCGACTAGCAGGGGCTACAACAACCAGGCTTGGGTGGCCATCAACTTCGGCTTCGAGATTCAGATCGATGAGTTCGGCTGGCCTGATCAAGCGGGAATTCACAAGACCGGTGCTATCTACGCTCAAGGCAATCAGAACTTCACGCAACAGCCTGCCCGTGCGCCCGGGTTGTGGAACGAGTTCGAGATACGAATCCAGGGTCAGACCTACATGGTTGCGCTCAACGGTGTGCACGTGACCTCTTTCCAAAACCAGGACCCGGCACGAGGTTTGGCCAGCACGCTCCAGGGTCCGGCCTATGTCGGGATCCAGATCCACCCACCATCGCCCGGCGAGACCGCCAATGCCGGCCGAGTGGCCTTCCGAAGGATCCGAATCGCCAAGATGTAGCTGAAGGATCGCGTCGTTTGCGTTAGGCTCGATCGGTAACCAACGGTCACGGCTGTCGACGACTGCGATCCATTGGCGGGTCGCCGGATGCCCTGCGAATTGGCTCGAGCGTGACGGCGCTCCGCACATCGACGTCGGTGGCAAACCACATGTCCTGGTGTGCATCCACTAACGAGTGCCGGCCTGGGATGCTGCCGACAACACGCCCCTATCAGCAGCCCGCCCTCGCGCGCGTCCTCTATATACGTGTGGTTAGTCGGCTGTGGTGCCTATAACCCCGCGTTAGCACGAGCTGAGTCAATCTCTGAGCCGAATTAGCAACCTAGCTCAGCCGTCGGCGATTCAATGACCTTGTGCGCGGGCGTGAACTCGTCGCGCAGAACGACGTCGAGAGTGCGATCCGCGATGTGGCTGGTCAGACGAAGAAGTCATCCCAGACGGGGTGACTCCAGCCGCGTCCGGGCCGGTCGGACAATGTTCACCTTGCCCAGATTCCCACCCCCGCTGCCCAGCGCACTATTTTCGTTTGCTTCTGGTGGGTCCGCTGGGCACGGTCGCCGCGGAGTGTGCTCCTGGGCCGCCGTTGACCAGCGGCGGGAAGCCGGAGGTTGCAGGCCCCGGCTCCCCGACTGAATGTCATCTGCCTCATCTCAACAGGGCGGAAGAACCGTCCCACCGAGACTGCTGACCAGATCCGAGTAGTAGATGTAGTCGAACGCCGCCGCGGATGGACTGATCTCGTTGCACGCCACGGCGTTGCAGAGCGCGTTGTGGTACACGAGCAGGGCGTCGAGCTGGAGCTTCGTCGCCAGGGAGCTCGTGATCTCCTTGCCGGCGCTCGGCGTGCAGCACTGGGATTGGACGCTGTTGATGAACGATTTCAGATCGCCGAGCGCGGCAGCGTAATTGGGTACGCCCATGTCGTGCTGAACCGCGTTGAACTCCTGCTTGAGTGCCGTTGCGAAGCCTCGAGCACTCGGACCGCTGATGCCGCCCGAGGCGAGCGCCTCGTCCACGAGCTGCGCCATTGTTTTGTAGACGGCAGTGATGGTCAACGGAGAGGTCAGTGTCGCGGGCGGTGGAGGAACGAACCCCTGGAAGAAGTACTGGATGCCGCCGGCTCCATTCACGTTGGCGTCTGCGGTGAGCGTGCCTCCGGTGTCCGCGTCGATCCAGACTACGAGCGGCGTCGTGTCGCTCGCTGTCCCCAGAACGCCGCTGCTGTTGCTGATGTGGGTCAGGTTCGTGCCCAGACCGTTCGTCTGCGCCGTCAGCAGGAACTGCAGAACGTAGTTCGCGATCGCCGTCTTCGGAGCTGTCATCGTGACGCTCGTGTGCGGCGTCAGGGCGGCCACGTCGCCGCTCCAGTTGTCGAAGCGGTAGCGGGTGCCGGGACCGGTCGGGATCGGCGTGGACGTGTCAAGCGCGACGACCTCGCCGTCGTTGTGCCAGCCACTCGGCGTCAACGACGGATCGATCCCAGCCAGGAAGGATGGAGCTGTGCTTGTCGTCAACAAGAACTGCCGCGTGTAGACGGCGACGTCCTTCACCTGCACGGAGATGGTCAGTGTCTGACCCGGGTCATTGGTGACATAGCGGATTCCGGGATTGGGATCGCTCACCGGGCTCGGATAGGAGAAGCTGAGCGCCGAGCCGACCTCGAGATTGTCCGTGAACGGAAGGGTCACCGTCTTCCCGTTCACGGTCGCGGTGTGAGGAACCGTCGCCGGCAAACCAGTTTCGTTCAACTTGACCGCCGCACCGACGGGAACGCAGGTCTGGTCGACGTTCGACCAATACGGAGCGACGAGGATGCCGTTGGTCAGCCGTACCGGGGGAGTGGGCACGAGGCTGTCTGTATTGTTCTGGCAGATGTCCGCGGCCTCGCCATTCGTGAGCTGGGCAACGGGATCCAATGATCGGTCGATCCAGCCGAAGGACGACCCCAAGGGAACGAGCGGACCCGGGACAAGGCGGTCGGTCGCAGCCTCGATCATCTCGTGACTGGCCGCGCTGCTGATCGCGTCGAGCGGGTTCGCTTTTGAGAGCGCGCAATCGGCGGGGATCACGGCGAACGCGACGGTCTGCGGCACAGGGACATACACCGGAAATACAAAGTCGAGAGTGGTGGTAATCGCCCACAGGTGGATGCCGCTGCAGGGGTGCTCGGCGAAGGTGGTGCCTCGGGGGAGGTACACCATGTACAGCGAGTTGTCGTCTGGCGCATCGAAGCCTCCCGCGGTCTGCCCCTCGGGGACGACCTGAGCCAGCTCACAGGCGAGCCAGGTGCTAATTGGCCCAGCGGAAGTGAGGCCGTTGACGATCGGCAGAAACCCGCAGACATCGCCGCCTTTCTCGTCGGAGCCCGAGAAGGACGGGTCCGAGACGCCGTACTGGGAAGCCGCGTTGAAGTAGTCGCTGTCCACGATGCCCTGCGTGACGCCGTTGATGCTTTCCATGGTGAGCCCAGGGTTGTCGTCGTTCCAGCTGCCATCCACGTAGATGTTGTGAATGACGGGGTTCTCCATCACCACAGGCCCGAGACTAGTCGCCCCCTCCGGCGGGTCGAGATAGTTCGGAAAGTCGCCGGCTCGAGCTGGGATAATGCCGCCGAGCGCCAGCAGCGCGGCGAGCATCAACGCAAGGATCGCGTAACTCTGCACGGCGAACGCGGTAGGCGAACGTGGCATCTCCGTGATCTTGTACTTGATCACATGTCCGGATCTCCTTCTATTGGTGGCGATTTTGACCAGTAATCGCGCTCACTTCGAAAGGCGTCCGTCTCCTAAGGCCTGTCGCCCGATCGAAAGGCGCGCAACTGGAGGCGGCTGTCAGCGGCCCCGATCGATGCAGCGAGGTAATCGCCCTCGGCGTGCGCGGACGGCAAGCGACATATGTTGACCGAGGAGGCGCCGTCGTACGCCGGATGGTCGGCGATCCGGTACGCCGCGATGCCGTCGTTTGCCAACCGGCGTCCCTCCCACACCGACAGCTCGACGCTGCCGGAGCTCGTGCGGGTCGTCAGCATCAGCCCCGAATGACCGAGCGATGCGACGCGTACATCGGCCACAGAAGTGACTCCGGTCGGTAAGAAGCCCTCTGGCACGGGGTTGCCCTGCTGATCGATTCGGTAGAACCGCATGTAAGCGACGTCGCCGGCGCGATACGCGGTGGCGTAGTAGATCGGCGCTGAACCTTCGCCAGCCGCTGCGTCGACGGCCACTGGTGCGATCGAAAGGCTGGTGTGGTTTCCTGGCTCTACAAGCGATCCGAGCTGAGTGATTCTGCCCGTCTGTTGGTCGACAGCCCACGTCTGATGCACGGTGTTGCCTGCCGAGTCCTGGGCAGCAGTGATTGCGCTATGGCCGTTGAGCGGGTCCGTGTGGTCGGGGCCCGCGACTGCGGCTTCGCTATAGACGCGGGACGAGTCCTGGTGCGTGTCGAGGAGGGTGAGCCCAGGCCCGCCGTTCTCGGCCGCCCAGGATTTCAAGACGAGGGCGCCGTCTGGGTTGACGACGACGGAGACGAATTTGTCATTGGCGACTGGCTGGAATGCCATCGTGGCGGCTGGCCCCAGCTTGATGCCCGTTGAGAGCATCGTCAGGCTGCCGTCGGGCGCCAGCGACCAACGTGAGAGCTCGACCTGCGCGCCATGACGGAAAGCGAGGATCACAGAGTCTCCGAGGTGCGTGAGTTCGACAGCTCTCGGTGGCCCCTGGCCGTCGCCGTTACCGGGGGGGATTGTGGAGTCAGGCAACGAGGCCTCACTGAGCTTGGCGATCGCCGAGCCATCGACGTCGGGCGCCCAGGCGATTAGCTTCGCTGGTCCTCCCGACTCGAGGACGGCGCTGACCGCGCGGTTGGAGGAAACGCAGTCGAGACTGTCTTGGGTTTGCGCCGCCGCGAGGGGGACGCTCGTGCCGCGCAGGTTGGGGTGGAAGATGGTCGCAAATGCGTAGTTGAAGAGCCCGGTCTCCTCCGCCCATGGTTGTCCTTGCATGAACGCGACGACGACCCGGCGGCCAAGTCGCTTCCCGCTCATAACCATGCAACCCTTTGTTGGGCCCCCGCTGCAGTTCGTAGTGCCGCCGCCCTTGGCGCCTTCGTAGCCCGGGAAGGGATTGAAGAACGGGAACGAGAACGAGTAGGTCTTGGTCCCGCCACCCGGCGCCTGCGTGGTTGCATTCCAGGTGCCGATAAAGCCGACCACCTCGCGGAAAAACGGGTCGTCGATAGCGTGGTTCATGAGCTTCGCGAGCTCTCGTGCGGTCGTGAAGTGATTTGGGTCGTCAAAGCCGTTTGGGGAGATGAAATGGGTGTTGACGAGTCCCTCCGCGGCGGCTTCCTGGTTCATGAGATTCACAAAGTCAGGCACCCCGGCTGACGGGCCAAAATAGGCACGCGCGACGTACTCAGCGATTTCCCACGCCGCGTTGTTGCCGGACTGGTACATCATTCCGCGGATCAGGTCGGCGAGGCGAACGACCTCTCCCTCCTGGAGCGGAACGCCGTTGACGTCTTGCATTCTGCTTTGGAGCAGCAGCATGGGAATGGCCACAAGCGCGTCGATCGTGACCTGGTCGTCAAGGTGCACGACGCCCTGATTGACGGCTTGCGCAGTCAGAAACAGGGTCATGATCTTGGTGGTGCTGGCCTGGGCGGTCCGCTCGTCGGGTGCGACTGCGAGTACAGTGCCGTGCACGGTGTCGAGGCCCCAGAGCGGGTCGCCCACGAATGCGTGAAGCGCAGTCAGCGTTGGCAGCTCGATATGTGCCGCAGCCGGACGGACAGGGGTTAAGGCTGTGAGCACTGCGAGAAGAACGGCGAAAGGAACGGCGATGTTCAAGCGGCGGTTGCTCATGGTTCCTCCTTGGATCGATTGCCGCACCGCCGTGATCGCGGCAGTTGTACCCATCTCAGCTCCTCGTTCCACTCGCATCCAAGACATCCAGCACGCGGTCGAAGCGGATGCCGGAAGCTGCCAAAAGCTCGCGTACGAACTCGGTCGACGGGGCCGCGCACCAGGTAAACAGCGTCTCATCGTCGGGGATCAGGGTCGCCCCGAGAACTCGCGTCCGTCCATCTCTGGCCCCGCTCGAGACGGCGCCAGCGATGCGCTCGGCCTGGGCAGACGCCAACTTCACATTGACCCCCGGCCAGAGTTGTTCGATGACGCACGTCGGGCCTGTGCCGCGAAAGCCCACAGCCAGACGATGGCGCAGAGGGTCCGCGGACGATAGCGGTGTCTACTGGCTTTTGAAGGCGCTCATCCGCGAGCCGAGCTCTGCGCGTGACCGAATTCCGAGCTTTCCGTAAATCCGCAGGATCACCCCGTCCACACTTTTCGGGCTGAGGAAGAGCGTGGACGCGATCTCGCGGTTGGTCCGACCCTGGGCTGCGAGGCGTGCGACAGCTGACTCGGTGCCGGTAAGGTCATGACTCGCCGGCGGCCGCAGGCCGATCCGTTCGAGCTCACTGCGGGCGCGGGCTGCCCACAATTGCGCTCCCAGCTGCTCGAAGACGTCAAGTGCCGCGTGCAGCGCGTCCTTGGCGGCGCGCTTCTCTCGGCGGCGTCGATGAATGCGACCCTGCTGCAGCAGCGTCCGACCCAGTTCGAGCGGCATGCCTAGGTTCCTGTGATGTTCGAGCGCCTCGTCCACTGCACGTACGGCTGCGTCGAGGTCGTTGTTCGCAGCGAAGACAAGGGCTCGGCAACGGGCGGCGGCCGCGAGAGCCCAGGTGCGATTGAGGTCGCGTGCGCGCGCCTCGAATGCTTCGAGGAGTGCAGTGGCCTGTTCCAGGTCGCCGATGCCGAGCAGCGCTTCGATCTCGTCGGGGACGAAGCGCACGGAGCCGGGCTCGCCGACGCCCATAGCGGCGACGGCGCCCGCTAGCGGGGCCATCCAGCTGTGCGCCGCTGCGGCGTCCCCGCGCGACAGCTCGAGGAAGCCGAGCGCATGCCGGCTCCAGACCAGCGCCGGTTGCATATCCGACGCTTCAGCGGCGCGGAGCGCGGCTCGGGCGTCGGCGTACGCCACTTCGACAGCGCCTGTGCATGCCGCGATCAGCGCCCGGGCGCAAAGCGTGAGCGCGTGGTCATGCGGGCTCCCAGTGAGCGTCGCTGCCTCAACGCCCCTCCCGGCATACTCGGCCGCCAGCGTCCAGTTGCCCGTCCAGCACTCGAGCTCGCTCAAACTCCAGAGAAGCGCGGGCAGGTCGGCCTCGGCTCCACGCTCGACTGCAGCGCGGTACTCGGCCACGAGCCGTACTCTGGCCAACTCGAACTGATCGCTCCACTTCTGTGCGATCGCAACCAGGACATTCGTGCGCAAAGCAACCGGCAGGTGATCGGAGGAGATGTCGTCGCGCACCTGTGCGACGAGATCCTGCCGCAACCCGCGACCGGCGAGGAACTCAATCAAAACCAGCGGCCCGATCGCATCGTTCATCAAGCGGCGGTCGCCGGCCTCGGTTGCACACCTTATCGCGGCGGTGGCGTGTGGACGGGCCTCCTGCACCCTTCCGGTGTTGACTAGGGTCAACGCGAGATCCAGCTCGATTGTTGCGTGAAGCTGGAGGTCGATCTGTGCGTCGGCTTCGGCGTCCTTGAGCGCCTCGCTGAATGTGGCGACCGCGGCGGCGAGACTCGCACCGTGCCTCAACACCCAGCCGAGCCACCAACGTGCGCGCGCGCGTTCGTTTCCGGGTGGAGCCTCGGCCACAACCATCTCGAGCAGCACCCTTGCGCGCTGATCTTCGCCCGCGCGAAAGTGGTATTCGGCGGCCTGGATGCGCCGCCGCCGCAGGTCAGCTCCGTCAGCGCTGCCCGCGAGGGCGAGGCCGCAATCGGCTAGCTCGCTGGCGACCTCCGAAGCGCCACGGAGCCAGGCACTTCGAGCGCCGGCGTCGATGTCGGGTAGATCGGCAAGGGTCGCCCCGCCACGAGTGAGGTGGATCGCACGATCCTCGTCGCCGGTCGCGAGCTCGGCGAGGCGCCGGTGCAAATGGCCGCGTTCCAGCGGCCAGTCCATGGCCCCGATCAGCGAGCCCAGCATGGGATGGGTGAAACGGAGCCGGCCGCCGCCTTCGACCTGCGCGATCCCTGCGTGCAAAGCGGCGTCGAGGCCTTTCTTGGCAGCAGCAACGCCTGCCGCCTTCCGGACTAGGTCGCGCGTCGGCCGCCCGCTGGCGGCAACAACCGCAAGGGCACGACGTGCTGTCATCGGAAGCGCCGCCAGTCTTTCCGTCAGGGCCTGGGCCAGGTCGTCGGGAACCGGCAATTGGTCCCCAAGGTTGGGGGTCTTTCCCGAGCGGACGATTGCCCGTGTGATCTCAAGGGCGAAAAAGGGGTTACCGCGGGAGGCTTGATGGAGCCGAACAAGGAGTGGCCGCGGTAGTGCAAGTTCGAAGCGCTCGAGGACAATGCGGTGGAGTGTCGCAAGGCTTACTGGTCCAACCACGACTTGGTGGTAGTGATCGTCAGGCCAGCCGAGGTCGGCACCGGGAACTTCGACGCTTGTGCCCCGGCGCACAGTTAGGAGGATGCCTACCTTCTCAACCCGCAGCCGTCGGATCGCGAAGATCAGGACGCGTGCCGAAGGCGGGTCCACCCACTGCCAGTCGTCGATCGCGAGCAACAGCGGCGTCGTCGCAAGCGATCGGAGGAGTAGAAAAGTTCCCATCGACACCGCGCGCGGGTCGGCGGGCCGCCCAAGCGGATCGGCGCGCAGGAGCGCGACCTCGAGCGCTTGACGCTGGGGTCCGGGAAGGCTCCGGAACTCACCGTCGCCGATCTCAGCAAGGAGATCGCCGAGGGCCGAATGCGCGAACTTTGCCTCGGGCTCTGCCGGGCGTGAGACGAGCACAGTCTTGACGCGCGACTCCGCCAGCGTCGTGGCTCCCTGCCACAGCGCAGTCTTGCCGATCCCCGGCTCGCCCTCAAAGACCAGCAGAGCCGGTCCGTGATCCAGCGACCCCAGGAACGATTCAATAAGAGCGAGCTCGCGCTCGCGCCCCCACAATGGCGCCATCCTGCGCCCCGAGCGATCATAGTCCTCGCGACGGGGATCGGCCAAGACGTTACGTCTTTACTGAACTGAGGCTAGTGGTCAAAGGTCATCGCGCCTGGAAGCGGAGCAAGACGAGCGCGATGAGGCTAGCCTATTACCGCCCTCAATGGTGCTTGTGGTCGCGATTCATGATGCACCGGCCAGCGGAGAAGGGTAGCCGATGGCCGGCTCGGCCCCTCTCGTGCATCGATTGTTATGTAGTAGTTCATGTAGTAATCCGGGCGAGCTTGGTGGCTGAAATCGAGTGGACTTCGCCCGGTGAGTGCTCGAATTGAACGCAAAACCGGCGAAATCGGTCTCGGTGGACGAGACCGCCTAGATTTCGGGACCGTGAGGCCCCGGGTTCAAATCCCGGGCCCCCGACCAAAATCCGAATACGATTCCGGGTCACAACTGGTGCACAAGCGGGGGACCCGAATCACAGCCGGATCAGACTTCGGCGCTAAGGTGAAGTCGCACGACCACGAACCCCCGCAGCCGTTCACGCTCGAGAGACTTTGCAAGCGGCCGGCCGTCGGATCCAGGGCGGATGCCGGTAAAGACCGCGATGGCTGGGTTTATGGCAAGCATTCGACCCAGCACTGCCGACAGGGCCACCGGTTCTCGTATCACTTCGGGAGTTACCACGTGCCACGTCCCTTGCAAGCGCACCCTTGCGGTGCCGCTCGTCAGGTTTTTCCACCAAGCACCCCCTGCTGGCACGAGTAGGTTTGTGCCCTCGCGCACGTAGCTGACGGGAGTTGTATATGAGCGCCCGGTCCGCCGGCCGGTGAACGACAGAAGCAGCAATCGACCGCTCATCATCCGGTGCGCTCTGCTGCCGAGAACCAACCGCATAATGGGATTGAAGTAACGCACTACGCTTTGCAGGACACGGCTCACGACTTCGGACATGTTGTTCATCACAGGCTTCATGCTTCGATTGAGTTATGAGCGTCCAATGAAGGAGCGGCGGAGAAGGCGCGGAGATTGAGCGCGCTCGACGAGGTTCTTCCGTCCTATCGCTTTCGCGAGCGCCACGAAAGGACCATCGCCGCGTCACCGGATGTGGTCTGGAGCGCGCTGCTCGCCATCACGACTCAAGACCTACCGCTGAGCAGTCTGTTGATGGGGATTCGCGGCCTTCCCCTCTCGGATATCAGGTCGGAGCAGGCTGAGCGCTATCGCCAGGCGGCCATCGCCACCTTCCGCCTACGAAGAGAACGAGGCGGCAGCACCTAGCTCTTCAGCCTCCGTCCGGCATTGACAAGTGCAACTGGACGGTGGGCCACAAGCGGCTCGTTGGGTGATCAGGTACGGGGCAGGTGCCACGAGGTGACTCTTCGATTACTCAACCGGAATGGTCCTCTCTGCCCCGCTTTTGGCGGAGCCGTTGACATCAGGCAGTAACAGAGGCCTGGGAACCTGAGCGGTGCCGCGATACCTCGCGGTAATGGAAAAACAGAGAGGAGTCATGACTATGAAGCTCGTCCGCCTCGCGACCATAACGGCGTCCATCGTCAGTGTATTGGCGTTCGTACAACCAGCCTCTGCGAACGCAGTGACCGCAAACTCAGGCTTCTACGACCACCAGATCATCCAGTACCAGGCCACTGCAGAAGTCACCTCGTCGCCTCACGCGGCCCAGTTGATCAGCAAGGGCAACATCGTCTTTCATGGCGGCAACGTGCTCAACTTCATTCCAACCGAGATCGGCTATTCAGGCGGTGCCTGGAACCTGCAGATCTTCCACTGGAACGCCGGAGTGACTCCAGTGGAGCTGAGTAAAGACGACGACATCTTCGCTGCCGTCACGGCGGGGCAGGGGACGGCCCTGCGCTAATAGTCTGAGAAAATTGAGAAGACGCCTTCTTCTGGTTCAGCAAAATGTCGTTTGGGCGGAGGCCACTGCCTCCGCCACGTTTTTCTTGACGATGAGGTCCGCATGATCGCGCCAGGAGGCTGACTCGATGCGACTCTCACGGTTGCTGCGCAGCGTCAGAGGCCGGATTGCGCTCGCCTCGCTGGCGGCGTCAGGGCTCGCGCTCGGTGTCGAGGCGGTCGGCGTCCAAGTCGTTGGCGCCGCTACGTTTCAACGCTTGATGGTCGAGCACGGCGCCACTGCCGAGCTGGCTCACGCCATGTTCGACGAATCGGTTACGAGAGTCGTGATCGTCACGACACTGCTGGCCTTGCTGGTTTCCTTGGGTTTGGCGATCGTGCTGGCCCAGGCTGTGACGCGGCCCCTGGACGGGGTCGCCCGTGCCGCCCGCCGCTTGGCCGAGGGAAACTATGGAGTCAGGGTGGAGCGACCCGCCGCCCCCGAGTTGGCGTCCCTCGCCGACTCGTTCAACCAGATGGCGGCGGGACTGGAGGATCAGGAGCGGCTGCGGCGCGACCTCATCATCAACTTCGCGCACGAGCTGCGGACTCCGCTGACAAATCTAAAGGGATACCTGCAGGCGCTTCGAGACGGGGTCATGCCGACCAGCACGGAGGTCTTTGCCTCACTCGACCAGGAGGTGGATCGCCTCTACAGGCTGTCGCTCTCACTGGACGAGCTCGGGACCGGCGGGTCACCCACGGCGCCCTCCGGACTCGGCATCATCGACCTCGGACAGGTCGTCGAAGCCGCATTGAAGCTCTCGTATCCGAGCTTTGACCGTCGCAGCATCAAGATCGAGCTGACTTTGCCCGCTGGGCTGCGCGTTTTGGCCAACCCGGACCACATCGCCCAGGTGTTGCTCAATCTGTTCCAAAACGCCGCCCGTTACACACCCGAAGGCGGCTCGGTGTCGATTCGCGCCGAAGTCGACGACGGGTCAGTCGTGGTCAGCGTTACCAACAGCGGTGAGGGCATCCCGGCGGTCGACCTGCCCCACGTTTTCGAGCGCTTCTACCGTGTCGAGAAATCGCGTGACCGGTCTCGAGGCGGTGCGGGGATCGGCCTGGCGCTGGTCAAGCAGCTTGTCGAGGCGACGGGCGGTCGGGTCGGAGTCGAGTCGGACCATGGTCTGACCAGGTTCTGGTTCAGCCTGCCAACCTGAGCGGAGCAGGTGAGCGCCCGGGTCGAGCAGCGATCGGCGTCACCGGGTCTGGGGTTTGGGGAGGGGTGCGGCTCGATAACCGGCTCCGCGTACGGTGCTTATGTAACGCGGCGCCTCGACGTCGTCACCCAGCTTGGCCCTGATCCGTTTGACGGCGACATCAATCGCCCGGCCCGTGACCTCTCCGCCCAGCCCGTAGACAGACTCCACAAGATGCTCGCGCGAGAGCACCCTGCCGTTGGCCCGGATCAGAGTCACGATCAGACGGAACTCGAGGTCGCTCAAGGCGACGATGCGCCCAGCGCATAGGACTTCTCGTCTCTCGAGGTCGATCTGCAGGTCGCCGTGATGCAAGGCCTCGGTGGGCAGGTCCCCCGGCGAGCTTCGACGCATGAGTGCGTTGACCCTGGCCACCAGCTCGGCGGGGCTGAAGGGCTTGGCCAAATAGTCATCGGCGCCTTCGACCAACCCCGTGATGCGGTCGCTGACCGTTCCCCGCGCGGACATCATGAGAACGGGCAAATTGTTGCGCTCGTCCCTGAGGTGGCGGGCCAGAACCAAACCGTCCACGTGCGGCAGCATTACATCCAGCACTACCAGGTTCGGACGGT